>ERZ791868.100-NODE-100-length-98362-cov-4.939913_pt1 | contig 98362 bp, 79 predicted proteins | sample MGYA00510281_ERZ791868 | MGnify/ENA primary metagenome ERZ791868 (study PRJEB30046, sample SAMN00792046) | human gut metagenome | study: EMG produced TPA metagenomics assembly of the A metagenome-wide association study of gut microbiota in type 2... | reverse complement strand
TATCCGTGTCATCCGCGTCTAAAAGATTATTTATCATTTAACTCATAACCCTACATAAATGAATGAATTCCGCCAACGAGTTACAATAATATAGGTTTACGATGTCATATCCCGCTGGAAATCGTTACCTTTGCAGCCCTGAACGATAAATTCATTGACACTATGATATCAGTAGAAGGACTGAAAGTAGAATTTAATGCAACCCCTCTGTTCGAAGACGTCTCTTACGTAATCAACAAAAAAGACCGCATCGCCCTGGTGGGCAAGAATGGTGCGGGTAAGTCTACCATGCTCAAGATATTGGCCGGACTACAGCAGCCCACTTCCGGCGTCGTTGCCATTCCCCGCGAATGTACTATCGGTTACCTGCCACAGGTGATGATTCTCAGTGATAAGCGTACCGTGATGCAAGAGGCGGAACTGGCTTTCGAACACATCTTCGAAATGCAAGCAGACATCGAACGCATGAACCAGCAACTTGCCGAACGCACCGATTATGACAGCGAAGAATACCATAAACTCATCGACCGTTTCACTCATGAGAACGAACGTTTCCTGATGATGGGCGGCACCAACTTCCGTGCTGAAATAGAACGAACCTTGCAAGGATTAGGTTTCAGCCGCGAAGACTTCGACCGCTCCACCAGTGAGTTCTCCGGTGGTTGGCGTATGCGTATCGAACTTGCCAAACTCCTGCTTCGCCGTCCCGATGTGCTGTTGCTCGACGAACCTACCAACCACCTGGATATTGAGAGTATCCAATGGCTTGAAAACTTCCTTTCCACACGTGCCAATGCCGTGGTATTGGTGAGTCACGACCGTGCATTTCTCAATAACGTCACCACGCGCACCATTGAAATCACTTGCGGACAGATTTACGACTACAAAGTGAAGTATGACGAATTCGTCGTACTGCGGAAGGAACGTCGCGAACAGCAACTCCGTGCCTATGAGAATCAGCAAAAACAGATAGAAGATACGGAAGCCTTTATCGAGCGTTTCCGCTATAAAGCCACGAAAGCTGTGCAGGTGCAGAGCCGCATCAAACAACTGGAAAAGATAGAACGCATCGAGGTAGACGAGGAAGACAACTCTGCATTGCGCCTGAAGTTTGCTTGCAGCAGCCGTAGCGGAAGTTACCCTGTCATCTGTGAGGATGTCCGGAAGGCCTATGGCGACCATGTCATCTTCCACGATGTCAACCTGACCATAAACCGTGGTGAGAAAGTGGCGTTCGTAGGTAAGAATGGTGAAGGTAAATCCACCCTGGTAAAGTGTATCATGGGAGAAATAACCGACTATACCGGTAAGCTCACCCTTGGTCATAATGTACAGATCGGTTACTTCGCTCAGAACCAGGCACAACTCCTGGATGAAAGTTTAACGGTATTTGATACCATCGACCGCGTAGCCGTAGGCGATATCCGCCTGAAGATACGCGATATCCTTGGTGCCTTCATGTTCGGCGGTGAAGCTTCTGATAAAAAGGTGAAAGTGCTGTCTGGTGGAGAACGTACCCGCCTCGCAATGATCAAACTCCTGCTGGAACCTGTGAATTTCCTGATATTGGACGAACCGACTAACCACCTCGATATGCGTTCGAAGGATGTACTGAAAGATGCCATTCGCGAATTTGACGGTACAGTCATTTTAGTAAGCCACGACCGTGATTTCCTGGACGGACTTGCGACTAAAGTATATGAGTTCGGTGGTGGAATTGTAAAAGAACACCTCGGTGGCATCTACGACTTCCTGCAAAAGAAGCAGATAGAAAGTCTGAACGAATTACAGAAAGCCCCCGCACTTTCTACCTCACCTTCCGGTGGAAAAGAGAATGCGGATACCGCCACTCAATCTTCCGGTACCAAGCTTTCCTATGAAGAGCAGAAGGAACTGAATAAGAAGCTCAAAAAACTGGAACGTCGCGTTGCTGACTGTGAATCGGAGATAGAGCAGACCGAGTCTGCCATCGCCATTCTCGAAGCCCGAATGGCAACTCCTGAGGGAGCTTCGGATATGGCCCTTTACGAGCAGCATCAGAAACTGAAACAACAACTCGACTCTGTGATGGAAGAGTGGGATGCCGTCTCTACCGAACTGGAAGCAGTTCGGAAAGAACAATAAAACTTATAACATTATTTTATATCTTATGAAAGTAACTCATTATTTACCTTTAGCCGCAGCTTGCCTTATGATGGTGGGATGTGGTACGGGCAAGCAGAAAGCTGAAATGACAGCCGGTATCCAGCTTGCCAATCTTGACACAACTGCCCTTCCGGGGAGTAGTTTCTATCAGTACGCCTGTGGCGGTTGGATTGAAAGCCATCCACTTTCACCAGAGTATTCACAGTACGGTTCTTTTACAGAACTTGCCGAGAATAACCGTAAGCAGATACAAGGTTTGATTGAAGAACTGGCTGCCACTCAGCATGAAGCAGGTAGTGTAGCGCAAAAGGTAGGCGACCTCTACAAGATTGTTATGGACAGCGTGAAGCTGAACAAAGAAGGTGTTGCTCCTATCAAAGCCGATCTGGAACAGATTGCTTCCCTGAAAGATAAAGAAGCTGTTTATGCTTTGCTCGCCGATCTGCGTAAACAGGGCATCGGTGCTTACCTCGGCCTCTATGTAGCTGCCGACGAAATGAACAGTAACGAGAACGCCGTGCAGCTTTATCAAAGCGGCTTGAGCATGGGCGAACGCGATTACTATCTGGCTACTGATCCTTCTACTACCGCTATCCGTGATGCCTTCCGTACTCATGTACAGAAAATGTATCAGTTGGCAGGTTTCGATGAGGCTACTGCCAAGAAAGGTATGGAAGTGGTTATGGACGTGGAAACCCGTCTTGCCAAAGCTTTCCGTTCTCGTACCGAACTGCGTGACCCGCATGCTAACTACAATAAGATGAGCATGGAAGAGGTGAAGAAGAATTATCCTACTTTCAACTGGGACGCTTACCTTTCAGGTCTTGGACTGACAGATGTGAAAGAAATCATTGTCGGCCAGCCTGCTTCGGTAGCTGAAGCTGCTAACATCCTTAATACCTTACCTGTTGATCAGCAAGTCCTTTACCTGCAATGGAAGCTGATTGACTCTGCCGCCAGCGCATTGAATGACGAGATGGCTCAGCAGAACTTTGACTTCTACGAACGCACCATGTCTGGAACGCAGGAAATGCAACCCCGCTGGAAAACTGCCGTTTCTGTAGTGAGCTCCGCACTGGGTGAAGCCGTGGGGCAAATGTATGTAGAGAAATACTTCCCTGCCGCTGCCAAGGAACGTATGATATCTTTGGTGAAGAACCTTCAGACCAGCCTGGGCGAACGCATCAACAACCTTGCCTGGATGAGCGACGAAACCAAGCTGAAAGCACAGGAAAAACTGGCTACTTTCCACGTGAAGATCGGTTATCCTGATAAGTGGAAAGACTACTCTACGTTGGAGATCAAGGACGACTCTTACTGGAACAATATCAAGCGTGCCAACCTGTGGAACTATGCCGAAATGGTTGCCAAAGCCGGCAAACCGGTAGACAAGGACGAGTGGTTGATGACTCCGCAGACCGTAAACGCTTATTACAACCCGACAACGAACGAAATCTGTTTCCCTGCCGGTATCCTGCAATATCCGTTCTTTGATATGAATGCTGACGATGCCTTCAATTACGGTGCAATCGGTGTTGTAATCGGTCATGAGATGACACACGGCTTCGACGACCAAGGTCGCCAGTACGACAAAGACGGTAATCTGAAAGACTGGTGGACAGAAGAAGATGCTAAGAACTTCGAGAAACGTGCCGATGTAATGGTTGCTTTCTTTGACAGCATCGAAGTTGCACCGGGGGTACATGCCAACGGTCGTATGACACTGGGTGAGAACATTGCCGACCACGGAGGTTTGCAAGTATCTTATCAGGCATTCAAGAAGGCTACCGCTGCCGCTCCGCTGGAAGTAAAAGACGGTTTCACTCCCGAACAACGCTTCTTCCTGGCTTATGCCAATGTTTGGGCTAACAATACCCGTCCCGAAGCCATCCTGCAATTGACGAAGATCGATGTACACTCTTTGGGCAAATGGCGTGTAGACGCTGCGTTGCCGCACATTGCTGCATGGTATGATGCATTTGGCATTACGGAGAAAGATCCGATGTATGTACCGGTAGAAGAACGCATCTCTATCTGGTAATAGTTTCATGCGGGGAAACAAATTATTTCATTACCTGAAATAAACAAGCTCATCAGAGCGGAAGATTATGAACTAAGGCAGTAAATCCTAAACAGGATTGCTGCCTTTTTTAATTATACCTAATTTATTGTGTTTGAGTATGTGTGCAAATAAACATTTTTAGTACCTTTGCGCATCAAATACTTATATACGCAATTCCATGTCTGAAACAAAAAGAATTAAAACCGCTTTAGTATCGGTTTATCATAAGGAAGGTTTGGACGAAATCATCACCAAACTGCATGAAGAAGGAGTTGAGTTTCTGTCAACAGGCGGAACTCGTCAGTTTATAGAATCACTGGGGTATCCCTGTAAAGCAGTGGAAGACTTGACCACGTATCCCTCTATCTTGGGTGGACGTGTGAAGACCCTGCATCCGAAAGTGTTCGGTGGTATTCTCTGCCGTCGCGGACTGGAACAGGATATGCAACAGATAGAAAAATATGAAATTCCCGAAATAGACCTCGTTATCGTTGATTTGTACCCGTTTGAAGCTACCGTAGCTTCCGGTGCCGACGAGCCGACTATTATCGAGAAAATAGATATAGGCGGTATCTCACTGATCCGTGCAGCTGCCAAGAATTACAATGATGTGGTTATCATCGCTTCTCAGGCACAATACCAGCCGTTCCGCGATATGCTGATGGAACATGGAGCTACCACTTCGCTGGAAGAACGCCGTTGGTTTGCCAAAGAGGCGTTTTCCGTTTCTTCCCATTACGATTCAGCCATCTTCAACTACTTCGATGGCGAAGAAGGTTCCGCATTCCGTTGCTCTGCCAATAATCAGAAGACTTTGCGCTACGGCGAGAACCCGCATCAGAAGGGTCACTTCTACGGAAATCTGGAAGCTATGTTCGACCAGATTCACGGAAAGGAAATCTCTTACAACAACCTGCTCGATATCAATGCAGCCGTTGACCTGATCGATGAATTTGAGGAGACTACGTTTGCCGTATTGAAGCATAACAATGCTTGCGGTCTGGCTTCACGCCCTACGGTGCTCGAAGCATGGAACGATGCATTGGCCGGTGACCCGGTTTCCGCTTTTGGTGGTGTGCTCATCACAAACGGAGTGATCGATAAGGATGCGGCTGAGGAAATCAATAAAATCTTCTTTGAGGTAATTATCGCTCCTGATTACGATGTAGACGCATTGGAAATCTTGGGACAGAAGAAAAACCGTATTATTCTGGTTCGCAAGCCTGCCGCACTGCCTAAGAAGCAGTTCCGTTCTCTCTTGAATGGTGTGTTGGTACAGGATCGCGACCTGAACATCGAGAAGCCGGAAGATTTGAAAACTGCAACCACGAAAGCACCTACCGCACAGGAAATAGAAGACATGCTCTTTGCTAACAAGATTGTGAAGAACAGTAAGTCCAACGCTATCGTACTGGCTAAAGGAAAGCAATTGCTGGCAAGCGGTGTGGGACAGACTTCACGTGTGGATGCTTTGAAGCAGGCTATCGAAAAAGCCAAGAACTTCGGCTTCGACCTGAAAGGTGCCGTGATGGCATCCGACGCTTTCTTCCCCTTCCCCGACTGTGTGGAGATTGCCGGAAATGAAGGTGTGACCGCAGTTATTCAACCGGGTGGTTCCATCAAGGATCAGCTTTCGTTCGACTATTGCAACGAACATGGCATCGCGATGGTGACCACAGGAATTCGTCATTTCAAACACTAATTAGATTTATGATTTATAATTTATGAGTTATGACCGCTGAACAGCAAGAGTTGTAAGCGCCCTCATTATCATCCATAAATTATAAATCATAATTCATAAATCATAAATATTCGCATGGGATTATTCTCTTTTACACAAGAAATAGCGATGGACCTTGGTACCGCCAATACCATTATTACAACCAATGGTAAGATTGTGGTGGATGAGCCTTCGGTGGTAGCTCTCGACCGTCGCACCGATAAGATGATTGCCGTGGGTGATAAGGCAAAGATGATGCACGAAAAGACCCATGAAAACATACGTACCATCCGTCCGCTTCGCGACGGTGTAATTGCCGATTTCTATGCTTGCGAGCAGATGATACGCGGTTTGATAAAGATGGTGAATAATCGCAACCGTCTGTTCTCTCCTTCGCTCCGTATGGTTATCGGTGTCCCCTCGGGTAGTACTGAAGTGGAGCTGCGTGCCGTGCGCGACTCTGCCGAGCATGCCGGCGGACGTGACGTCTACCTGATTTTCGAACCTATGGCTGCCGCTATCGGTATCGGTATCGATGTGGAAGCTCCGGAAGGAAACATGATTGTAGATATAGGTGGTGGCTCTACGGAAATTGCCGTTATCTCCTTGGGTGGTATCGTAGCCAACAATTCCATCCGCATAGCGGGTGATGACTTTACTGCGGACATTCAGGAGTATATGAGCCGTCAGCACAATGTGAAGGTCAGTGAGCGTATGGCCGAACGTATTAAGATCAATGCGGGTGCCGCTCTGACCGAACTTGGTGAAGACGCCCCCGAAGATTATATCGTTCACGGACCGAACCGTATCACGGCTCTGCCTATGGAAGTGCCTGTATGCTATCAGGAAGTAGCGCACTGTCTGGAGAAATCAATCTCGAAGATTGAAACCGCTATCTTGAACGCGTTGGAAAATACACCTCCCGAACTGTATGCCGATATCGTGCACAATGGTATTTATCTGGCAGGTGGTGGTGCATTGCTCCGCGGACTCGATAAGCGTTTGACTGATAAGATTAACATTCCGTTCCATATTGCTGAGGATCCCCTGCATGCTGTTGCCAAAGGTACGGGTGTGGCGCTGAAGAATGTGGATCGTTTCTCATTCCTGATGAGATGATAAAGCCATATGCGAAATTTACTGAACTTTCTTATTAAATACAACTACTGGTTCCTCTTTCTACTGTTAGAGGCAGCCAGTTTTGTTTTATTGTTTCGTTTCAACTACTATCAGCAGAGTGTGTTCTTCACATCTGCCAACAGTGTGGCGGGGAAAGTTTACGATGTTTCGGGAACTATTACTTCTTATTTCCATCTGAAATCTGTCAATGAAGACTTGCTCGACCGTAATATGTGGTTGGAGCAGAGGGTGGCTTTTCTGGAGAAAACGCTGAAAAATAAAGGAATGGACTCTGTTCGGTTGTATAGCCTGGAACGGCTCGAACCGGACGAATACCATATTTTCAAAGCGAATGTCATCAAGAATAGTCTGAACCGGGTGGATAACTATATCACCCTTGATGAAGGAACTTCTGCGGGTATCCGTCCGGAAATGGGAGTGGTAGATGCCAACGGAGTAGTGGGCATTGTCTATAAAACTTCTCCGCATTACTCTACCGTTATTCCATTGCTGAACAGTAAATCGAGCATCAGTTGCAAGATTGTGGGCAGTGAATATTTCGGTTATTTAAAGTGGGAATATGGAGATTCTCGTTATGCTTATTTGAAAGATTTACCTCGCCATGCAGAGTTTAACTTGGGTGATACGGTGGTGACAAGTGGGTATTCTACAGTATTTCCTGCAGGCATCATGGTGGGAACGGTGGATGATATGTCTGATTCTCACGACGGTCTCTCTTATCTGTTGAAGATAAAACTGGCCACGGATTTCGGAAAGGTGAGCAACGTTCGGGTGATTGCCCGTACCGGACAAGAAGAGCAGAAGATGCTGGAGAAGGAAGAAGGGAAGTGATGGAGTGATAAGGTGATAGAGGGATAGGAGTGATAAATGGTAGGGGAGTAGCCCCAATTGTAAATCGTAAATTGTAAATTGTAAATCAAATTGGTTCTCAATTATCTGCATAAAATAGGTTGGTTTATCGGTTTGGTACTATTGCAGGTACTGATACTGAATAATGTGCATATTGCCGGATATGCCACTCCTTTTCTATATATTTATCTCATACTGAAATTTGAGTCGGAAACACCACGGAATACTTTGATGTTGTGGGCGTTTTTTCTGGGACTGACGGTGGATATCTTTTCGGATACGCCGGGTATGAATGCTGCAGCTACGGTGGCACTGGCTTTTCTGCGTCCTACATTCCTACGCCTGTTTGTGCCGCGGGATGCGTTTGAGAATATAGTTCCTTCGATAAAATCGATGGGAATTGTACCTTTCCTGAAGTATTTGGTTGTTAGCGTTTTTATTCATCATGCAATATTACTTACCATAGAATTCTTTTCGTTCGCCCATATCGGAACGTTGCTGCTGAGAATTGTGGCAAGTGCGTTGCTGACTATAACCTGTATCATGGCTATAGAAGGAGTGAAGAAGAAGTAAGATGGCAAAAGATTATACACTCGAAAAGCGGAAATTTGTGATAGGTGGGGTAGCAATTGTGATTGTTATCATTTATATCATGCGTCTTTTTGTGTTGCAGATCATGACTGATACTTACAAGAAGAATGCAGATAGTAACGCTTTCCTTAATAAAATCCAGTATCCTTCGCGCGGTGCTATTTATGACCGCAATGGAAAATTACTGGTGTTCAATCAACCTGCGTATGATATCACATTCGTGCCGCGAGAGGTGACGGAACTGGATACTCTCGATTTTTGCCGCACACTGAATATTACGAAAGAACAGCTGCTGAAGCGGATGAAAGATGTGAAGAATCGCTGGATGAATCCCGGTTATTCCAGATATACGCATCAGGTGTTTATGACGCAGCTCTCGGCGGAAGAGTGCGGTGTATTCCAGGAAAAACTCTTTAAATTCCCGGGTTTTTATATTCAGAGACGTACTATCCGGCAATACACTTATAATTCTGCCGGACATGCTTTGGGAGATATTGGTGAGGTTTCAATGAGAGATATTGAGGCTGACGACTATTACATTCGCGGTGATTATGTGGGTAAGCAAGGTATAGAAAAGTCATACGAGAAATACCTGCGTGGCGAAAAAGGAGTAGAGGTTTTGCTTCGTGATGCGCACGGACGTATTCAGGGCCACTATATGGATGGGAAACTAGACCGCCCATCCATACCGGGTAAGAACCTGAAATTAGGGTTGGATATTGATTTGCAGATGTTAGGTGAGCGTCTGATGAAAAATAAAATCGGTGCAATTGTGGCTATTGAGCCGGAAACGGGGGAGATCCTTTGTCTGGTGTCTGCTCCGAACTTTGATCCGCACTTGATGATTGGCCGCCAACGTGGTAAAAATCATAATATGCTGCAGAGAGATAAGCAGAAACCTTTGCTGAATCGTGCTATTATGGGTGTCTATCCTCCGGGGTCTACTTTCAAAACAGCGCAGGCGCTGACATTCTTACAGGAAGGTATTATACAGCCATCCACATCGTTTCCTTGTTCTCACGGATTCATTTATGGAGGTCTGCGTGTGGGATGTCACGGGCATGGATCACCTCTTCCGCTGATACCTGCTATTGCCACTTCGTGTAATGCTTATTTTTGTTGGGGGCTTTATCGCATGTTTGGTGATAAGAAATACGGTTCACCACAGAATGCGCTTACTGTATGGAAAGATCACATGGTTTCTCAAGGATTTGGTTATAAGCTGGGAACGGATTTGCCGGGTGAGAAACGTGGATTTATTCCTAATGCAGGTGTTTATGATAAGGCCTATCGTGGATCATGGAATGGATTGACGGTAATCAGTATTTCTATCGGTCAGGGTGAAGTTTTAAGTACACCTTTGCAAATGGCAAACTTAGCGGCTACCATTGCCAATCGTGGTTATTTTGTGACTCCGCATATTGTGAAGGATATTCAGGATGCAGAATTGGATAGTACCTATCGGGAGCGTCGTTACACTTCTATTGATCGTTCTTATTATGAAGAAATTGTAGAAGGTATGCGGGCGGCTGTTACGGGAGTTACCGGAAGTGCTACTTGCCGTATAGCCGGAACCATATTGCCGGGTGTAGAAGTTTGTGGAAAGACGGGTACGGCACAGAATCGCGGACATGACCATTCTGCATTTATAGGTTTTGCCCCGATGGACAAGCCGAAGATCGCTATTGCCGTTTATGTGGAGAATGGTGGTTGGGGGGCAACCTATGGAGTACCTTATGGTGCTTTAATGATGGAACAGTATTTGAATGGAAAACTTTCGCCTGCCAGCGAGGAAAGAGCGGAAGAAATGAGTAATCGTGTGATAATGTATGGTGACGAGGAGAGATAGTATATGGAAATCACTGGATTGGGTAACGATCTGTGTTTACTTGATTCTGATTGCATTCGGTTGGTTTAGCGTTTGCGGGGCAAGCTATGATTATGGTGACCGCGACTTCTGGGATTTCTCCACTCGTGCAGGTAAGCAACTGGTTTGGATCATTTGCTCTTTCGGATTGGGGTTTGTGTTGTTGATGCTTGAAGACAGCGTTTATGATATGTTTGCCTATCTGATTTATATAGCACTTGCCATATTACTTGTGGTCACTATCTTTATAGCCCCTGATACGAAGGGATCGAGGTCGTGGCTGGTCATGGGGCCGGTAAGTTTGCAGCCGGCGGAGTTCGCCAAGTTTGCTACGGCGCTGGCTCTTGCCAAGTATATGAATTCCTATTCGTTCACCATGAAGAACTGGAAGAATATCTTGATGATGGTTTTCCTTATTTTGTTCCCGATGATACTTATTATCTTGCAGCGGGAGACTGGCTCAGCGTTGGTATATACTGCTTTCTTTTTGGTTCTGTATCGGGAGGGAATGCCAGGTGTGGTACTGTTTTCCGGAGTGTGCGCGGTAGTTTACTTTGTGGTAGGTATTCGTTTTGATCAGGTGTTTATTGCCGATACGCCGACGCCGATAGGGGAGTTTGCAGTACTTTCGATGGTCTTGCTGTCTGCGGCAGGAATGGTGTGGGTTTATAAGAAGAAATGGGAACCGGTACGCAATATATTGTTAGTTACCATTGGAGTGTTGTTAATCGCTTATTTTATATCGGAATATGTGACTCCGTTTAATTTGGTTTGGGTGCAATGGGGACTGTGTATGCTGGTAGTTGGGTACCTTATTTTCCTTTCGTTAAGTGAGCGTCATCTTAGTTATTTCCTGATAGGTATGTTTGCTATCGGTTCTATCGGTTTCTTATATTCCAGTGATTACTTCTTTAATAAAGTATTGGAGCCTCACCAGCAGATACGTATCAAGGTGGTATTAGGCATGGAAGAAGATCTGGCTGGTGCCGGATACAATGTCAACCAGTCGAAGATAGCTATCGGTTCCGGTGGCCTGACAGGAAAGGGATTCCTAAACGGTACTCAGACCAAGCTGAAATATGTACCCGAACAAGATACGGACTTTATTTTCTGTACGGTAGGTGAAGAAGAAGGATTTATAGGTTCTACTGCCGTGCTACTCTTATTCCTTATATTAATACTCCGTCTGATTGCTGTGGCGGAGCGGCAACCGTCTACTTTTGGTCGAGTCTATGGGTACTCGGTCGTTAGTATATTCCTGTTCCACTTATTTATTAATGTAGGCATGGTGCTGGGATTGACACCTGTGATTGGTATTCCGTTGCCATTCTTTAGTTATGGCGGTTCTTCGCTTTGGGGATTCACCATCCTGCTGTTCATCTTCCTGCGGATTGATGCAGGACGTAAAAAGAGACTGTCAGCGTTTTAATTTGATTCCTACATCATTGATACCGGGAAGAACTTCGTCCGGTAGAAGGTGTATAATTTTGAAGCGGTATTCCCCGGCTTTTCCAATACGGATGAAACCTGCTGGGAGAGTTGATTGATATAACCCACCCCAGCCATCTCCTAACCAAATACCTGCATTGTCAGCAAGTCGCAGCTCCAATGTATCCCGCTTGATATTTGGGACTTCCGGACTGTCATAGTAGATGAGTAAGGGCAAATTCTGATATGGATAATTGTTCCGGTTTCTTACTTCTACGGATACATTGTAGAGTGTAGCGGAGTCTGCAACCGAAACATTGAAGAATAGTGTGTCATTCCGCTGCCAGCCTTCCGTTGGCAGGGATTGAAAAGAATGATATACAGTCTGTTCATCGCAGGCTGTGTAGAGGCTTGCGATGAACAGCAGTATTAAACTCTTCAGGAGAGATGTTTTATTCTTGGGCTGGTTTTTCATTTCCGGCTGGTTTCTCTCCTTGTGGTCTGGGTGGATTGTTGGGTCTGGGACCTCTATCAACACGTTGTCCATCTCCTCGTTCACGATTTTTTTGCTTGTTGCGTCTGACCTGATCGCCTTGTTGTCTGGGTTGGTTCCCCTGTTGCCTTGGTTGCTCGCCTTGTGGTCTGGGAGTACCTTGTGGGCGTGGTCTGGATTGTTGATCTCCAGGTTGATTCGGATTTCCTTTTTTCTTTTTCTTGCGGTTGTTATTACCGCTGTTTCCATTCCCGCCACCGTTATTTTCTCCGCCATTTTTACCTTTACGACTACGGTCGAAGCGGGTTAAGCTTTCCTGTTCCAACAAATCTATCGGCTTCTTGGGTTCCACTTGGCGTGCTTCTTCTACAAGACTTTCTGGCTTAGTACCCCGTTTGTTCATACCGATGATTTCAAATGCACGCTTACCACTGATTGTTACCAGATTGGCAGGAATGTTCTTGTCGGTAGAGTAGGTTATCTGATTGCTTAGAATATCTGCCTTGAAGAAATAGAAAGTACCGTCTTTGGTTTCCAACTCGATCTCCCTGGAAGGAAGACGTTTCTGAGCTTCCACATAGCAGTCCACTTCATAGTTGAGACAGCATTTCAGTTTGGCACATTGTCCTGCCAGTTTTTGCGGATTGAGAGAAATATCCTGATAACGGGCGGCACTTGTGGATACTGACACGAAAGAGGTCATCCAGGTGGCACAGCAGAGCTCGCGTCCACAAGGGCCGATACCACCAATTCGTCCGGCTTCCTGACGTGCGCCAATTTGCTTCATTTCAATGCGGACATGGAAAGCATCTGCCAATACCTTGATTAGCTGGCGGAAGTCTACACGCTCATCGGCAATATAATAGAAAATAGCTTTGTTACCGTCTCCCTGATATTCCACATCACCGATTTTCATGTTGAGATTCAGGTTGAGGGCAATCTGTCGGGCGCGTATCATGGTGTTATGTTCGCGTCCTTTGGCTTCATTGTATTTGTCCATATCTACCTGTTTGGCTTTACGGTAGATGCGCTTGATATCAGCCTCAGACTTGATGTTAGCTTTTCGCATTTGTAGCGGAACAAGGCGTCCGGTTAGGGTCACCACACCGATGTCATGTCCCGGTGTTGCTTCTACGGCCACGATGTCGCCCTTTTCAAGAGGTATATGGTTGCTATTGCGGAAATATCCTTTGCGGGTATTCTTGAACTGAACTTCTACCAGATCGCTTTCTTCTCCGTTTCCGGGAATGTCGGCCAGCCAGTCGTAGGTGTTCAGTTGCTTGTCTTGCCTGCCGCAACTTTTGCAGCAGAGACTTCCGCTTCCGTTATGTAGTTTAAAATCCATTTTTTTATTTATGATTGAGATTACTACTATATATCTGATTTCTACTGTTTCAGTAGAACTATCATTTTCAATGAAAAATCAAAAAAGACCATCCTTGCATTTACATTTTGCTCAATATGTATCTGTGCTTCGCTCAATTCATCCATCATTCCCATTACATTCCGTTCGTTGATAAAAGGGGCGAAGCGGGTGGCAAAGTTTTGTTCGGGCAGAGTCATGTAACTCATCTCTTTGCAATGCAGGTTATAGATAAAATTCTCGCGTATCATACGCTGGGCGTATGTCAGAAAGTTCTTCTGCCGTTCGCGTCCCATGCCTGCCAGCTGCTCACTCCATTGTTTCATTTCACGTATCTTCCGTTGATAGGAAAGACGCATGAGGCTGACAAAGAGTTCAAAGAACAGTTCATTTTCTTCGTTTAGGTGGATGGTTTCCAATGCTTTGATAAAATCACCGTTGGCAAGATGCGCCAAGGTGAAACTATCATTAGGACGTACGCCGTATTTCTGTTGCAAGGCGTTGGCAATATCCGTTTCTTCTATTTTACGGATGTTGAAACGTTGCGTACGGCTCAGGATTGTTGGCAGTATCATGTCCGGAGTTTCGGATATCAATAGGAATACTGTCTTTTCGGGAGGCTCTTCCAGAAGTTTCAATAACTTATTGGCACAAACTACGTGCATTTTCTCCGGTAGCCAGACGATAGTAACCTTGTAGCCACCTTCGCTTGATTTCAGACTGAGCTTGCGCACTATCTCGTCACTCTCTTTTGCATAGATGATGGCTTGCCCGTTTTCAGCATCCATCTCATTTAGCCAGTGGTTTAGACTGAAATAAGGGCTGTTCAGCACCAGATGGCGCCAGTCAGCTATATAATCATCGCACACTTCTTTCTTTCCTTTTTTTACGATGGGAAAGACGAAATGTACATCCGGATGTACCAGCTTATTCCACTTTACGCAGGAGGGACAAGTACCACAGGCGTCTGTATCTGTACGGTTCGGGCAACAGATGTAACGGGCATAAGCCATTGCCAACGGAAGTTTTCCCACTCCCGATGGACCGCAGAAGAGCTGAGCATGAGGAATACGCCCCTCTTGCACTTCCTGCCGGAGTCGCTGTTTGGCTGCTTCTTGTCCTATTACCTCTTTGAAAAACACGATATTATATATAATTTAATTATCAATTACTAATTACCAATTAGATTACTCCAACTCTCAACTCTCCATTCTCAACTTTCAACTTCCCCTAGTATACCAGTTTTGCAACTTCTTTTATACTGTCCACTGCACCGATGGAGTAGAAGTGAATACTAGGTACTCCATGTTCCACTAATTCCTTACATTGCTTAACACACCATTCGATGCCTACTTGTTTGGCTTCTTCATCCGTTTTGCATTTCATCGCTTCGTATGCCAGTTCTTCGGGCAAGTCCACTTTGAATGTCTTGGGTATCATGCTGATTTGAGATATTTTCTTGAACGGTTTGATACCTGGAATGATGGGAATGGTAACTCCGGCTTTCCGGGCACGTTCTACGAAGTCGAAGTATTTCTGGTTATCATAGAAAAGCTGTGTGACTGCATATTCTGCACCGGCTTCCATTTTCTTTTTCAGCCAGTAGATATCAGTGTCAATATTGGGAGCTTCTTCGTGTTTTTCGGGATAACATGCCACGCCATAGGAAAATGGTGTATTGGTCACTTTCATTTCCGAGCCATCTACGAAAATACCTTTATTGAAGTTATTGATCTGTTCTTGCAATTCAATGGCATGGTGGTAGCCATCGCCTTCGGGAGTGAAGACGGACTCATGTTTTGCTTTATCCCCACGTAGCACCAGTAAGTCGGTAATACCCAGGAATTGCAGATCGAGCAGTACATATTCCGTTTCTTCGCGGGTGAAACCACTGCAAAGAAGATGCGGAACTACAGTAATATTATATTTGTTTTGGATAGCGGCAGCTACGGCAACAGTCCCTGGGCGGCGGCGCAAGCGATTGCGCTGAAACAAACCGTTTCCTAAATCTTTGTACACATATTCGCTGCGATGTGTGGTGATATTGATGTATTTCGGGTCAAATTCCCGTAAAGTATCTATGGTGTCGTACAGCTTTTCGATGCCTGTGCCTTTCAGCGGTGGCAGTATTTCAAAAGAGAAAGCTGTCTTCTCGTTGCTGTGTATCAGGTCGATAATTCTCATTTCTTTTTCGTTGTTTTTGTTCGGTGAACAAAACTTATTTGTACATTGGGAACAAAAATACGAAAAAGAAATGAGATATGCTTTTATTGTTGGGCTATTCTTTTATACAACGTATGGAAAGGGCTTTATAGAATGTCTTATTGGTTACTAAAGTTCCATTTGAAATAAAATGTTCATCACTTCCTGTGAGGAATATGGTTTGCTCGGGTATGGTCTTACCGTTATCTTCAAGAGTCCAATATCCGGTTATTTTATAGACTTGTGCATGTGCTTGTTCGTACCACATGCCTATCGGATATGCACCGAAATCGGTCAGGTTGGAGGCAGGATATACATGGTCATCCTCTTTTAATCCTTGCCATTCTCCTGCCTTAATCAGTGATGCTTCATTACCTGTATAATTCTTCAAGCCTTCCCAGTCTTTGGGGTTAGGTATTTTCCATCCTTCTGGTGCTAAGTCACCGGCCAGAATGGCTTCTCCGTTGTAGAAGTATATTTCAAATTTGTCTGGTTTGAAGTAGCCTGCTCCAGTGCCCAATTCAACTCGTTTTGTAAGAGGAGTTCCAGTTCTGTATGTAGTTTCGCACAGATCTTTCCGCATCCAATATTGTGTCCCTATTTTTATTATCGGGTGTTCTTTCAGTGCTCCGTTTCTGATATCTCGAATCGTGTACCGGATTACATTAACATCCGATGATTTATCGGGCTTTGCCAGTGTTACTTTTCCTGTTTCATCCAAATAGAATTTATCGATTGTTCCTGAGCTTCCCTGAGTGTACGTGAAAGAATTATTCTCTGTATTCCAACTTATTTGTCCTCCATTGATGTCTCTGTCATCATCCAACAGTTGAAGTACTGTCCCGTTGTTCAAATCACTTTGTTCATCTACGCCGATAGGATAAATCGTGATTGCTTGTGAATCGATATCATCTGATTTAAGATACTCTTTGCAGATTTCCACAATAGGTTTTCCGCTGTTGTATACTCTATAAACATTTGATTGGGTGAAAGACAGGGCGGCAATGTGTATGGCTGTCGTTTGGCCGCTATTGTCCGTTTCCTTACCTTCTACGGTTGTCCAGTCTTCTATACTGCTGGCTATCCCTGTCAGCACATGACTGGTGGTCTGCATGGCGGCGATGTCCAGATTGCATTGTGTGCTTCCGGTCATTGTTAATTCCGGCATCGGGCATGTGTATAGTTGTCCGTTCCAATCCATAACGAATGATTGCGTATCGGGATTAATCTCTTGAGGGATAATAATAATCTCTTTTCCTATTAATTTCCCCTCTTTTATACTCCATATCCCGTAAGGAATGATATCCACGTCTTCTTCTTTATGAATTGTAAATTCTTCTGTACTTAGATTGTAATCGGCTTTATTGTAGAATCCTGTGGCAATGATGCGTGGATTGGCTTTTAATAAAGCTTCAACGTTTTCATCTCCTTTCGGTGTAAGTGTGATGTTGAATTTCACCAATTTATGATGGAACTTCAGTTCAACGGCCTTTTCGCTGCTTGCTATCTTTGCTTGTGTGGCAATTAGAAAGTCAGATAGAGATCGCTTTTGGGCATTGCTTTGATCGGACTGTACGGAAACTGGGATGATGGAAGAGTTGGCTGCTATTTCTGCCGACTGATATGGAGAATAGCTGATGAAGTCTAACATTGCATCTCCCACTGGGTAGAAAACAGTTTTTTCGGGTATAAGTTTAACGTCTTCTCCGCATTCTAACAGTAAATTGTTAATGTATCGTTCTTTTGCAATGGAAGTGGAAGACAGCATTGCGTACAATCCCACTTTATCTCCTTTTTCAAAGGCCGTATTGGTTACTCGTGTATTGGTTTTACTGACTTTTGTGGTAAATGTGATCGGTACTGTTCCGAGAGGTGTTTCTGAGTCAATTTTATTGACGCAAGCGGTAAATAAGTGAATGAAGCAGAGTGATAATATGATCAGTCTGTTTTTTTTGATAGTTGTTTTGTTCATATAATGTTGTTGTTTTGTGGAATACGATGATCGAATTCCCAATTAATAATTGTTAATCAAAACATTGGAGTATCTGGGGTGGTTGGGACCATAATTGGTATAGAAAAGACTGTTGCTTTGGAATGCTAATTAGTTGAATTCACGCTTGAATTCCGGTTCTGTTCCATCTTTATGTTTTTCAACGTTTATTAACTTAATGGACATCAAAGGTAAAATAAACTTTTAAAAAACAGAAAGAAAAGAATAACTTTATACCAATTATTTACTTATAATGCTTTGTATGAAGAGGATAAATAACTTGAAATGTCCCTACATTTTCATTCTTTCGCGGGAGATTTCAAAATTATCAGTACCTTTGTACTCTAAATTAAAGATAATCTGATAACTTATGCCATTAAATTTACCTGATAAGCTGCCGGCGATAGAGTTGCTGAAAGAAGAGAACATATTTGTTATTGACAACTCCCGCGCCACGCAACAGGACATCCGTCCGTTGCGCATCGTTATCCTGAACTTGATGCCTTTGAAGATTACCACGGAGACAGATCTTGTGCGTTTGCTCTCCAATACACCGCTTCAAGTGGAAATCTCGTTCATGAAAATCAAGAGTCATACATCAAAGAATACGCCTGTAGAACACATGCAGACATTCTATACTGACTTTGAAAAGATGCGTGGCGAGAAGTACGACGGTATGATTATCACCGGTGCTCCTGTAGAACAATTGGATTTCGAAGAGGTGACTTACTGGGATGAAATAATGGAAATATTCGATTGGGCGCGTACGCATGTTACGTCCACCCTTTATATATGTTGGGCTGCACAGGCCGGACTTTATCATCATTATGGAGTACCCAAGTATGCGTTGGATAAGAAAATGTTCGGCATATTCGAGCATCGTCCTTTAGATCCGTTACACGCTATTTTCCGTGGTTTCGATGATATGTTCTATGTACCCCATAGCCGTCATACGGAAGTACGGAAAGAAGATATCTTGAAAGTGCCGGAACTTACTTTACTTTCGGAATCGGAAGATGCAGGCGTACACCTGGTGGTAGCACGTGGTGGACGTGAGTTCTTTGTTACCGGACATTCGGAATACTCTCCATTGACATTGGATACGGAATATCGCAGGGATGTAGATAAAGGTCTACCTATTGAAATACCTCGTAATTATTATGTGGATAATGATCCGGATAAAGGTGTGATGGTACGTTGGCGTGCCCATGCCAATCTGTTGTTCTCTAATTGGTTGAACTATTTCGTTTATCAGGAAACTCCGTACAATATTAACGATATAAAGTAGCTACAAGCTACGGGCTACGAGTGACAAGACCTTGCGGTGTATAGCGTATCACTCGTAGCTTGTAGTCTGTAACTTGTAACTAAAACGATATGATAAAGCAACGGAAGATAGAGTTACTGGCCCCTGCCAAGAACATGGAATGTGGCATTGAAGCTATTAACCACGGTGCGGATGCAGTGTATATCGGTGCACCTAAGTTTGGCGCACGTGCAGCAGCCGGCAATTCGTTGGAAGATATAGCTGCTTTGGTGGCTCATGCCCATTTATATAATGCCCGGATTTATGTGACTGTCAATACCATCTTAAAAGAAGAAGAACTGGCAGAGACGGAGAAAATGATTTGGGATTTGTATCGTGCGGGAGTAGATGCCCTCATTGTGCAAGACATGGGAATCACTCGCTTAAACCTGCCGCCTATTCCCTTGCACGCCAGTACGCAAATGGATAACCGTACACCGGAGAAAGTACGTTTCCTTGCAGAAGCCGGTTTCCGGCAAGTAGTATTGGCACGTGAGCTTTCCCTTCAGGAAATCAGCCATATTCATAAAGCTTGTCCGGAAGTGCCGTTGGAAGTATTTGTACATGGAGCACTTTGCGTTAGTTATAGCGGGCAATGTTATGTCAGCCAGGCTTGTTTCGGACGTAGTGCCAACCGGGGAGAATGTGCACAATTCTGTCGTTTGCCTTTCAGTCTGGTGGATGCCGACGGAAAAGTAATTGTACGTGATAAGCATTTGCTATCTCTCAAAGATTTGAATCAGAGTGATATTCTGGAAGAGTTACTTGATGCAGGTGCCACTTCGCTCAAGATAGAAGGCCGTCTGAAAGATGTTTCTTACGTAAAGAATGTTACGGCTGCTTACCGCCAAAAGCTGGATGCTATCTTTACACGCCGTAAAGAATACGCCCGGGCCTCTTCCGGTACTTGTAATTATACATTCCATCCCCAGTTAGATAAAAGTTTTAGTCGTGGATTTACGCATTATTTCCTGCACGGACGCAGTGAAGAAATCTTCTCTTTCGATACTCCGAAATCCCTCGGTGAAGAGATGGGCACCATGAAGGAACAACGCGGAAACTACCTCACAGTAGCCGGATTGAAATCATTCAACAACGGTGACGGTGTTTGTTATATCGATGAGCAAGGACGTCTGCAAGGCTTCCGTATCAACCGTGTAGATGGAAATAAACTCTATCCGGCAGGTGAGATGCCTCGTATCCGTCCGCGTACTGTGCTTTACCGTAACTATGACCAGGAGTTTGAGAAGTTGCTGGCACGTAAGTCTTCCGAACGAAAGATTTCCGTATCCTTGCTTTTGGCAGATACTGCCTTCGGCTTTGCTCTGACTGTCACGGATGAGGATGATAATAGCGTTACACTTTCTTTCCCTCATCAGAAAGAACCTGCCCGTACCCCGCAGGCAGATAATCTGCGTACTCAACTCAGTAAATTGGGAAATACTCCTTTTGAAGCCGGAATATTAGCGGATAATCGTTCGCCTGAAACAAATTCCGCCATAGAAATCCGCTTTTCAGATAACTGGTTTCTTCCCGCTTCCGTAGTAGCCGATTGGCGCCGTCAAGCCGTAGACAAGCTGGTTACCGTTCGCCGTATTAATTATCGGCAGGAAGTGGCAGTCTGGAAACCTACAACTCATGTTTTCCCTTTGCCGGGAACTTCTTCTAAGACAACAGCTTCCGCTACTTCATTAACGTACCTCGGTAATGTAATGAATACCCGTGCCGCCTCTTTCTATACCGATCACGGCATTGCTACCGTAGCTCCGGCTTATGAGAAACAATCTGTACCGGGTGCTGTTTTAATGTTCTGCAAGCATTGTTTGCGTTATAGTATGGGTTGGTGCCCTACTTATCAGAAGGGACGTTCACCTTATCGGGAGCCTTATTATTTGCAAGGAACTGATGGTAAGTGCTTCCGCTTGGAGTTTGATTGTAAGAATTGTCAGATGAAAGTATATGCGGAATAAGAGAGAACATATTCGTTATCACCACAGAGCGGTACGGAGTAACACTGAGTTTCTTAAATATCAGAAAAGACTCCGTGCAACTCTGTGCTACTCTGTGGTGATAGCGATTATTATCAGTCTGGTTTCCTGCCGTTACTCCCGTCCCAATCTGGATGATGAAGGTATCAGTGATAAAACCCGCGACTCTCTGACCTACCTTTACGACCGGCATTATACGTTGAATACGAATCTGGAAGTGGTGCAGGATTCCGTGGTGCTTGCCTGTCTGCCGGTGAAGGATTGCTACAATACTCTGTATAGAGGAGACCGTGTAGTAGTGGCCGAATTTGCCATTCATTCTGCTGATAGTGTGGACAGTGTTTGGGTAAAACTGGCTCATTCCCAGGAGATACAAGGCTGGATCGGGGAGCGGGAAATGATGCAAGCTTTTGTACCTACGGACAGTATCTCACAATTCATTTACTTGTTCAGTGATACGCATGCTTCTTACTTCGTGATTATTTTCGCCTTGTTTGTCGGTGCCTGGGTGTTCCGTTTGTTCCGTAGGAAGCAGTTGAAGATTGTTTATTTCAATGATATTGATAGTGTATATCCGCTTTTGCTCTGCCTGTTGATGGCATTCAGTGCTACGGTGTATGAGACGATGCAAGTTTTTGTGCCCGAAACGTGGGAACATTTCTATTTTAATCCTACGCTTTCACCTTTCAAGGTGCCGTTTATTCTCTCGGTCTTTTTGCTGAGCATCTGGTTGTTTATCATTGTACTGCTGGCAGTACTCGATGACTTGTTCCGTCAGTTGACTCCTGCCGCTGCCGTATTTTATCTGTTGGGATTGGCATCTTGTTGTATCTTCTGTTATTTCTTCTTTATACTGACTACACAAATCTATATCGGCTATATTTTCCTTGTTGTTTTCCTTGGGCTTTTCCTAAAGCGAATGTGTGCTACACTTGTCATTTACCGCTATCGTTGCGGGCGTTGCGGACAGAAATTAAAAGAAAAGGGGCCTTGCCCAAGTTGTGGTGCTATCAATGAATAATAGGGTGTAGCAAGTTCTCTTAACCCTTTCATGCTTATGATACTTACTTTTCCCCTCTTTCCTGCTTAGATGTAATGTAAAAGATGGCATCTTTTGCATAACGGGTTAGGGAGATGTATGGGGACGGAAGTAATGATCTCTATCAGAACCTGCAACGTAGTTCGATTCCCGCCTGTATGGGGCGGCCTTTCTGCATGAATCCGTTGCCCATGCTTTCAAAGTAGAAAGCAGCGTAGTCTTTATCCAGTGCATTGCGAACCCAGAAGTCAATCTGTCCGTTGCCTTTTTGCAGGCTGAGGCGTCCGTTCAATGTGCCGTAGAAAGCTTGGCTGACATCATTCTGCTCGGTCCAATAGATACGTCCTGCACCGGTGTAGTTGGCATTAAGTTGAATACGGTCCAACCAATGTCCCGGGTTGATGCGGAAAATGTATTGTCCGCCCAGGCTCAGGGTGTGCTTCGGAACGAAAGGAACATAGTTGCCGTTGTAACTTATTTCTTCTAATTTACTGTTGGTTGTTATGTAATCTTTGAATGTGGCATAAGTATAACCGTAGCTTGCAGTCAAGGTAAAGTTAGTGGTAACTGCACCCATCAGAGATATTTCTGCTCCCAGGCTGCGGCTCTTTCCTGCATTTACCGTCTCGCGTCCAAGTCCGCTCTGGGCGAAGCGGGAAATCTGCTGGTCGCGCGTTTCAAGCCAGAACAGGGCGGCATCGGCACGCAGACGGTTTTGGAAAAGGTTTAGGTGAGTACCTATTTCATAGTTCCAGGTTTGTTCCGGTTTATATACGGTGGCAGCCCGGGCATCCGGGTTTTCGCCGGCATCGGGTATAAAGTTCACCATATCTTTAAGGTTTTCGGGAACCTGGGACATGATTTCATCTTTGGTCAGCCTCATCATATCGTTCTTCAGACTCGCTTGCAACAGGTCGGAGAACATCTGGATGTTGTATCCTCCCGAACGATATCCTTTGCTGACGGTGGCGTATACATTTCCGAGGTTCTTCGGGAAGTCATATTGCAAGGCGAACTTTGGCAATAGTTGCAGATAATCCTTGCTGATGGAGCCTTGATAACGTGAGGTGACGGTCAGTGCTGTTTCCGGCATCATGGAAATGGGCTTTCCTGTGGGCGCTCCGTTCATCATCATCTGGCCCGTAATACCTATGGTGTAGTCCATTGCTGTACCGGAGTTATAATCCATCTTCATTTTCTCATAGTCCAGTCGAAGGCCAGCGGTGAATGATACTCCATCGATACCGAATAAATCTCTGAATGTGGATTGGTGGAACAGAGCTCCGTTCAAAAGCGGTGTCTTGAAGTCTCCGTTGATAGGCAGGCGGGCGCTGGTTACTTTCAGTGCGGGCATGATGTTCATATTTCTTCCGGGTCCCATCGGTACCTCAACCAGTGCGGGGATGAAGTTTCCCAACATCTGATCCATCATTGCCATACCATCTTCTTTGAATGTGACCGGTGCAGTAGTATTTAGCCATTGGTAGAAACCGAAAATGCCTGTAGCCCATTGCCAGCGGTGGCTTTCCTTGCTCTTCATTACGATTTCTTCACTGATGGTGTTGATGCGCTGCTTCTGTTCGAGGGTATAGGTGTTTTTAGCTGTGAAATCCTGATCCAGAAACATACGATCCTTTAGATGCTGATATCCGGTTACGGCACTGAGTGTGAAATTCTGTGCCTGGTACTCTACATTAAGTCCGGCATTCAACAGGTTGCGGTAATAGCTACTTTCATCATTGTAAGCCGTTTTGGCTACATCTCCGGTTTCTTTATTGTAGAGTCCATACGGGTAACCGCCTTGGTCACCATATTCATAACTTACATTAAAGTCGAGCTTCCAATTGTCGCTGGGCAAGTAGATGGCGCGGATACGTCCACCGGCAGACTGCCCTTGATCTACCTTTTTATTGTTGAGCGCTGCATTGCGGAAGAAACCGCCTTCGTATTCATAAAATCCTCCAGCCGAGAATGCAAAGCGCTCATTCATCCGGTGATAGTGAGTGACGGAAGTATTGTATTGATTGTGTGTACCTGCCCCTATCCGGAAGTCAGTACCTTGATAAGAGAAAGGAGATTTGGTATGTACTTTAATAAGTCCACCCATCGCATTTCGTCCGTACAGTGTACCCTGCGGACCGCGCAGCACATCAATACGCTCGATGTCGGAATAATTGAAATCGAATGCGGATTTATCTATATAAGGTATATTGTCAACATAGAGGCCTACGGAGGGAGTATTGATGCGAGAACCGATACCACGAATGTAGACGGCAGATGTCAGTCGCGAACCGTAATCAGGAATAAATATATTCGGGACCAGTGCTGTCAGGTTCTTTATGGAGTTCACTTGTGCAGCTTGCATGTCTTGTTGCGAAAGTAAGGTGACGGCATTGGGTAGCTCGCGCAACTTACGGTTTTCTTTAGGTGCTGCAATAATGAGAACCTCTTCAACATCTACTATTTTCAGGGTATCTACTTCTTCTGCCGCAATGTTTCCTATAGGTAGGAGTGCCAGGGCAAAAATCAACAATTTACTCTTATTCATTCTTTGTCTTTTAGGATAAATGATAATTTAGCGGCGTAGTTATGCTATTCTGACTATCTCAATTCCCCTCCTCCGACGGAGGAGGAGAATTTAAGATACTTCCGCGTAACAATTCTCTCGCCGATAAATTATCATTTATAGGTTTCTGGTTGCAAAGTAAGGGCATTTCCCCTGTCTCCGCAATCCTCATTTATTAGGATTTAGATACGGTCTGCTTCAACGTACCCGTGCATTACAGCATAAATCGTCAGTCCGGCCACTGATTTAATGCCCAGTTTCTCCGTAATATTCTTTCGGTGGGAGATGACGGTAGTCAGGCTGATATTTAGTTTATCGGCTATTTCTTTATTGATAAGTCCTTTGGTTATCAGTACCAGTACTTCTATTTCGCGGGGAGAAAGATCATGTTCGCTGTCGGCATGAGGATTACCGCACGGATGTGCTGTTACACCGTGGGGATGTCCGTGGGGGTGGCTATGAGGATGTCCGCCTTTGTGTCCGAACTGATGCAGTTGCAGGATGTTTCTGATCAGTGTTTTCTCGTCCTGATAAATATTCAAGGTCGGTATTCCTGCCAGTTGAGGCTGATTGTCACCGTTTGCCAATACAATGGTCTTGGGTTTGCGCGGTAGGAAAAAAGCGGTATGCTCAAAATATATCTGTGCTGAAACGAAATAATGCGCGTACATATCGGGGGTATCGTCCATCAGTTCCTCGAACGAACTGAATACACGGATGACGGCCATCGGGATAATTTCTTCCAGAAGGCTTTGCAATCCCATACATGATAAGGTGTTGGAGTCAGCAATTGCTATTTCGGGAGCTACCATAGTATTTCTTAAATTTCTGCAAAAGTACAGATAAATTTTAGGATGTAGGCTATTGTGATTGAAAAACAGTAACTTTCCTTAATAGGTTGTCATAGAACTTTGCGCTCTTCTCTTTTGTTGTTAAGTATATAATTTACTTAATACTACTGATTTATGAAATATGATATAGCTATCATTGGCGGTGGTCCTGCCGGATATACGGCAGCCGAAAGAGCGGCTGCAAACGGGCTGCAAACTGTTTTGTTTGAAAAGAAAGCTATTGGCGGTGTTTGTCTCAATGAGGGGTGTATCCCTACCAAAACTCTACTCTATTCCGCCAAGTTGTGGGACAATATGAAAGGCGCGTCCAAGTATGGCATCTCTGTGCCCGATGGTTCGTCATTCGATATGAAAAAGATTATCGACCGTAAAGATAAGATTGTGAAAAAGCTGACCGGTGGTGTGAAGATGACCGTCAGTTCTTACGGTGCTGTTATTGTACCGCAGGAAGCCGTTATTGTGGGGGAGGCGGACGGACGTTTCCAGCTTTCGGCTGCCGGCGAAGCATATGAAGTAACCTATCTGTTGGTATGTACAGGTTCCGATACATTGATCCCTCCCATTAAAGGATTATCTGAAATTGATTATTGGACATCAAAGGAAGCATTGGAGATCACAACTTTGCCCCGTTCACTTGTCATTATTGGCGGTGGTGTTATCGGGATGGAATTCGCCTCTTTTTTCAATAGCATGGGTGTGCAGGTGCATGTTGTTGAAATGATGCCCGAAGTATTGGGCGCCATGGATAAGGAAACCAGTGGCATGCTACGTTCGGAATATCAGAAGCGTGGGGTTAATTTTCATTTGAATGCCAAAGTAATTGAAGTCGGCAAAGAGGGTGTCACTATTGAAAAGGAAGGTAAGACTGCACGTATCGAAGCCGAAAAGGTACTCGTCAGTGTGGGTAGGAAAGCTAACTTGTCCCAGGTCGGTTTGGATAAACTGAACATTGAACTGCTGCGCAACGGTGTGAAGGTGGATGAACATATGCAGACTTCCCATCCTCGTGTTTATGCCTGTGGTGATATTACCGGACACTCTATGCTGGCACATACTGCCATTCGTGAAAGTGAAGTTGCCGTCAATCATATCCTGGGAGTGGAAGACCGTATGAATTACGATTGTGTACCCGGTGTGGTGTATACCAATCCCGAAGTAGCGGGAGTAGGTAAGACTGAGGAAGAACTGAAAGCATCCGATATCAGTTATCATGTACAGAAGCTACCGATGGCCTATTCCGGTCGTTTTGTAGCCGAAAATGAATTGGTGAACGGGCTTTGTAAGTTGATATTGGACGATGATGATCGGGTGATAGGCTGCCATATGTTGGGAAACCCTGTTTCTGAATTGATTGTTCTTGCCGGACTTGCCGTGCAGCATGGATATACGGTGGAAGAGTTTCAAAAGACTGTTTTTCCGCATCCGACGGTCGGTGAAATCTTCCATGAAACTTTGTTTGCGTAATGTTCTGTATTGATAATCGCTGTACGGATATTTATTTTAATCTGGCAGCAGAAGAGTATTTGTTGAAGCAGAAGCGAGGTAACTTCTTTATGCTTTGGCAGTCGGAACCTTCCGTAGTGATAGGGAAACATCAGAGTGTGGCGGCGGAAGCGGACGAGAGGTTTCTGGATGAAAAGGGAATAACCCTGGCACGCCGTTTCTCCGGTGGAGGTGCTGTATATCATGACCGGGGAAACATTAACCTGAGTTTTATTGAAACCGTAAAGCAGCCGGACTTTGTATATTACCTGCAACAGGTCGTCGATTTCCTCGAAAAGGTAGGCATCTCAGCTTATGCTGACCAGCGTCTGGGCATTTATGTGGATGAACGGAAAATATCAGGTAGTGCGCAGTGCATACATAAAGACCGTGTGATGTATCATTGTACTTTGTTGTTTTCCACTGATCTGGATGCGTTGAATGCGGCATTGAATGGCGATCCGGATGCGGAAAGCCGTTTACCGGGCTCTCGTACTATGCGTGCAGTACCTTCCGTACGGAGTGAAGTTGCGAATATAAAAGACTTTTTGTCTGAGCCTATGGACATCAAACGTTTCATGCATTTGCTCTTTCACTCCTTTGTGGATGATGACGATAACCGGATTTACCGCTTCTCTGCCGGAGATATGGAAGCCATCGAACGGTTGAAAGCGGAAAAGTATGCCTGCAAAGAGTGGATATATCATAAATCCGCATTAACTTTTACTTAAGTTAAAAACTTACTACTCAGTTGTTTGTTGTATATATAATAAACCGAGAACCTAAAACTTAACTATATGTCAAGATTTGAAATAAAGATGCCCAAATTGGGTGAAAGTATAACCGAAGGTACCATCATCTCATGGTCGGTACAAGTAGGAGACATCATTAAAGAAGATGATGTGTTGTTTGAAGTAAATACCGCTAAGGTTAGTGCCGAAATACCATCTCCGGTAGAAGGTAAAGTCGTGGAAATTTTATTTAAGGAAGGAGATACCGTAGCTGTGGGTACGGTGGTGGCTATTGTCGATATAGGAGGTGAAAACTCCGAGGATGAGGATAGCGTAGAGGCTCTCCAAAGTTCCGCTACTGATGAGAGTGTTGCAGTTGTTTCTAAGGCTGCCTCTGAGGAAACTCCTCAAGTCAAGGCTGTAAAATCGGAAGAAGAACGTTGGTACTCGCCTGTAGTTCTTCAGTTGGCTCGTGAGGCCGGCATTCAGCCTAAAGAACTGGATACTATTCCGGGTACCGGATATCAGGGACGGGTGAGCAAGAAGGACATCAAGAGTTACATTGTCCGGAAACAAAGTGGCGGTACCATCACGGCACAACCTGCTGCTAAACCAAGTCCGCAACCTGTTGCAAGCGTTGCACCGCAACCGGTAACTACAGCACCTGCCCAGTCGTCTGCTAAACCTGCTGCAACTCCTGAAGTACAACGTACTACACCAGCTTCCGGCACATTCTCAACAGAAGGTGTTGAAGTAAAAGAGATGGATCGTGTACGCAAGGTGATAGCCGACCACATGGTAATGTCTAAACATACTTCCCCGCACGTAACCAATGTTGTGGAAGTGGATGTAACGAAACTTGTAAAGTGGCGTGATAAGAATAAAGATGCTTTCTTCCGTCGTGGGGGAGTGAAACTTACGTATATGCCTGCCATCACAGAAGCTGTGGCGAAGGCACTGGCTGCTTACCCGCAAGTGAATGTATCGGTAGAGGGATATAATATCCTGTTCAAGAAACATATTAATGTCGGTATTGCCGTTTCTCTGAATGATGGCAATCTGATTGTTCCGGTGGTTCGTGATGCCGATCGTCTGAATCTGAACGGACTTGCCGTAGCCATTGATTCACTGGCACTCAAGGCTCGTGATAATAAACTGATGCCCGATGATATTTCCGGTGGCACTTTTACGATTACGAACTTCGGTACATTCAAGTCTTTGTTCGGTACACCCATCATCAATCAGCCTCAGGTGGCTATCCTGGGAGTAGGATACATTGAGAAGAAGCCTGCCGTAATAGAGACTCCGGAAGGGGATGTGATTGCCATCCGTCATAAGATGTATCTGTCCCTTTCTTATGACCATAGAGTCGTAGATGGTTCATTAGGTGGCAACTTCCTCTATTTTATTAAAGATTATCTGGAAAACTGGAAAGAATAACTTAATACCTTGATAAGTATGAAAAAGTACAATATAAAAACCACAGATGTGGAACTGCTGAAGAAATGGTATTACCTGATGACGCTGGGGCGTGCGCTCGATGAAAAGGCGCCCGCTTATCTGTTGCAGTCCCTTGGCTGGTCCTTTCACGCTCCGTATGCCGGACATGACGGGATACAGTTGGCCATCGGACAGGTATTTACCAAAGGAGAAGACTTCCTTTTCCCTTACTACCGTGATATGCTGACTGCCCTTTCCGCCGGAATGACGGCAGAAGAACTTATACTGAATGGTATCTCCAAAGCTACTGATCCGGGAAGTGGCGGACGCCATATGTCCAATCACTTTGCCAAACCCGAATGGCATATTGAGAATATATCCTCGGCTACAGGTACGCATGATCTTCATGCAGCCGGTGTGGCACGTGCAATGGTATATTATGACCATAAAGGAGTCGTTATTACTTCACACGGCGAATCTGCTTCATCCGAGGGCTTTGTCTACGAAGCTGTCAATGGTGCCAGCCTTGAACGCCTGCCCGTTATTTTTGTATGGCAGGATAATGGATATGGTATATCTGTTCCGAAGAAAGACCAGACGGCAGCCCGTAAAGTGGCGGATAACTTCTCTGGATTCAAGAATCTGAAGATTATCCATTGTAATGGAAAAGATGTGTTCGACTCCATGAATGCCATGACTGAGGCTCGTGAGTATGCATTGTTGAACCGGAATCCGGTAATCGTACATGCCAATTGTGTCCGTATCGGTTCCCATTCCAACTCTGACAAAGATACTCTGTACAGGGATGAAAATGAACTGGCTTATGTGAAAGAAGCTGATCCGTTGCTGAAGTTCCGCCGGATGCTGTTGCGTTACAAGCGTCTCACCGAGGAAGAACTGAAAGAAATAGAGGAGAAAGCAAAGAAAGACCTGGCTGCTGCCAATCGTAAGGCGCTGACAGCTCCCGATCCCGATCCTAAAACCATTTTCAACTATGTATTGCCGGAACCTTACGAACCGGAAAAATATAAAGATGGAACACATCGTGAGACAGAAGGAGAGAAGAAATTCTTTGTAACTGCTATCAATGAAACGCTGAAAGCAGAGTTTCGCCATAATCCTAATACCTTCATCTGGGGGCAGGATGTTGCCAATCGGGATAAAGGGGGCGTGTTCAATGTAACCAAAGGAATGCAACAGGAATTTGGTGAAGCTCGTGTATTCAGTGCACCTATTGCCGAAGATTATATTGTCGGCACAGCAAATGGTATGAGTCGTTTTGATCCTAAAATCCGGGTAGTGATAGAAGGTGCGGAGTTTGCCGACTATTTCTGGCCTGCCGTAGAACAATATGTGGAATGTACTCATGAATATTGGCGTAGCAACGGACAGTTCGTTCCTAATGTAACTTTGCGTCTGGCTTCCGGTGGTTATATCGGTGGTGGACTCTATCACTCGCAAAATCTGGAGGGCGCTTTGGCTACTTTGCCCGGAGCACGGATTGTTTGTCCATCCTTTGCTGATGATGCTGCCGGACTGCTCCGTACAAGTATACGTTCTCGTGGTTTTACACTGTTTATTGAACCGAAAGCATTATATAATTCCGTAGAAGCAGCCACCATTGTCCCTGATGATTTTGAAGTTCCTTTTGGGAAAGCGCGCATTCGTCGTGAGGGCAGTGATCTGAGTATTATCACCTATGGTAACACAACGCATTTCTGCTTGAATGTTGCCGAACGTTTGGAAAAAGAAGGTGGCTGGAGTGTGGAAGTGATTGATATCCGTTCTTTGATACCGTTGGATAAAGAAACCATTTATGAGTCTGTGAAGAAGACCAGTAAAGCCCTGATTGTTCATGAAGATAAAGTCTTTGGTGGCTTCGGTGGTGAGATAGCAGCCAGTATTGGTACAGACTTGTTCCGTTACCTGGATGCACCGGTACAGCGTGTAGGCTCTACCTTTACTCCTGTAGGTTTTAATCCGATACTGGAACGTGCCATTCTGCCGGGTGCAGATAGAATTTATGAAGCAGCCAAGAAGCTGCTGGAATATTAATTTAATAATAAGTTATTATGAAAGAGATAGGATTATTTTACGCAATGAATGCTGCCAAGACTTCTCATATCGCAGAGAAGATACGCGAGAAGCTCGGACACAAAGAAGTAGAAATGATCATGATAGAAAAGGCTTGGCAGAATGATTTCCAGGCTTATGATAATCTGATAGTAGGTGCTTCCACCTGGTTCGACGGTGAATTGCCTACCTATTGGGATGAAATGATACCGGAGATAGAAAGCCTCGATCTGAAAGACAAGAAAGTTGCTCTCTTCGGACTTGGTGACCAAATCGGTTATCCCGATAATTTTGTTGACGGCCTGGGAATACTGGCTGATGCCTTTGAAAAGGCAGGGGCTATCCTTGTCGGATTTACGTCTGCCGAGGGTTATTCATTTAACCGGTCAAGAGCCTTGAGGGATGGTAAATGGTGTGGACTGGTGATTGATATAGAGAACCAGTCGAAGCTGACGGATAAACGTATAGCGGACTGGTGTGAACAGTTGAAGAAGGAATTCTGATAAATTATCAAGGAGGGTATATTTGAATGAGTTAATATACCCTCCTTGAATTTTATAGATTGAAATAACCGGCTACCGCTTCCGCGCATCGTTCCCCGTCAATACCGGCAGAAACAATACCACCTGCATATCCTGCTCCTTCTCCGCATGGAAACAATCCTCTAATTCTTACATGCTGCAAAGTTTCCCTATCTCTTATGATTCGTACGGGGGCAGAGGTGCGTGTCTCTACGCCAATCATTACTGCTTCATTGGTCAGGAAACCGTGACTGTATCGTCCGAATTGCTGGAATCCTTTGCTGAGTCGTTCAGTAATGAACGGTGGCATCCAGAAGTGTAGGGGAGAAGAGATTAATCCTGGAGCATACGAGCTTTCCGGTAGATCATAACTCAGCTTCTTGCGTGTAAAGTCCTGCATCCGTTGTGCAGGTGCTGTTTGTCGCATATTGCCTTGTTGCCAGCAATTATATTCCAATGCCTCCTGAAAGTACATCATGCTGAGTTGGGGATAGGTAATACTATCATCCTGCATAGCTGTTCCTCTATTTTCTATCTTCAATCCTTCGTCTTCCAGATCTTCCGGCCTTAGCTCTACGACCATTCCCGAATTGCTCCAACGCGAGCCACGGTTACTGGGACTCATTCCGTTTACTACAATCTGTTGCGGGCCACTGGCAGCAGGTACCACGAAACCACCCGGGCACATGCAGAAACTGTATACCCCTCGTCCGTCCACCTGATTCACAAAACTATATTCGGCGGCAGGCAGATATTTTCCCCGTCCGTCCTTGCTATGATATTGTATCTGATCGATTAATTCCGAAGGATGTTCCAAACGTACACCGACTGCAATACCTTTAGCTTCAACCTCCACTTGATTGGCAGCCAACCAACGGTACACATCCCGTGCCGAATGTCCTGTTGCCAGAATCACCGGACCCAGAATTGTTTGTCCTGTATGGGTTTCGATACCTTTTATCTCATCGTTTTCGATAATCAGCGCCTCCATACGTGTCTCAAAGTGCACTTCTCCGCCACATTCGAGAATGGTATTCCGCATATTCTCTATCACACGTGGCAGTTTATCCGTTCCGATATGCGGATGTGCATCCACTAATATAGCAGTAGATGCACCATGCTGGCAGAATACATTCAGTATCTTGTCTACATTCCCGCGTTTTTTGCTACGGGTATAAAGCTTTCCATCCGAATAAGCGCCTGCACCTCCTTCACCGAAACTATAATTGGATTCCGGATTTACAGTATGCTCCCGGCTGATCTGAGCCAAGTCTTTTTTTCGGTCGCGTACATTCTTTCCACGCTCTACGATGATTGGACGGAGTCCCAGTTCTATCAGTCTCAGCGCAGCAAACAGTCCGCCGGGACCGGCACCCACGACAATAACCTGTGGTTTGTCTTCTACATTCTTATAGATAGTAGGCTGGTATTCATCGTCTTTGGGCATTTCGTTCAGATATACCCGTACATTCAGATTGACGAAGATGGTTCGTTGCCGGGCATCAATGCTGCGCTTCAAGATACGTGTCGCATTAATATTCCGCACATTCAGTCCTTTTTCCTGTACGAGGTACTCTTTTAATTGTTGTTCATTGGCGGCTACTTCGGGTAGCACGCGTAGTTGGTATTCTTGTATCATAATTTATTTTTTCACCACAGAGTAACACAGAGTTCCACTGAGTTAATTATTAATTAAACAATATATCTTTTGATACCTTCTTTTAAACTCTTTACATTGGAATTGATAAGTAATCCGTGTTTTATATTAGATAGTTTTAAGTAGGTGATTAATTGTGAAGTATGAATAGGGTGTAACGTCTCTACTGATTTTAATTCTACTATAACACAATTATTTACTACTATATCTAATCGATATCCAGCATCCACTTTTATCCCTTTATAAATAATAGGTAATGCTTTTTGCCTTTCAACTAACAGGTTACATTGAGACAATTCATAAAATAAACATTCTTCATAGGCACTTTCTAATAATCCAGGTCCTAATGTTGAATGTACTTCAAAGGCCTTTTTCAATATTAATCCTGTTATATCATTTATATCCATTTTTTATATATTTAAACTCAGTGAAACTCCGTGCTACTCTGTGGTGAATCACCCGAATAGCACCCTGAATGCCTCCTCCACCTTCCTCACCGGTATCAGTTCTATTTTAATTTTCTTCGTATCAATTCCTTGTAAATTGTATTTCGGCAGCACGAACCGTTTAAATCCCAACTTTTCCGCTTCACCGATCCGTTGTTCAATTCGGTTCACCGGACGTATTTCTCCGGACAGACCGATTTCCCCTGCCATACAGACTTCCGGTTCAATAGCCGTATCCATATTGCTGGAAAGTATAGCGCTGATAACCGCCAGGTCTATTGCCGGATCATTCACCTTCAGTCCTCCGGCAATATTGAGGAACACATCCTTCTGGGCCAGTTTGAAGCCCACTCGTTTTTCCAGTACTGCCAATAACATATTCATTCTTCGAATATCAAATCCCGTGGCCGAACGTTGCGGATTACCATATACCGCACTGCTCACCAATGCCTGTGTCTCAATCAGGAACGGGCGTATCCCTTCTATAGCCGAAGCTATCGCTATGCCACTCATACCTTCATGATCCTGGCTCAGCAATAACTCCGACGGATTACTGACTTGCCGTAATCCATCCTGACGCATTTCATAAATACCCAATTCCGCTGTACTGCCGAAACGATTCTTGATACTACGCAGAATACGATACATATAATGCTGGTCACCCTCAAACTGCAACACCGTGTCTACGATATGTTCCAGAACTTTCGGTCCGGCAATGCTGCCTTCCTTATTGATATGCCCGATAAGCAATACCGGGGTATGCGTTTCTTTGGCAAAGCGCAGGATACTTGCAGAACATTCGCGCACTTGTGCGATGCTTCCCGGGGAGGATTCAATGCTTTCCGTAGAAATAGTCTGTATAGAGTCGATGATCACCAACTCCGGACGGGTATTCTTGATGTGAACAAAAATCTGTTCCAATGATGTTTCACAAACGATGAGGCAATCTGTGGAATTGTGCGATAACCGGTCTGCACGTAATTTCAACTGACGGGCACTTTCCTCACCCGATACATAAAGAACGCGCTTTTCAGGGATATGAAGCACAGTTTGTAGTACCAAAGTAGACTTACCGATTCCCGGTTCTCCACCAATCAACACCAGAGAACCCGGAACCAATCCGCCTCCCAGCACCCGGTTCAACTCTTCATCATGCAAGTCGATACGCGGTTCATCATCCGCTTCTATTTCACTGAGAACGATGGGTTTTGGCTTTTCTGTCTCAATCCCGGATACCGGACGTTTGTTTACGACTTCTTTTCGTATCACTTCTTCCACATACGTGTTCCACTCTCCGCACGACGGACATTTGCCTACCCACTTCGGAGACTCTTGTCCGCAGTTGCTGCACACATAAACCGTTTTTTCTTTTGCCATAAGGAAATCTACTTGCTGAATGATTTGTCAAAGATACGAATTTAGCTGTTTATGAAGCAGAAAAATAGGACAATTTATTCCACCTCGTACCTCCTTTATACCTCCTTCGTACCCTCTTCGTATCTGCTTCGCTATTTTCATTCTTCTATAGAAGCGAAGGAAATGCGAACCGGGTACGGCTGAAAAGAGCTTTTGACCAGAACTGTTCAGGCATCAAGTTTTATGAATAGTCCGAAAATCTTTCGGGCTGACAGAGTATTTGTAGAGCTTAAATTGTGGATTATAACAGATTAAAACAGCGAGAAAGCATATTGTGGAGTATTGTGTTATTATTGGGTGGTTTTATGTTATCACTTCTTACCCTATAGCGCTATATTTGCGTGGACTTACGAAAGAATTATATTCATAAATAAATAGAAATCCGATAGATGAAAAAAGTATTATTAAATCTGGTATTCCTTTTTGCTTTGGTATGTTTTGCTGAGGCACAGGAGTTTAAGGTTGCTGATATTTTCAGTGACAATATGGTGTTGCAGCAAAAGATAAATAATCCGTTCTGGGGTTGGGGAAAACCGGGAACGAAAGTGACTATTTCCACTTCATGGAATCCGGATAAAGAATATACGGGAGTTGTTAATTCTAAAGGTACCTGGAAGATAGCCGTACCTACGCCTGCTGCCGGAGGACCTTATGAGGTGACAGTCACTGCCAATAAGAAGAAAGTCTTTCAGAATGTGTTTGTGGGAGAAGTATGGTTGGCAAGCGGACAGTCCAACATGAGTATGCCGTTGAAAGGATATTATTGCCAGCCGGTACTGGGATCTACAGAGGCCATATTGTCTTCAGCAAAAAAGCAAATACATTTCATTAATATACCTACTTTAGCGGCCTATAAACCATTGGAACATTTTGAGGCCGAATGGGTGAAGGCTTCTCCGGAGAATGTAGCGGAATGTACGGCTGTGGGATGGTTCTTTGCAGATTTCTTACAGCGCAATATGGATGTGCCGGTCGGTATTATCAATGCCAGTTATGGAGGCTCCAACATCGAAGCATGGATGAATGCGGAAGCTTGTAAACAATTTGATGATATCCCCGTACCGCCATTGAGTGATGAAACTTCTCCGTGGATTAGTAATGTGCCTACGGTTCTGTACAATGGCATGATTCACCCACTGGTGGGATATGGCATAAAAGGTATTATCTGGTATCAGGGTGAGTCTAATATTTTCAATGTGCCCCGTTATGCTCCCTCGGTTGCTGCCATGGTAAGTAAATGGCGCGAAGCCTGGGGATTGGGAGAAGTACCTTTCTATTATGCACAGATTGCCCCTTACGATTATAAAGAGTGGAACTTTTTCACACCTCAATGGCCGGAAGTTTCGGCTTATCAACGGGAAGCGCAAAGACAGTGCCTAACGTTAATTCCAAACTCTGCAATGGCAGTATTGTTGGATGTAGGAGAGCGATATCTGATCCATCCGAGGAGGAAAAAAGAAGTAGGCGACCGTTTGGGCATGCTGGCACTCTCTAAAACCTATGGAATGAAAGGATTTGAAGCGGAAAGTCCGACTTTCAGTAAAATGGAGGTTGAGGGAAATAAGGCTATTATTCATTTTGACAATCAATTTAATGGGCTTACCAGCTATGGAAAGACTTTGGAACTGTTTGAGATATCCGGAGACAATAAGGTATTCCATAAGGCGGACGCCTATATTGATGAGGAAAAAGGTACTGTGGTAGTCACATGCAAGTATGTGGCAGAGCCTAAAGCTGTGAGATATGCATTTAAGGATTTTGTAAAGGCGGAATTATTTGGTACAGGCGGTCTGCCGGTATCTTCCTTCCGCACTGATGATTGGGATTAATTAATAACATGATACTATGCGAAAACTATTGATTTTATTCGTATCGGCTTTGCTCCCGTGGTTATCTGTCCGGTCACAGAAACCGGTTTATAAAGATGCGGGACAGCCTGTTGAAACCAGAGTGAAAGATTTGCTGAATCGGATGACATTGCATGAAAAGGTGCTTCAACTGAATCAATATACATTTGGGGAGAATGATAATCCCAATAATATAGGTACGGAGGTGAAAAATCTTCCGGCGGAGATTGGTTCGCTGATTTATCTCCATACCGATCCGAAGTTGCGTAACCGGATTCAGCGTAAGGCAATGGAAGAATCTCGCCTGGGGATACCCATTCTTTTTGGGTTTGATGTGATTCATGGGTTGCGTACGGTGTATCCGATTTCATTGGCACAGGCTTGTAGCTTTAATCCTGATTTAGTGACTCAGGCTTGCGGGATGGCTGCTAAGGAGTCTGTATTGTCGGGTATCGACTGGACATTTTCACCTATGATTGATGTGGCGAGGGATCCCCGTTGGGGACGTATTTCCGAATGTTATGGAGAAGATCCTTACCTGAATACAGTCTTTGGTGTAGCATCGGTGAAAGGTTACCAAGGCGAGAAACTGTCTGATCCGTATTCTATCGCAGCTTGCCTGAAACATTATGTAGGTTATGGTGTATCCGAAGGCGGACGGGATTACAGGTATACGGATATATCACCCCAAGCCTTGTGGGAAACCTATCTACCGCCTTATGAGGCCTGTGTGAAAGCAGGTGCCGCCACTCTTATGAGCAGTTTTAATGACATTAGCGGAGTACCGGCTACTTCAAACCATTACATCTTAACTGAAATACTGAAGAATAAGTGGCGGCATGACGGTTTTGTCGTATCTGACTGGAATGCAATAGAGCAGCTGATTTATCAGGGTGTTGCCAAGGATCGCAAAGAAGCTGCGTATAAGGCTTTCCATGCCGGTGTGGAGATGGATATGCGGGACAATGTTTATTATGAATATTTAGAGCAGTTGGTTGCTGAAAAGAAGATAGAAATTTCGCAGATAGATGATGCGGTTGCCCGTATACTTCGGGTCAAATTTCGCCTGGGCTTATTTGATGAACCTTATACGAAAGAGCTGACCGAGCAGGAACGTTATTTGCAGAAAGAGGATATTGCTTTGGCAGCGCGTCTGGCAGAAGAATCAATGGTGCTGTTGAAGAATGAAAAGAATTTGTTGCCTCTTTCTTCAACGGTTAAAAGAGTTGCGTTGATAGGACCTATGGTCAAGGATCGTTCCGATTTGTTGGGTGCTTGGGCTTTTAAAGGTCAGGCCGAAGATGTGGAGACCATTTATGAAGGAATGCAGAAAGAATTTGGTGATAAAGTGCGGCTGGATTATGAGCAGGGTTGTGCATTGGATGGAAATGATGAATCGGGTTTCTCCGCTGCCTTGAAAACGGCTGAGGCATCCGATGTAGTAGTGGTATGTTTAGGTGAGTCCAAACAGTGGAGTGGAGAGAATGCTTCACGCTCTACAATTGCTTTGCCCGATATTCAGGAAAAGTTGCTTTTGCATTTGAAGCAGGCGAATAAGCCCATTGTACTTGTACTTTCCAGTGGTCGCCCTCTTGAGTTGATCAGATTGGAACCTCAGGTAGAAGCTATCATTGAGATGTGGCAGCCCGGTGTTGCGGGAGGAACTCCCTTAGCGGGCATTTTATCGGGCAGGGTAAATCCTTCCGGAAAGTTGTCAGTGACATTCCCGCTGTCTACAGGTCAGATACCGATCTATTATAATATGCGGCAGTCTGCCCGTCCGTTCGATGCGATGGGGGATTATCAGGATATTCCTACCGAACCTCTGTATCCGTTCGGGTATGGATTGAGTTATACTACCTTTACTTACTCTGATGCAAAACTTTCTTCCTTGAAAATCAAGAAGAATCAGAAGATAACAGCCGAGGTTACAGTGACTAACGCGGGTAAGGTGGAAGGAAAAGAAACTGTGCTATGGTATGTGTCTGATCCGTTTTGTAGCATTTCCCGTCCTATGAAAGAACTGAAATTCTTTGAAAAACAATCGTTGAAGGTTGGTGAAAGCAGAGTCTTTCGGTTTGAGATTGATCCTATGAGAGATTTGAGCTATACGGATGCAACGGGCAAACGCTTTTTGGAGGCGGGTGAATTTATAGTGTCGGTAGGTGGCCGGAAACTGACTTTTGAAGTGGTGGACTAAGTTTTCCGGTGAATAAACAGTCTTTGATAAAAATAGATATGACTTATGAATAGAATAAGAATAAATATCCTGTTGCTGTTGTTGTGCATATTCATTCCTGGAGTGGCGCAGAATGTATCTGACGGATGGAATAAAAATAGAACGGCAAGATTGACCAAACCTGTATTTGTCTATAACAATTGGTCCGCCTATGATGAATTGTCTGATAACATTCCTCTGGATGAGGCATTGGCAATGAAAGAGTTGGATCACATTGTGCGTTTGAAAAAATTGGGTGTACAGGTGGATTATTATATGATGGACGCATTCTGGTTTGATGTGAATGAAGGATATCGTAAGTGGAGGCCGGACTGCTGGCCGGAAGGTCCCAAACGTTGGCTGGATGCGTGTAAAAGAGAAGGAATAAAGCCCGGATTGTGGTTTTCTACGAACCTGCTGCGCATAGGTGGAGAGGCAAATATGATGAAGATTATTCCGGAATGGGAAAGCTCTGTGGCAGAAGACGGAACAACTCTTTGTTTGTTCAGGGGAGGATATTTGCACCATCTTATGCAGACCCTGCAAATGTACGCGGATATGGGTATTAAGATGTTCAAATTTGATTTTGCTTATTTTGATGCGGCAACTTCTGATGCCAAATGTACAATGTTGCCTACTGATATTGAGGAACAGAATAAAAATGCCTTTATTTCTGCCATAAAAGAATTTCGTTATAGGAATCCGGATGTACTTTTTATTGGCTACAATGGTTTTGGGGGTGATATGGAAAATACGGTTACCCCGTTTCGAAAAACAGTAGACCTGCGTTGGCTGGAAATATTTGATACGATGTATTGCGGTGATCCCCGCTTATCCGATGTGCCGATGATGAACTTCTGGCGTTCACAGGATTTGTATTCGGATCACATGACCTTTCAATACTTGTTTAACGGAGTACCGGTCCGGCGCATTGACAACTGTGCTTTTATGATTGGTACCACGGGTACTTGTTATAACAGGGCTTTAAATGCTTGGAAAGGCATGATGATTCTGACGATGGCACGCGGGGGCTGGCTGAATGTCTGTCATGGAAATATTGATTTGCTAAGTGATGATGATGCCCGCTGGATGGCTAAAGTGCAGCAATTGTATATGAAGGTACAGCAGTATGGAAGTATTTCAGCATTCGGGGCTATCCCCGGCAAAGCGCTGCCATACGGATACATGGCTTCCGCTGAAGGAGGAAACCTTTATACTGTGGTAAACGCATCACAAGAGAAAGCCAAAGTAATGTTGCCTGAAGCGACAGGAACGGGGAGGGTGCTTTTTACGGACAGTGGTTTTATGCCTGTTTTAGAAAAGAATATTGTGGAATTGGGGCCTGAACAGATGGTTGTTGTCGGATACGGCAAGTTCAGTAACCGGGAGTATGATTTAGGTATTGAGAAAGATATCGTTATCCCTGCAACAATTCAAAAGGTAAAAATAGATGTGCAAAAGAAAAATGAGCATACCTTGCAGGCACATTACACCCCTTCGAAAGGGAAAACTGTACGGATTCTCTTTCAGCAATTGGATGAGCATGGAAAAGCATTCCGTTCGTGGGGCGGTGCTCCTCCTACCGGGATTAAAATGGACCATTTCTTCAATATAGAAGTAAAGCAGGGCAAGCGTTCTGTTCCGATAAAGAAATCGCATGATAAGATGATCTGGTGCGGCTTGTCATGGGCGGTAGGAGAGGTTTCTGCTGACGATATAAAAGAAGGACGTCCGTTGGAAATAAGTTGTACCGCTATAGATGGGAATAGCGAACACTGCTTATTGGAAGTTTACGAGGTTGAATATTCTGCTGAAAAGAAATAAGATTGGAAAAGGGATGACTGGAACAGTTTCACAGTCATCCCTTTTTTGAGGTTATCGGTCTCCTTTTTTCAGATCCCTGAAATTCTTGGGTGTTTCATTATATACTTCCTTAAAGCACTTGATGAAATAATGTGCTTGGTTAAAGCCGGTCAGGTAGGCTATTTCCGCTATTGACAAATCACTGTTTATCAATAGCTCGGATGCTTTTCGAAGCCGGATAGCCCGGATAAACTGATTGGGTGTCTGCCCGATAAGCATTCTGAACTTCTTATGAAGCACTGTCTTACTGATATTCATGGCTATTGAGAATTCCTCAATGTTGAAGTCCGCCTTATCCAGATTCTCTTCTATCACCTTCATGGCCTGTTGCAGGAATACTTCCTTGGAATTGAACTCAATGGTATCACTGTCTTTGGCTATCAGGTTCTTTAGGAGTTGTTCTTTTCGTTTCTGGCGCGTATTCAGGATATTCATGATCTGATTGATCAATGCTTCCGTATCAAAAGGTTTCTTGATATAGATGTCAGCGCCTTCTTTATAACCCCTTAGTTCATCTTCAGATGAAGTTTTGGCAGTCAGTAATATAACGAATATATCGGCATAAAGGGAATTTTCCTTTATATGGCGGCACAGTGTCAGACCGTCCATACCGGGCATCATGATGTCCGATATTACGATTTCAGGAAGATACTCACCTACTAATTTCAAGGCTTCTTCTCCATGGGTGGCTGTCACTACGTTGAAGTGCTCCGCCAATTTGCCCGCAAGGTATTTAAGTATCTGTTCGTTATCTTCTACCAGTAATATGGTGGCACTGTTCTCTATATTGGTTGCCTGTGATTTAAATTCGGTAATATCAGTTGTTTCCTGATATTCTTCTGAATTCTCTACCGGTAGTTTGATGCACAGTGTGGTGCCTTGTCCGGGTTGTGAGTCAATAGAAACTGTGCCGTTCATTACTGATACGAATTTCTTCACGACATATAATCCTATGCCCAATCCGTTGGGAGTGTTTTCCTTATTGTATTGGGGTTCCCGGTAGAATTTATTGAATACAGTTGCTTGGTATAACTGATTGATACCCGGTCCCGTATCTTTTATGAATACACTCAATTGTCCATCTATATATTCCAGTGCCACCGATACACTGCCTTGATCGGGGGTGTACTTAATGGCGTTACTCAGTAAGTTATATAAAATCCTTTCAAACTTCACACTGTCAATCCATATATGTATGGAGGGGATGTTGGCCTGATAGGATAGCTGGATTTTTTTAGAGCTTGCCAGATAATTGAATGCATTCACTATGATGCGGCAGAATGATACGATTTCTATGTTTCTATTGTTTATCTTTACTTCAGAGAATTCCACTCGCTTGAAGTCAAGGATTGTAGAAAACAGATCGGATAAGAATGCAGCATTCTTGGTGATAATGGACAGCCTTTCATACTGAATATCATCTTCTTTGGTTTCACGCAACATATCATTGGCAGGTGCCAGTATCAAAGATAAAGGCGTAATCAGGTCGTGCCCGAGACTTTCGAAGAAACTTTCCTTTTCTTTTAATAGTTCTTCTTTCTTCAAAGTCTCCATCTCCTGTATCTTTTGTATACTCTTTCTTCTGTAGTGTCTGATAATCATATATATTATGAGTGCGATGCTCAACAGGATAATCAGGCAGGAAATGAAATAGAACAAAGGTGTTTTCCACCAGGGCGGAGCGACAATAATGCTCATGGACCAGCATGGCTTGGTACCTGACTCTTCGTTATATTTCATAATTTCCAGGGTGTATGTGCCGGGGTTAAGTTGTGAGAAGGTCAGAGGTACGGACATATCGAGATATTGCCAGCTGTCGGTAAAACCGATCATCCTGTATAGGTATTTATTGCAGTAGTTGGCTTCCCCTATTTCAGTAAAGGACAGGGATATCCATTTGGAGGCATAAGACAGGGTGATGGAAGGAATATATTCGGTATTCTCTTTTAAAATCACCCGGTTGTTTATCGTATCGCCTACCTGTATCTTTTGGTGGTTGATCTCCAGATCAGTCAATATGAGTTTGGTCTTATCATACTGATGCAGCGCCTTTTCCACATCCACAATCATGAGTTGTTCGGTATTGCCGAACAGGATATATTCTTTGTTTTCATAGGTTATTTTTTCGGCTGAAAGGATAGAAGAGTTGCCCCAATAGCTGATATTCGGTTCGCAGATGCGCTGTTCACTGTTTATGTAGCAGAATATCTTCTCACCGATAAAGAACCATAGATTCTGGTTATCATCGAGCAATAATGACTTGATGGCCCCTTGCGGCAATGGGTATGTAGGGAATGCGGTAGAAACTTGCAGTGAATCATTGGATACTTCCATCTTCAACAGATTGTTTGATGTTCCTATCCACCAGCATTTATTACTTTTATCTTCTATGATAGAGTACACAATCTCCTGGTCGATGATTTTGTCTTTTAGAGTGACCTGATCTGATGCATTGAAGATGGAGAGCCCATTATGTGAAGCTATAAACAATTGATTGTCACGATAAGGTATGATAGCGTTTATCCTGTCCCGACTGAAATAGTCATAATGGATATAATCTTTTATTTGCCGGTTCTTCTTGTCCAGGCATAGGGACATCAGACCGTTTTGTTTGGTGCCTATCCACACTTTATTGTCTTTTATATAGAAAGTCGTAATCTTTTCTAATTCAGTGCTTGCCGTAAATTCTTTCCATTGAATTTCCTGTGAATTATTATTCTGGAAAGAATATAATAATCCTATGCCATCGTGCCCCACTAACGTAATATCCTTATTTTGCCCGATAGATAAGATATGGTCCTTGAATTTGTCTTTGCTTTTATAATTCTCCTTTTCAGTAGAGGTACGCATATTGAAATGATACATACCGTCACCTAAGGTTCCCAACAATATTTTGTCTTGTAAAAGGGCGATAGAAGTGATGGGAGAATGAGTTTTACGAATTGAGAGCAACTGGTTGATTCCCCTGTCTGAGGAGGAGTACTTATAGAGTCCTTTTCCGTATGAACCTATCCAGATGTTATCAAGGCTATCTTTATAAATGGCATTGATAAAAGTGGTACCCAGATGTTCTGTGCCGGGTAGTGGATAAATACGCTCTTGCTCTTTATCATATACTTTTATTCCTTCTCCCCAGGTGCCGATCAGAAGTTTGTTTGCTTCTCCTTCTATGCGGTATATGGGGGTATTGCTGTTATGCAGATGGATGGTCCGGGCTTGTTCGGGTTGTTGGCTCCAGGTTAATTCATAGAGCGCATTATCCCATGAAGAGTAATACAGTGTATTGTCTTCTCCGGTGTCGTGTAGTTGTGTGATGGTCTGGTTCTTGGGAGTAATGTCTGTCCATGTTTGTTTTCGGGAGTTGTACATCACAAGTCCTGTATAGGTGCTGATCCATATATGTCCTTTAGGCTTTTCCACAAAACTGGAGACAATGGCTCCTGAATGGCTACGTTCGGCTGTGAAACTGGTACGTTCTGTATTCTTGGGAGTTAATTTGCATATACCTTCTTCCCAGCTTCCCAACCAAATGTTATGATCAGAGTCTTCGAATATGGAAACAATCCGGTTAGGGATGGGGGCGGAAACCTGCTCATTGAGGTGGATAAACTGGTCGGTCCGCGGATTGTATATGTCTACTCCTCCGGTCTTAAAGCCAATCCATAACAAGCCTTTGGAATCAAGGAACAAGGTTTCTATATTATTATTCTTAAGACTGTTGTTTGTTGCTTTCCCCGATTTATAGACTTTAAACCGATGTCCGTCAAAACGGTTGAGCCCATCTTCTGTGGCAATCCACATATAATAGTCATTTTCGCAGATAGAAGTGATTTCAGAACTTGATAATCCATCTGCTAAATCATAATGCAATAGCTTCTGTGCTCCGGCAGTGAAGGTGGCACAGAACATGAATACAAATAACAAACACTTTCTTATATTACTCATAGCATACTGATTAAAATTCAATATTCAAAAGTAGGAAAAAATAAGCGATCCCCTTCTTTTTGAAGACGCTTAAAAATAAAAGAATCGTGCCGATTGATAACAAATTCCTGTTTTTGATAGCGGATACAGGAATTTGTTATTCTTTTGTGCTTTTCTGTTATCCTGTTTATAAAGAAACAGGGACTTTTGCATCAGTAACTTTTTAATTAAAAATATTATGAATAAACAACATGTTTTGCAAAGACGAATCATCTTCGGATTGCTATTCCTTGGTGGAGTAACTTTCTCCTATGCATCAACGGAAAAAGATCTCGGTTCTTCAACATCAGCCATTACACAACAGGCTGTAACTGTAAAAGGTTCTGTGAAGGATGCTGCCGGTGAAGCGATAATTGGAGCCTCTGTAGTAGTAGAAGGTACTACGAATGGTCTGATTACAGATGTAGACGGACATTTCTCTATTCAGGCATCAGTAGGACAAAATCTCGTGATTTCTTATATAGGTTATGAAACGCAAGTTGTGAAAATAGTCCGGGCAAACCAGCAAATCAATATTGTATTGAAAGAAAGCTCGGAGTTGATCGATGAAGTTGTGGTTGTAGCCTATGGTACGCAGAAAAAAGCCAATCTGACGGGAGCGGTATCTTCTGTAAAGGTCAATGATATTAAAGACATTCCGGTATCCAATACTTCCAGTTTGCTGCAAGGACGAATGAGTGGTGTTACCGTGAGCTCTTTCTCTGCGCAACCCGGTGCTGAGGGAGATGTGGAAATCCGTATCCGCGGTATAAACACTTTTGGTGACAGTAATCCTATGGTGCTGATTGACGGTGTGGAGGGAAGCCTCAACAGTGTTTCTCCGAATGATATTGAAAACATATCAGTATTGAAGGATGCGGCTTCCGCTTCTATATATGGTGTACGTGCTGCCAACGGTGTAGTTCTGGTTACAACGAAACGAGGAAATGCAGACAAGAAGACACTATCTTACAGCGGATCCTATGGTGTACAGAAAGCTACGGTTCTGCCTACATATATTAATTCATGGGATTGGGCTACTCTTTATAATGAACAGAATGAAGCTATGGGAGATGTAACTTCGAATTATACCCCTGAAATGATTCAGCAAATGAAAGATGGATCGAGACCGGATTTGTTTGCCAATACCCGCTGGTCGGACAAAATATTCCGTTCTGCTCCTATTCAGACCCACCATTTGTCTATGTCGGGTGGTAATGCCACTTCTCATTATATGGGTTCGGTAGGATATGTGGGACAGGATGGTATCATGGAAGGTACAAGTACTGACCGTTTTAATTTCCGTCTGAATGCTGACAGCAAGTTCATTGATATAATCACTTTAGGACTGAATGTTTCTGGTAACCATGAAGAAGTAGAGGAACCTACCATTGGTACTTACTATGTATTCGAACAGATGAAATGGCATTCCCGTCCTTCGGTACCTTATAAATACAGCAATGGGGAATGGGGATTTGTGGATGGTAACGATAAAATGCAGGCTATTAAGAATCCGGCTTATGCCACTACCATAACCTCAAAGAAGAAATACAGCCGTTTCGACGGTAAGGCTTTCCTGGAAATTGAGCCGATTAAGAACCTGTCTATCAAGACCAGCTTTGCTTATCAATATAACCAATGGAACAGTATTGGTGCTGAACCTGCTTATATTCCTCAGGATTCGTATGGTAACCCTGTGGGAGGTAGTGGTAAGAATTACCTGACCGATGCTTATTATTCCGAAACTCAGTGGATCAACGAAAACATTATTACTTATCACTTTGATGTGAACGGCCATGCTTTCAACTTCTTGCTGGGGCAGTCTAACCAATATAATAATTTCCGTTCTACCACGGCAACAGGTGAAGATCTTCCGAGCGACAATATCACCGTATTGAACGGTGCTTTAAGTACTTCTGCTAAGGGAGATGCTGCCGAAGCTGCTTTGAGATCATTCTTTGGCCGTGTGAACTACAATTACAAGGATCGCTATTTGGCTGAATTCAACCTCCGTCGTGATGAGTCTTCCAGAATACCTAAAAAGAACCGTACCGGTTATTTCCCTTCTGTATCTGTGGGCTGGAACATTGCTCAAGAGGCTTTCATGGAGAAATATAGCTTTATCAGCCAGTTGAAACTAAGAGGTAGCTGGGGTGAACTGGGTAACCAGGAGATCGGTTACTATCCGTTTGCACAGTATATCGGTTTGGGTAATAACTATGTATGGGGTGACAACAAAGTTTCGGGTGTAGCTATTTCCTCATTGGCTAATCCTGACATTAAATGGGAAACAACCGCTACTACGGATATAGGTATAGACGCCGCTTTCCTGAATAACAAGATTACCCTTACTGCTGACTATTTCTACAAGAAGACTTCTGATATTTTGCTGCAATTGCCCATTCCCGGAATTGTGGGTATTTCTACTGAACCTTATGTGAATGCTGCATCAGTAAAGAATGAAGGTTGGGAATTCGCTTTAGGTTATAATGATCAATGGGGCGACTGGAAATTCGGTGCAAATGTCAATTTCAGTAAGGTGAAGAATGAAATTCTCGACCTGCACGGTAAAGATTCATGGATTACAGACTGGTCTATTAATCTGGAAGGACATCCTATCAATTCTTATTATGGTTATGTAGCCGATGGATTGTATCGCACACAGGCTGAAGTGGATGAAGCTAATGAAAAGAATTCTGTTGGCGGTGGTGCTTTGAAGTTGGGTGATATCCGTTATAAAGATGTCAGCGGTCCGGAAGGTAAACCGGATGGAGTAGTGGATACTTACGACCGTACAGTGATCGGTAATCCGTTCCCTGATTTTACTTACGGTTTTGGTTTAAATGCCGCTTACAAAGGATTTGATTTATCTGCTTTCTTCCAGGGTGTAGCCGGTGTAGACCGTATTGTGATGGATTATCCTACCGTTTCGGGTAATGTTACGACGGCATTCCTGGATCGTTATTCTGAAAGTGCTAACCCTAACGGGAACTTCCCGCGTCTGGGTAATGGTGACTATAACAGCCAACCCTCTTCATTCTGGTTGAAAGATGCTTCTTACCTGCGTCTGAAGAATATTGAATTGGGATACTCTTTCAAACAAGAATGGATTCGCAAGGCGAAACTGGAACGCTTAAGAATATATGTTTCTGCACAGAATATCCTGACTATTACCGGCATTGATGATTATGATCCTGAAAAGTATGGAACTGATACTCGCGGTCATGCTTATCCCAATGCCAAGACATTCTCTGTGGGCTTAAACATTACATTATAATTTAAAATAAAAAAGATCATGAAAAAAATATATTATTCAGTTATTTTGTCATTAGCCTTTTCCCTCTTTTCTTGTTCAGACTTCCTGGATCGTGAATCTTTGTCAGAGTTGTCTAACGGTAATTTTTGGAATACAGAGGCTGATGCGACTAAAGCGTTGGTAGGTTGCTACGATGCTTTGCAAAGTGAAGGTAGCTTGGGATTTTGCTGGCCGGGTGGAAATACTTGTAGTTTGCGTGAATTGGAATTTGCTACGGATAACGGCTATTTTGCCTGGATTCCGTGGGTGGGCCCCGATGTGATCACTACCAATACCATGAGCCCCACAGCAGCTGTTACTAAGGCTGTATGGAATGCTTCTTATGCAGGTATTGCACGATGCAATAATGTTATTGAAAAAGTACCGCAAATGCTGGAGAACGGTAAAATAGGTGAAGAAGCAGGTACAAGAATCGTTTGTGAGGCTAAGTTCATCAGAGCGTTGTTTTATAATCATCTGACCAGTCTGTACCGTGATGTTCCGAAGGTGTTTAATGTGTTGACTACTGAAACGAGCCAGGTACCTAAGTCGCAAAAATCAGAAATTGTAGCTGACATAATCAAGGACCTCAAGGACATTACTGCCGAAGGTATGTTACCTGTTACGGCTGATAGAGGCCGTGCTACCAGAGGTGCCGCATTGGGCTTACTGACCCGTGTATACCTGTATAACGAGATGTATAAGGAGGCTGCCGATGCTGCTTTACAGGTTATTAACCTGAGCCAATATGAGATAGACCCGAATTACAGTACTCTGTTTACGGAAGCTGGTGGTGCCAGCAAAGAAATAGTATTTGCCATTCGCTTTAAAAATACCGACCAACAAAATGGTGAGGGTGGTTTCTTAGCTTATAACTATGGTTATCCGATGGAATGGCAGTTGCCTTATCCGAATTTAGCAAACGATTTTTATTGCAAGGATGGTAAACCTATTACCTCTTCGGGAATCTATGATCCGGATGATGATTCAACTCGTGACCCGCGTCTGACGTATACACTGATGACGAAGAATGGTGATACGTATGACGGCAAGGTAAGTGATGCATGGTGGTCCTGGAACAGTCCATTCCAGTTGTTCATGCGTAAATATCAGAATCAGCCTACTACATGGGCTGCCGATAATCAGGATATGTATGTTATTCGCTACGCCGATGTACTGTTGATGCGTGCTGAAGCTTTGGCTAAGCAAAATACGGGTAAAGACGAAATTATGTCAATGGTGAACCAGGTGCGTCAGCGTGCTGATGTGATGATGCCGAAGGTGGAAGATGCCGAAGGTTCCAATCTCTCTTATGATCAATTGCTCGACGTGGTGAAGCATGAAAGAAGAGTGGAACTGGCTTTGGAAGGTACCCGTTATTTTGATCTTATGCGCTGGAAAGAAATGGACAAAGCATATGAAAGATGCCGGGCAGACGGTGGGGCAGGTTCTCATATCTTCGATTCGTCAAAAGGATATGTATGGCCTATACCTCAATCAGAGTTAGACAACAACAGAGCTTTGGTTCAGGCACCGGAATGGGGTGGTAAATAATTGAAATAAATTCCAGGTAGAGGCTGGCCGGATGAAGATCCTGTCCGAAGGCCGGCCTTTGCTCTGCTAAATATAATGATATGAGAATTCTATACAGCCTATTATTTTTCTTAATAGCATTTGGAGTGAGCAGTTGTGGGGAAAAAGATTCCACACTTCGGGAACAATCTTTCGATGAGGCATGGTTATTTCATCGTGGAGATATTGCCGAAGGAGAAAAGCAATCTTTAGATGACTCACAATGGCGTCAGATAAATCTTCCTCATGATTGGAGTATTGAAGATATTCCTGGAACCAATTCTCCTTTTACAGCGGATGCTGCAACGGAAGTTGCAGGTGGTTTTACTGTAGGTGGTACGGGATGGTATAGAAAGCACTTCTACATAGATGCGGCTGAAAAAGGTAAATGTATTGCTGTCTCTTTCGATGGAATTTATATGAATGCAGATATCTGGGTGAATGATCGTCATGTAGCCAATCATGTTTATGGATATACCGCATTTGAGCTGGATATCACCGATTATGTACATTTCGGAGCAGAAAATCTGATAGCTGTCCGTGTAAAGAATGAAGGTATGAACTGCCGTTGGTATACAGGTTCGGGTATTTACAGGCATACTTTCCTGAAGATAACCAATCCGCTTCATTTTGAAACTTGGGGAACGTTTGTCACGACTCCCGTTGCAACGGCGGATAAAGCAGAGGTACATGTACAGAGTGTTCTGGCAAATACTGAAAAAGTAACCGGAAAAGTGATTCTGGAAACGCAGATTGTAGATAAGAATAACCATACTGTAGCTCGGAAAGAGCAACTAGTAACATTGGATAACAAAGAAAAAACAGAGGTTGGCCATGCGTTGGAAGTGCTTGCTCCGCAATTATGGTCTATAGACAATCCTTACTTATATAAGGTTGTAAACCGTCTTCTGCAAGATGATAAAGTTATAGATGAGGAATATATTTCAATAGGTATACGCAATATTGCATTTAGTGCGGAGAATGGTTTCCAGCTGAATGGTAAATCCATGAAACTAAAAGGCGGATGTATCCATCATGACAATGGCCTTTTGGGTGCAAAGGCTTTTGACCGGGCAGAGGAAAGGAAAATAGAACTACTGAAAGCGGCTGGTTTCAATGCGCTGCGCTTGTCTCATAATCCTCCCTCAACCGCTTTACTCAATGCCTGCGACCGCTTAGGTATGCTGGTCATAGATGAGGCTTTTGATATGTGGCGCTATGGTCATTATCAGTATGATTATGCACAATGCTTTGATAAGTTATGGAAAGAAGATTTACATAGTATGGTTGCACGGGATAGGAATCATCCTAGTGTTATCATGTGGAGTATTGGTAATGAAATCAAGAACAAAGAAACTGCTGAAATTGTGGATATATGCAGGGAGTTGACAGGTTTTGTGAAGACGCTTGATACAACGCGGCCTGTTACGGCGGGAGTTAATTCTATTGTTGATGCAACGGATGATTTTCTGGCTCCTCTGGATGTTTGTGGTTATAATTACTGTTTAAACCGTTATGAATCGGATGCCAAACGTCATCCGGACCGTATTATCTATGCTTCGGAGTCCTACGCATCCCAGGCTTATGATTATTGGAAAGGAGTAGAAGATCATTCATGGGTGATCGGTGATTTTATCTGGACTGCTTTTGACTATATTGGTGAGGCAAGTATCGGCTGGTGTGGGTATCCGCTTGATAAACGTATTTTCCCTTGGAATCATGCCAATTGTGGTGATTTGAATCTTTCGGGCGAACGTCGTCCCCAGTCCTATTTGCGTGAAACATTATGGAGTGATGCACCGGTATCCCATATTGTTGTGACGCCTCCTGTTCCTTCTTTTCCTCTGAATCCGGATAAGGCGGATTGGAGTGTATGGGATTTTCCGGATGTTGTGGATCATTGGAATTTCCCGGGATATGAGGGGAAAAAGATGACAGTATCTGTATACTCCAATTGTGAACAGGTTGAACTGTTCTTGAATGGGGAATCTTTAGGAAAACAAGAAAATACTGCCGATAAGAAAAATACGCTTGTCTGGGAAGTACCTTATGCTCATGGAATATTGAAAGCCGTAAGTTATAATAAAGGCGGTGAAGTGGGCACTGCAACGTTGGAAAGTGCCGGTAAGGTTGAAAAGATCAGATTATCTGCGGACAGAACGGAAATCGTAGCTGATGGTAATGATCTAAGCTATATCACATTAGAATTGGTAGATAGTAAAGGCATTAGAAATCAGTTGGCTGAAGAATTGGTAGAATTTTCTATAGAAGGAGATGCTACGATTGAAGGAGTAGGTAATGCCAACCCTATGAGCATAGAAAGTTTCGTTGCTAATAGCCGGAAGACGTGGCGCGGAAGTAACTTATTGGTTGTTCGTTCCGGGAAATCTTCAGGACGGATTATTGTAACAGCAAAGGTAAAGGCACTTCCGGTTGCGAGTATTACTATAACTCAGAAAAAATAGAGATTGCCTAAAAATCAAATTTAAAAGAAGTATGAAGTTGAGAGCATTATTAAAACGATCTATATTTGTCATCATAAGCTCGTTGATTGTCACAGCATGCAGTCAGGGTACGGATTGTTCCGTACGAAAGATTAAATTTGATCAGGATTGGAAGTTCCATCTTGGCCAAATGGAAGATGCGGCAAAAGAATCTTACGATGATTCGGAGTGGCGGGTATTAAATCTGCCACATGACTGGAGTGTAGAGCCTCTTTCCGGTTCGGACGGCTTATCGGTAGGCCCTTTCTCCAAAGAAAGTGCCGGAGGTTTTGCTACCGGACAAACCGTAGGTGGTGAAGGCTGGTATAGAAAATCATTTACTATTGACCGTAAAGATGCTCATAAACTTCATTCTCTTTATTTTGAAGGAGTTTATGCGCAGTCCGAAGTATGGGTGAACGGACAAAAAGTGAATTTCAATGCGTATGGATATTCGTCCTTCAAATGTGATATTACTTCATATTGTCATCCGGCAGGTGAAGTGAATACCATTGCGGTGAAGGTAACGAATGAGGGGAAAAATTCCCGTTGGTATGCCGGTTCAGGTATCTACCGGCATGTATGGTTCATAAAGACCGATTCTGTCCATTTGGATGAATGGGCGGTTGCCGTACGTACTGCAAAGATGGCTGGTGATGAGGCTACATTGGCTATAGAGGCGGATGTGCTTAATGAAAAGACGGAGAAGGCAGGAGTAAATATGATGGTTACGATTATTTCTCCTGATGGTGAAGAGGTAGGAATGAAAGAGCAGACAGTGAGTGTTGACGCGGCTGGTAAGCAGACAGTTGCTTTCTCTTTGCCGGTGAAACAGGCAAAGCTATGGTCGGTTGATACTCCGCATTTGTATGAAGCGAAAATTTTAATTCGTTCCGGGCATGAAGTGTTGGATCAAATATCTGTTCCTTTTGGCATCCGTACTATATCCTTCAGTGCGAAGGAAGGATTTAAGTTGAATAATTTGCCTCTGAAACTGAAAGGTGGCTGTGTACACCATGATAATGGTTTGTTGGGGGCGGCTTCGTTGGATAGGGCGGAGGCGCGTAAAATAGAATTGTTGAAGGCAAATGGATATAATGCAGTTAGATGTGCCCATAATCCTCCGGCAGAAGCTTTTCTCCGAGCTTGCGATGAACAAGGTATGTTGGTGATTGATGAGGCTTTTGATCATTGGCAAAAAGAAAAGAATCCTCAAGACTATCATCGTTTCTTCGATGAATGGAACGAAAAAGATATTTCGGCAATGGTGCTGAGAGACCGGAATCATCCGTCTGTCATCATGTGGAGTATCGGAAATGAAATTCAGGAACGTTCGGATGATGCCGGTATAGAGATTGCTGAAAGATTAAGGAATATAGTGAAGAAATTGGATCCTTCACGTCCGGTAACTGCTGCTATCAACGATTATTGGGATAATCCGCAGCTGAAGTGGAAGGAAGATGCTTCAAAAGCCATGCAACATCTGGATGTGGCAGGATACAATTATATGTGGTACGAATATGAAAATGATCATCAGAAAGATCCCTTACGTATCATATATGGTAGTGAGACTGTTGCGCAGGAAGCGGCTGTAAACTGGAACCTGGTGGAAAAACATCCGTATATCATTGGTGATTTTGTATGGACTGCCCTTGATTATCTGGGTGAAGCGGGAATAGGGCATACACTGGAACTGAGTAAAGGCGAGAAGAATCCACAGTTTATGGGTTGGCCCTGGTATAACGCCTGGTGTGGAGATATTGATATCTGTGGAGAGAAGAAACCACAGTCCTATTACCGGGATATTATCTGGAAGGAAAGGGAAATAACAATGGCTGTACAGCCTTTGCCGGCTGTCGGGAAAACAGAAGATGTGAGCTATTGGGGGTGGAAGAACGAATCTCTTAGCTGGAACTGGAAAGGGCTGGAAGGCAAACCGGTAAAAGTAAATGTTTATAGTCGTGCACCTAAGGTAAGGCTCTATCTTAATAATGAATTGCTGGGTGAGCAAGAAGTTTCAAAGAAAGACTATACGGCTACGTTCATGGTCAACTATCAGCCGGGTGAATTGAAAGCAGTGGCTACCTATGACAGCAGTGAATCTTCATGCGCTATTTTAAGAACCACAGGTGCTCCGGTACAGATACGTTTAATCGCAGACCGCAAGGTGATTAAAGCGGATAGGGACGATCTGGCTTATGTTACTGTTGAATTGATTGATAAAGAAGGCAGGATAGTACCTGATGCTGATATGAAAGTGACTTTAAGTGTTGTGGGGAATGGTATTATCAGGGGATCAGGAAATGCATGTCCTACAGATATGGAAAGTTTCCGCTCCTTATCACCTAAAACTTTTAAAGGTAAAGCAATGGCTATATTGCAACCGGATGGAAATGTGGGTGAGATAACCTTGAATGTTTCAGCAGAGGGGATGAAAGGAGCATCGATTACAATCAGAACGGTGGATCGGATGTCGGCTAAGCAAGAGGGAAAAGATATCGTGACTCCCGGCAGTATCTGGAAAGATATGGATGGAAATCCGATAAATGCACATGGAGGAGGTATTCTCTACCATGAAGGTACTTATTATTGGTATGGTGAATTTAAAGGTGATTCCACCTATCGCCTGGACTGGGTTAAAACCTGGGAGTGCTGGCGGGCTGAAGCCGGGGGGGTGGCTTGCTATTCATCCAAGAATCTGACAGACTGGAAATTTGAGGGTAAGGTTCTGCCTACGGTAGATGATGATCCGACTTCAGATCTTCACCCTTCGCAAGTGATAGAGCGTCCGAAGGTTATCTATAATGAGAAAACCGGTAAGTTTGTGATGTGGATGCATATTGAAAGCCCTGATTATGAAAAGGCACATGCCGGGGTAGCGGTCTGTGACTCACCGACAGGAACTTTCACTTATTTGGGGTCTTTTAAACCGAATGGGGCAGATAGCCGTGATCAGACTATCTTCAAGGATGATGATGGAAAGGCTTATCATATCTGCTCGTCAGAATGGAACAGTACCTTATATATCAGTTTGCTGACTGATGATTATACAAAACCTTCAGGAACTTATGTCCGGAGATTTATCGGACAATCCCGGGAAGCTCCTGCGGTCTTTAAACGAAACGGTCATTATTATATGCTCTCATCCGGTTGCACCGGTTGGGATCCGAATAAAGCCAAATGGGCCGTATCCGATTCAATGATGGGAGTTTGGGAACTGAAAGATAACCCCTGTCTGGGGCGTGATGCCGATAAGACATTTTATGCCCAAAGTACCTACGTACTCCCCATTGAAGGGATGCAGGATCAATTTATCGCTATGTTTGACAGGTGGAATAAAACGGATTTAATAAATTCACGGTATGTCTGGTTGCCGATTGAGTTCGATGGAGACAGACCACTTATTCGCTGGGCGGATCAGTGGAGCACTCAGACAATGGAAGCGGTTTATTAACCTAATGATAGAATACAAATGAAAAAAATAGCCTGTTTATTTATCGGTTTTTGCCTGTTTACGAACTTATCAGCACAGAAAGTTTATAGGCTGGATGCTTCGGACGTCATGGAGACACCTTCGTGCGGTCATCTGAAGATGGGAAATCCGGGGCCTAAGGAGAAAGCAATAGAAGTTAATAGTCTATATATGACTATGGGCGGGAAGCCAATCTTACCCGTTATGGGAGAGTTGCATTTCTCGCGTATCCGTAAGGATTTGTGGGAAGACCGTATCTTGAAAATGAAAGCTTGCGGTATCAATATTATCTCTACTTATTTGTTCTGGAATCATCACGAAGAGATAGAAGGTCAGTTTGAGTGGGAGAATGAGAAGGATTTGCGCAGCTTTATTAAGTTATGCCGGAAGCATGGATTGTTTGTAGTTCCGAGACTGGGACCCTGGTCGCATGGAGAAGCGCGTAATGGCGGGACACCCGACTGGATCTTACAAAAAAAATATCTGAAAGACCGCTCAAATGATGTGGTTTATCAGAATTATGTAAAACGTTATTTTGCCCAAATAGCTAACCAGTTGAAAGGGCTTTACTATAAAGATGGCGGGAATATCATAGGCATCCAGTTGGAAAATGAATATTGGTATGGAAAGGAGGGTGAACCACATATCCAATGGCTGAAAGATACGGCTCTGGAAAATGGCATTGATGTCCCGATGTATACGGTTACGGGCTGGGGAGACGGTTCTGTTCCTCCTTTTGAGGTAATTCCTTTATGGGGAGGATATGCAGATGCTCCATGGGTGGAACATGTGGGAAAAGAATACCAGCCGGGCAACTTCCTGTTCGATTCGTTCCGTGATAATGAGAATATAGGTAACGATCAGATAAAGCGGCAAGATGTGTATATGACGTATGAAGAATATCCCTTCTTTACTTGTGAAATGGGAGTGGGTGTACAAAATACCTATCACAGGCGACTCAGCATCGATCCTTTAGACGGGTTGGGTATGATGATAGCCAAACTTGGTTCAGGGTCTAACCTGCTGGGATATTATATTTTTGCCGGTGCCACTCAGTTTACGGGTAAACTATGGTCTACTGAGGAAGAGCAATTGAAAACTGGGTATTGGAGCCGCTTACCGGTGAAATCTTATGATTTTCAGGCTGCTATCCGAGAATCAGGAGAAATAGCGGAATCTTATAAGAAGGTGAAAAAACTGCATTACTTTGTCAATGAGTATGAAAAAGACCTGGCTCCCATGATGCCTGTTATCCCGAAGTGGGAAGAAGATGGGTTACAGGTAGCTGTACGCTCTAATAATGAAACTGGCTATATGTTTGGGATCAATTATTCCCGTTATCATCCGAAGAAGGTACAGAAGAGTGTGAAGTTTGAGGTGAAACTGAAAGATAAAACGCTTCGTTTTCCTCAGAAAGGTATTGAAATGCAGGATAGTACGGTCTTTATCTGGCCCTTGAATGTGGAACTTGGTGCTATGCGCCTGAATTATGCCACGGCACAATTGATGGGAAGTGTTGATAATTGCTATCTGTTTTTCCAGAACAGACAAATTCCAGTGGAGCTATCTTTTGATAAATCGACTGTGAAAGGAGTGGAGGTAAACCGGGCTAAGATAAAGGAAGAAAGTGATAGTTGGGTTGTTAGCGGACTTAATCCGGGAAAAGATTGTGTGCTTAAAATACAATTGCAGAATGGAGAAGAAAAGTGTGTTGTCATTCTGACTGAAAAAGAGGCTGATAACTGTTGGTTATTGGAACAAGATGGGAAGAAAGTATGCTATATTTCTGATGCGGATTTATACAGTTCACTTGGAGATGTTTATATTTTCTCTACTGATAAGAAGGTTGCTTATTATAAGTTGAAAACGGGTATGAATCCGGGATTTGAACAGAAAGCGGTTATTTTCAATCAGCCGCAAATGGATATTCGTATTCAGTCTAAGGGCATCCTGGAAGAGGCTAAATGGTTGGAAACAGCAAACTTTCATGGGATTGAGCCTTATCAGCAGCGTTATCGTCGTTTCTTCTTTAAGGAATTCAATCTGGATAATCCTTCAGAGATTAAGAAAGTCACTTTGTTTATGTATCCGGAGTCGAAATGTATACTCAATCTGAATGATACTTGGGTAAATCAGGAAGTAAAACCAAACCAGTTAAATGAAATAGACCTTACAGGATATGCCAGAAAAGGTGTGAATCTGTTGTTTGCAAGTTTTCCATTTGTTGAGGGGAAGAAGCAATTTGCTGCACGTGTCATTGTGGAATACTATAATTATGACAGGATTGAATTTAGTACCGACTCTTCCTGGTTGACGACGGACTATTATTCCAACCCTTCACTCACACGGGTGTTTCCGCAACCGGTGGCTCCGGTGGTAGTAGATAAACCGGGATATGCCGAAGGTATTGCTTATAATACATTCAAAGAGTGGAGGATACAAGTGCCGACAGATGCATTGGAGAATTTGAATAACATCTATATGCGTATCAACTATTCCGGTGATAAGGCGGAAATCTATAACGGATATATGCTTTCAGATGATGATTATAACAGTCATGCCACCTGGACAGTAGGTTTGAACCGACAGGAACATTCTGTAGAGGGGAAAGAGTTGACGCTTGTGATTTATAAACTGGATAAAGACGAGAAAATCTTTTTTGACTTACCGGCAAACGGAACTGATGAGCAGGCTGATGTGAAAAAGATTGAGTTTGATTTTGAATGTTTACAAAAGATAGAGTAATGAACTAAAACAAGAATTTGAGGACTGCGAATTGGCAAACTGTCATACGGAGAACTGAAGTTCAAAAATGAAAAATAGAATGAATATGAAAAATAGAATGAAAATGCTTTGTGGAGGCTTGGTTGTATTATTGGCTTCCTGTTCTTCACAAGTGACCCATACGAATTACTATTTTGACTCTGCAAATGGTAATGATGCCAATAGTGGAACGTCTGTTCAAACCCCTTTCAAATCTTTGGCTAAGCTTAAGGAATTAACGTTGAAAGGAGGAGATAGTGTTTTATTGAAATCTGGTACTGTATTTACGGAAAAGCTCTTTCTTTCGTGTCGTGGAGAAGAAAATAATCCCGTTGTATTGGGAAAATATGGCGGAATGGCAAAGCCACATGTGAAAGGAAATGGTGTGGATACGGCTGCTGTACATATCTTTAATTCGGAAAATCTGGTAATACGTGATCTGGAGATTTCTAATAGAGGTGATGCCCCGAAAGCCGGTTTGCTGGGGTTATGGATTGAATTGGATAAGTTTGGAGAATCACATAATATGGTCATTGATGACTTGTATGTGCATGATGTATATGGAAGTACGGTGATAGAGAAAGGTGGCGGTATCGGAATTTGTATTCAGAATGGCCGGGATAATGACAGTATTCTGAATCGATTTGTTGGAATGACTATTGAGAATTGCTATCTGAAAGACTGCCAAAGGGATGGAATTAAGTTTAAGGGTTACTGGATCAGGAAACAATGGAATCCTAATTTGGGAGTGGTCATCAGGAGGAATGTATTGGATGGAGTGCCGGGTGACGGTATTGTACTGGCTGGTTGCAATGGTGGATTGATAGAGTATAACGTGATGAAGAATTGCCCGAAAACGTTACCCGAATCCGAAGCTTGCGATGGAATATGGCCTTGGTGCAGTGATAATACATTGGTACAGTTTAATGTCGTAAGTGATCATAAATCTATTGTAGACGGGTATGCTTATGATTCGGACTGGGGATGTCGGAATTCGGTATTCCAGTATAATCTGAGTTATAATAATGATGGCGGCTTTATGTTGGTAATTGGTACAAACGGCTGGCCGGAAGATTGGTGTGTGAATGGGAATATTGAAACCAAGGTGCGCTATAATGTAAGCATAAACGATGGGCTACGTAATTATCTGACAAGTGCCAGTCATAAGGATACTTATTTTAGTCCTGTCATGCATTTTACCGGATATACACAAAATACATTGGTTGAGAATAACCTGTTTTATCTGTTCCCTAAACCGGAACCTCAGATAGACCGCACACTTTTCCACTTTACAGAGCACGATTCATCTTATGGGAAAGGCGATGTATTTGAGAATAATTATATCTATGCTCCTGAAATGACTGTGGCTGTAAAAGAAGAGAAGTCCGCTGATAATAAATATTCAGGAAATAAATTTGTAGGAAGTCTGCAAATTCCTGCTGCCGGATTTGAAAAGCAGGAAGGAATTTTCAATAAATCACTTTGGTATAATGCGGAAGATAAGAACTGGGATATTCTTCTTGATTTTTTGAAGGATAAAACTATACCTATTAATGGGAAAGAGTTGAAAGTACTTGACGTTATCGGTGCCAATTAATATAGGTTAGTATGGCTTATTAAAGATTGTGTTTATGCATAGATTATTATTGCCAATATTGTTATGTGTCAGTATGGTTGGCTGGGCCGGCAATACACGGAATTTCTATGTGGATTCTTTCAGTGGTGGAAAAGTAGCGAACGGTAGCATGGAGTTCCCATTTAAGAGTCTGGATGCTCTGGAAGATGTTAAGTTTCTGCCGGGGGATTGTATTCATTTGGCAGGTAATCAGATATTGAATGGAAACATTCATCTTAAGGGAGTGAAGGGCACACCGGATAATCCGCTTATTATCACTTCTTATGGGGCAGGAATCTCACAAATTTATTCTGCTCATACTTCTGCTGTTGTTATAGATGACTGCGAGAATATTCACGTGAAGAATGTAGTGGTGAAAGGCTCCGGGCGTAAAAACGGGAATACAGGAACAGGTATTGAAGTTATAAATTCCAGATTTATCGAAATCGAAGAAGTGGAAGCTTATGGTTTTCAAGTGAACGGTATAGGTGTTAATGGCGGTGGCGATGTTCGAATAACACATTCGTATGTGCATGATAATGGTTCGAATGGAATTGAAGTGACCGGTGAGTGGAATACCAAATCTGTACGGAATATCTATATCGGTTATTGTGTTGCAGAAAATAATGCGGGTAATCCTACTGTTTCTGATAATCATAGTGGAAGTGGAATATTGGTGGGACATGCAACCTGTGCGATGATAGAGTATTGTGAGGCAATGAATAACGGATGGGATATGCCGAGATCCGGAAATGGACCGGTAGGTATCTGGGGGTATGAATCTGACAGGCTGACTATTCAATATTGTTTCTCTCACAACAATAAGACTTCTCCCACAGGCTTGGATGGAGGAGGATTTGACTTTGACGGTGGAATAACCAATTCATTAATGCAATACAATCTGGCTATGAACAATGAAGGTGCCGGGTATGGCTTGTTTCAGTTTGCCGGTGCAACTGAATGGAATAATAATATAATACGGTATAATGTGAGTGTAAATGATGGGATTAAAAATTCTCATGCAGGTATTTACGTATGGTGTGATCCGTATAATAAAGAGCTCCCCTTATGTAATACCAAGGTGCATGATAATTTGATTATCAGTAATCAGGGACATTCTATTTCATTTAATACCGGATTTTCTTCTGGATTGGAATTCTCGGATAATGTATTTGTTCTGACTAATGAGGGGATAAAACACCTGCAAGGTGATGAGACGAAAAATATGGCGATTTATAAAGGTAATTGTTATTGGTCGGAAGCTGCTGAACGACAAAGAATATCTCAACCTCGGGTATCTGAAGATACGAAAGCGAGATATGAGAAAATGGAATATATTCTTCCTGAAAAGATAGACATACTTCGGCTAAAAGAGATTCTGTCTGGTATGCTACCTGAAAGATATGATGTCACTAAAACGGAGTAGAAGTGTTATGAGAAAGATTTTATTAATGATTTTGGCCGGTACTGCATGCTTATTGAACAGTTGTGGACAAAAGGTGAGTAATGTTTTGCCTATCACGGTTTTTCCGGATAGCATCATAAGTGATGTTTCCAATCATCCGGTGGGTGTTAATTTGAATTTCCTAATGGATGGAGGTCGTTTCCCGGAGGCTGAAACGAATGTTGCAGGAGCGGTAAAGAAATTGGGGACCAAATATCTTCGGTATCCGGGAGGTGAGAAGTCTGATTTTTATTTCTTTAGCGTATCTCCTTATGAAACATCACATCCTACGCTGTGCAGAACTGCCGGTCTGGATAATTATCCCGGTATGTTTAAAGATGGGAACTTTGTTTATGATCCATTGGATTTTGATGAATTTATACATATATGCCGGGAAGTAGGAGCGGAACCCGTATTGGTAGTTGCGGCAGATCGTTATCTGGATAAGATAGCGGAAGGTGAAAGAGTTTCAACTCGTCAGGAACTGCTGAATCATGCTGTAGAGTGGGTGAGGTACGCTAATATCAAGAAGAAATATAATGTTCGCTACTGGATGATAGGAAACGAAAGCTGGAATAAGAACAATGAGAATTCTACGGCAGAGATATATGCTCAGGATGTAATAGACTTTTCGAAGACAATGAAGACAGTGGATCCTTCCATTCTTATCGTACCTAATGGAGATAGTGATGAGTTCTTTAAAACAGTTATCACTAAAGCCGGAGATTATATCGACCGTTTATGTGTAAGTAATTATGGGGTGTTTGATTTTAACTCAGGATATGAAAGTTATAAAGATACGACCCGATGCCTGATATGGCCTGCACAAACCGCTCTTAATGCCATGAATAAATATGCTACGCCGGAACAACTTGCTAAATGGAAATTGATAGTAGCCGAATATGGAACGATTGATTGGGCAAAACTCTGGCAAGGAACTAATGATATGGGACATGCTATTGTTAATTTTGATATGACGGGGCAATTGTTGTTGGAGCCACAGATAGAGTTTTCATGTTTTTGGAATACCCGTTGGCCGGGAAATGAAAAACTGCCTCAGACAGATCACGATGCTATTGATTCAAATGGGAATATCAATCCTACAGGGTATTCATTGCTGATCTGGAATAGGTTTATGGGCGATAAAATGATAAAGTCCGAATCAAAAGGGTATATTATATCTTATGCGAGTTATTCTCCACAAAAGGATCAATTGTTTGTGTACCTTATTAATAAAGGCGACAGGGAAGAGAGTGTGAATATTGTTATTCCCGGTAAGGTTGATGCTAAAGTAGTTCAATGTTGGGAATATTTCGGTAAGGATGATAAGGATTTGGCTCCTGTGTGGCAACAAAGAGATGTGAAAGATAAAGATATAACTTTGAAGAAGTATTCAATAACAGTTATAGAATATAAATTGACGGAGGGATAATAGCACTTGAATTGATACATTGTAGTATAAGGGACGCTTATCAGGAATACTGATAGGCGACCCTTATGTGTTATTTAGACAAACTGATTATGAGGCGTATTTAGGTGGTAATTTCTCCTGCCATCGGAGTACGCATTCTTTTTCGTACCTCATCAGGCGTATAACCGTGGCCCAGTAGAAACATCAGTTTAGTTACGGCAGACTCCGTTGTACTGTCATATCCGCAAACTACTCCCGCCTGCATTAACTGATAGCCCGTTTCATAACGTTCCATCTCTACGGTTCCGGCACTGCACTGGGTGACGTTGACGATGACTATCCCTTGCTCGCAAGCATTCCGCAAACGGCGTATGAACCACTCTTTGCGGGGAGCATTTCCCGAACCGTAAGTTTCGAGCACGACAGCTTTCAATCCCTCAATGCCCAATATACTCGATACTACATTCTCCTGAATACCCGGAAAGAGTTTTAGGACAGCAACATTGGTATCTAATAGATAATGTGGCTTCAGTTCCCGTTCGACTTCCTTAAAGCGGATTTGCACATTATTATATTTAATATGAATACCTGCTTCTGCCAATACGGGATAGTTGAATGAACGGAATGCATTGAAGTTCTCTGCATTCATCTTGATGGTACGATTGCCGCGCATCAGGTGATTCTCAAAAAAGATGCAGACTTCGGGTACAAGCGGATTGCCTTTTGCATCACGTGCACTGGCTATTTCAAGACTGGTAAGAAGGTTTTCTTTTCCGTCCGTGCGGAGTACTCCGATAGGGAGTTGTGAGCCGGTGAGGATGACAGGTTTGCTCAACCCTTCTAACATAAAGCTAAGGGCAGATGCGGTATATGCCATCGTATCCGTGCCGTGCAGAATTACAAAACCTGTGTATCTATCGTAATGGTCACTAATGATATGTACCAGTTTGCGCCAAGCTTCCGGGTCCATATCCGAAGAGTCCATCGGAGGATCGAACTGGTAAGTATCGATATGGAATGTGAAATTTTGCAGCTCCGGTACGTGTTTTTTCAGCTGCTCGAGATTGAAATTCTCTAAAGCACCCGTTTCGGGGTTTTCTATCATTCCGATGGTTCCACCGGTATAGATTAGCAAAATGGAAGTTATATTTGGACTCATATGCATTCTCTTACGATAATTTAGTGCAAATATAATGATATATCTTGGATTTAATATCAAAATGTTATAAAACTGTGCCGCTGATAGTGGAATATTGTATGGTTATGTGTGAAAATGACACTTCGCTCTTTTGCATATTTCTGCCTCTTTTGAGGCCTTTCTATATTTTTATTACAAAAAAACCACAAAATGTGATAGATTGAATGTTTTTATTATTACTTTTGCGACACTTATCAATAATGAAAGAAACAGAGAGTATGAACAAGTACTATCAACATACAGTCACATCCATGTGCATGACCATGACCCTTAGGGGTTAATGGATAGTATTTGTGTTTCTACGTGTTACACTATTTTTCAGCAGTTTTTCTTATTTAATTCAAGTCAATACAGGTATATACGTCCTGTTTCCGACACATTGTATCAACCTTATCAATAGTAATAAAGGATATGAAAGTAATAAAATTCGGCGGAACGTCCGTAGGTTCCGCGAACAGTATTTTGAGCGTAAAGAGAATTGTAGAAGCAGTAGAAGAACCGGTAATTGTGGTGGTTTCCGCGCTGGGGGGCATCACAGACAAGCTGATAAACACGTCGAAAATGGCGGCTGCCGGTGATGCTGCTTACGAAAATGAGTTTCGCGAAATTGTTTACCGCCATGTGGAAATGATTAAAGAAGTGATTCCTGCTGGTGAGGGGCAAGTGGAACTGCAACGCCAGATCGGTGAATTGCTCAATGAACTGAAAGATATTTTCCAGGGTATTTATCTGATAAAGGACCTTTCGCAAAAGACTTCCGATACGATTGTCAGCTATGGCGAGCGTTTATCATCCATTATCGTTGCAGAGTTGACGGGAGCCAAATGGTTTGATTCACGCAAGTTTATCAAAACTGAAAAGAAGCACTCCAAGTATGTACTGGATACCGAGTTGACGAATGAATTGATTCGTGAAACATTCAGTACTTTGCCGAAGCGTGCGCTGGTACCGGGCTTCATCTCTACTGATAAGGTGACGGGAGATGTTACGAACCTGGGTCGTGGTGGTTCCGATTATACAGCTTCGGTTATTGCGGCGGCATTGGATGCCGACCAATTGGAAATCTGGACGGATGTGGATGGTTTCATGACTGCAGATCCGCGTGTGATTTCTACCGCTTATACCATTAACGAACTGAGTTATGTAGAGGCAACGGAACTTTGTAACTTCGGTGCCAAGGTAGTATATCCGCCGACTATTTATCCGGTTTGCCACAAGAATATTCCTATTTTAATAAAGAATACATTCAATCCCGAAGGAACGGGAACGATTATCAGACAGGAAGTATCTGATCCGCGTACGAAAGCGATTAAGGGTATTTCTTCTATCAATGATACCAGTCTGATTACTGTGCAGGGTTTGGGTATGGTAGGTGTGATTGGTGTGAACTACCGCATCTTTAAGGCACTGGCAAAGAATGGTATCAGTGTGTTCCTTGTATCTCAGGCATCTTCGGAGAATTCTACCTCTATCGGTGTGCGTAATGCGGATGCCGATCTGGCATGTGAAGTGCTGAACGAGGAGTTTGCCAAAGAGATTGAAATGGGTGAGATTTCTCCGATACAGGCGGAGAAGAACCTGGCTACGGTAGCTATTGTAGGTGAAAATATGAAGCATACGCCGGGTATTGCCGGAAAGCTGTTCGGTACGTTGGGACGTAACGGTATCAATGTGATAGCTTGTGCTCAGGGCGCCTCGGAAACAAATATCTCATTTGTAGTGGATTCCAAATCATTGCGTAAATCATTGAACGTTATCCACGATTCATTCTTCCTGTCGGAATATCAGGTACTGAACCTCTTTATTTGTGGTATTGGTACGGTAGGCGGTAGCCTGGTGGAACAAATCCGCTGCCAACAGCAGAAGCTGATGATGGAGAATGGATTGAAGCTACATATTGTGGGTATCGCTGATGCCGACCGGGCTATGTTTAGCCGTGAAGGCTTCGATCTGACAGATTTCCGTGCAGAACTGGCAGAGAAGGGCAAACCGAGCACGCTGGAAACTTTACGTGACGAGATTATCGGCATGAATATCTTCAACTCGGTATTTGTAGACTGTACGGCAAGTGCGGCAGTTGCTTCCTTGTACAAAGACTTGTTGTTACACAACGTTTCTGTAGTGGCTGCCAATAAGATTGCCGCTTCTTCGGAATATGAGAATTACCGTGAACTGAAACAGATTGCCCGTCAGCGTGGTGTGAAGTATCTCTTTGAAACGAATGTGGGTGCGGGACTTCCGATTATCAATACGATCAATGACCTTATCCATAGCGGTGACAAGATATTGAAGATTGAAGCTGTACTGAGTGGTACACTGAATTATATTTTTAATAAGATCAGTGCGGATATTCCTTTCAGTAAGACCATTAAGATGGCGCAGGAAGAGCGTTACTCCGAACCGGACCCGCGTATCGACCTGAGTGGCAAGGACGTTATCCGTAAACTGGTGATCCTGGCACGTGAAGCCGGTTACAGACTGGAACAGTCGGATGTAGAAAAGAACCTGTTCGTACCCGATGATTTCTTTGAAGGTTCGCTGGATGATTTCTGGAAGAAAGTGCCGAGTCTGGATGCGGACTTTGAAGCCCGTCGCAAGGTACTGGAAGCAGAGAACAAGCACTGGCGTTTTGTTGCTAAACTGGAGAATGGCAAAGCATCAGTCGGCCTGCAAGAAGTGGGTGTAAATCATCCGTTCTATGGTTTGGAAGGTAGTAACAATATTATTCTGCTGACTACAGAACGTTATAAAGAATATCCGATGATGATACAAGGATACGGTGCCGGTGCCGGAGTGACGGCGGCAGGTGTATTTGCGGATATCATGAGTATTGCAAATGTTTAATAAAATGAAACATATAATCATATTAGGCGATGGAATGGCGGATTGGCCTGTGGAGTCATTGGGCGGTAAGACGCTGATGCAATATGCCAAGACGCCTTATATGGATAAACTGGCGAGCATGGGACGTACGGGGCGGTTGAAAACTGTTGCCGATGGTTTCCATCCCGGTAGTGAGGTAGCGAATATGTCCGTTCTGGGCTATGACCTGCCGAAAGTTTATGAAGGACGAGGACCTCTGGAAGCTGCCAGCATCGGTGTGGATTTGAAACCGGGCGAGATGGCAATGCGTTGTAACATCATTTGCATTGAAGGCGATCATATTAAAAACCATTCTGCCGGACACATCACAACGGAAGAAGCCGATGTATTGGTGAAGTACTTGCAGGAACATCTGGGCAATGAGCGGGTGTGTTTCTATACAGGCGTGCAATATCGTCATTTATTGGTGATCAAAGGTGGAGATAAACGTATCGATTGTACGCCACCGCACGATGTGCCGTTGAAACCTTTCCGCCCGTTACTGGTGAAACCTATGCCGGGTACGGAGAATATAACAGTTCCCGAAGGCGGTGCAGAACTGACTCCGCAACAAACCGCTGATTTGATTAATGATCTTATCCTGCGTTCGCAGGAGCTTTTGGAAAATCATCCGTTGAATCAGAAGCGGATGGCGGAAGAGAAAGACCCGGCTAACAGTATTTGGCCTTGGAGTCCCGGCTATCGTCCTAAAATGGAACGTTTGTCTGATAAGTTCCCACAAGTGAAACGGGGGGCAGTGATTTCTGCTGTAGACCTGATCAATGGTATCGGATATTATGCGGACTTGCGTCGCCTGACAGTGGAAGGTGCAACGGGCTTGTATGATACCAATTATGAAAATAAAGTAGCTGCTGCACTGGAAGCCCTGAAGACGGATGATTTCGTCTATCTGCATATCGAGGCCAGCGATGAGGCCGGACATGAAGGGAATGTGGATTTAAAACTTCTGACGATCGAGAATCTGGATAGCCGTGCTGTAGGTCCTATATATGAAGCCGTGAAAGATTGGGAGGAACCGGTAGCTATTGCCGTATTGCCCGATCATCCTACTCCATGTGAGCTCCGTACACATACCAATGAACCGATCCCTTTCTTCATCTGGTATCCGGGTATCGAACCGGATAGTGTACAAACCTTTGATGAAGCGTCTGTTTACGAAGGTAGTTACGGATTATTGAAGGAAGATGAGTTTATTAATGAATTTATGAAAAGCTGATTATGAAATATTACAGTACCAACAAACAAGCCCCCGATGCCAGCCTGGAAGAAGCCGTAGTGAAGGGACTTGCTGCCGACAAAGGACTTTTCATGCCATATAGCATTAAACCTTTGCCACAAGATTTTTATGATAGTATTGATACTCTTTCTTTTCAGGAGATTGCCTATCGCGTAGCCGATGCTTTCTTTGGAGAAGATGTACCTGCCGAAACATTGAAACAAATTGTTTACGATACATTGAATTTTGATGTTCCTTTGGTGAAGGTGACGGAAGATATTTATTCACTCGAACTTTTCCATGGCCCGACGCTTGCTTTCAAAGATGTGGGTGGACGTTTCATGGCCCGTCTTTTAGGATACTTCATCAGAAAAGAAGGTAAGAAACAAGTCAATGTGTTGGTTGCTACCTCTGGTGATACGGGAAGTGCGGTAGCTAATGGTTTCCTCGGTGTGGAGGGTATTCATGTATATGTGCTTTATCCTAAAGGGAAGGTCAGCGAAATACAGGAGAAACAATTTACGACTCTCGGACAGAATATTACAGCCCTTGAGATAGACGGTACATTCGATGATTGCCAGGCGTTGGTGAAGTCTGCTTTTATGGATAAGGAACTGAATGAGCATCTGCAACTTACCAGTGCCAATTCCATAAATGTAGCACGCTTCTTACCGCAGGCTTTCTATTACTTCTATGCTTATGCTCAACTGAAGAAAATAGGCAAGGCGAACGATGCCGTTATCTGTGTTCCGAGCGGTAACTTTGGAAATATCACTGCCGGATTGTTTGGTAAACGTATGGGATTGCCTGTGAAGCGTTTCATTGCTGCCAATAACCGTAACGATATCTTCTATCAATATTTGCAAACCGGAGTTTATACTCCACGTCCTTCTATAGCTACCATTGCCAATGCTATGGATGTGGGCGATCCGAGCAACTTTGCGCGTGTGCTCGATCTTTATGGAGGCAGTCATGCGGCCATTTCTGCTGAAATCAGTGGTACTACTTATACCAATGAACAGATTGCCGAAACGATGCGTGAAACGTGGAAGGAATGTCATTACCTGCTTGATCCACATGGAGCCTGTGGTTTCCGTGCTCTGAAAGAAGGACTGAAACCAGGTGAAACTGGTGTTTTCCTGGAGACTGCGCATCCGGCAAAATTCCTCGAAACGGTGGAAGGTATTATCGGCGAAACCGTAGAGATTCCTGCGAAACTGAAAGCTTTTATGCAAGGTGAAAAGCAAAGTCTATCGATGACAAAGGAATTTGCTGATTTTAAAAACTACCTATTGTCGCTATAAGAAGCGGAATTTCTTTAAGCGGAAAGAAATAAAGACCCGAAAGCTTGACTTTGGTGTTTCAATATAGTATATTTGTAACCGTAATTTTAACTCAGATTCAAGTTTAAATTAGCATAAGAGGAGGAGCATTGCTTCTCCTCTCTTTTTTTATCCCATCTGAAATGCCACATCTTAATGACTAAAATGCCACACTCTAACGGGCAATTAGTGTGGCATTTGCCTCATTCAACTGTGGGAAACACACCATCTACTTGTGGCAAAGGCATCATCTGTTTGCATGAAATACATGATGCGTTTGGGAGATTCAGACCATCTGTTTCAGAGATATGCACTAAGGACAACAGTGATAAACCACTTGCCAGAGTTAAGAATGCATAAATCTGCTCTTGACAAAAAATCAGTAACTACTCAAGGATAATATTATTATAACATGAAAAAAGGCCTCTGCTAACTATGTTGGATTGTTTTTTATACCTTTGTACCCATATTCATTAATATTGCGAACAAGGAGTTGAAATAGACTTATAATGGAAAAGGAATGAATAAGACTCACCACAGATTACACAGATTCACACAGATTTATTAATCTAATAATCATTAAAATAGAATCTGTGTCAATCTGTGTAATCTGTGGTGAATTAATTCATAACCGGAAAGAAAGGCATTTATTCAATTTCTGGTTCGCATTAACCATAAACAAGATAAAAACATGTTTGTATCGTCAATGTCGTCCGAAGAGTTATATGCTGAAGCAATGAAAGATTTTTCAATATTGCAGACCAAAATCGATTTATTTATGGATCGTTGCGGAAAGCGTTACAGGCAAGAACACTTTATTGGAAGATTTACTAAAAGAATAGTAGTCACAACAAAGCGGAACAATTCTTGGACCATTGCCTTTCTTGCTCTCAATGAAGGTTTTACATTTCTTATTTACGCTCCGATAACCGGTCAGGAAACTTGCGGATATATTGCATTATCGAGCAATAGAAATCCTCTTGTTCTGGAGTATACTCCACATTTTATGCAGAGATACAGAGAACGTTACCTTAAGTATTATAATCTGGACACTGGTAATTATAATGCATTAGAGTATTTTAGCATGAAAAATAATAATACTCTTTATGTCAGGCAACCCGACAATTCATACTATTTTATATCAGAGCAAGGTGTCATGATTGGCAGACTGGTGTCAGAACACATGATAAGTCACAGAACTTATATCGGAGATGATAATCTGTCTCTCCGTAAAAGGATTATTCTTGATGAAGAATATAAAAACCTTTGTGCGGCAAATGCACTTCTCCGTTTGCCTGATAACTTGAATTTGGAGACAGTGCGTAATGTTGCCAGTCAATACGACTTGGGTGATGAGTTCATACAAAGATGGTATACATGGCATGGAATGGAATTTGTTCAATCATAATACGGCACTTATTTACTTTTTCTACATCTCACTCCTTTTGGGAGATCACCTTCAGTTCTCCCATTTTTAGTATTATTTATAATGTCCATATACAGATAATACAAGCACTATTACAACATCCTCTTTAATACGATAAACAAGCCGGTGCTCATCATTGATTCTCCGCGACCAAGTTTCCTCTTTATAATGCTTCAGTATTTCAATCTGCCCGGTGCCAGTAGAAGGATGTTGCCTTAATTCCAGAAGGAGTTTCTCAAGCTTCTTTAACAATGGCTTATTACCGCTTTTCTTATGCCTCTGAATATCATCCAGTGCCTCTTGAGTAAACTCCAGTTCATATTCAATCATAAACCAAGCAAGTTTTTAAGGCCATCATTGGTTGATACTTTCAAAACTTTACCTTCCTTAGCCTGTTGAATAGAGCGGTCTATCTTTTCGTAGAACTCCTCTTCCGTCATGCAAATATCATGACTTGTTACAGGAACAAGCTTATAAGAACGATCCTTTCCTCTCTGAACAATTACCTGTTCTCCATTGTCAACCGAATCGAAATACTTCTTCTGGTTGTCTCTGAATTCTCTGCTGCTTATTACTAACATAGCTGTACGATTATTGATTTGATGCAAAGATAGCGATAATTTTTATTGTGTACGAATTTGGTACGCGAAATTATTATTATTTATGTGATGGGAAAGGAGAAATCCCTATGTCAACTCAATAAGAATTAAAGAGCCTGTCAACAAGAAGTTAACTCCTTGTCGACAAACTCTTAACTTTTTGTCGACAGGAAGTTAACTTTTTGTAATGCTTTGATAATCAGTACTCGTTTTAGGCCTTTATTTTGGGGCTTTTATCCCTATTTTCGTGCCTTGTTTAGTGCTCCTATCAGATATTTCCCGTTGCTGTTCACTGTACTCCACTTGGTGTTATGTATTATTCTCCAGATCTCATTTCCCAAGCGACCGTAATCGGACAGCTTTAATATTGCTTTTATGTCGTCCGGGTCTTTGATATGCAGTTCGTCCAGTGAAAGCAGCAGGCATTCCAGATTATGGGTGTTCTTGTTGTAGGCATACCCCGGGAATTCGATGAAAGAATATTTCCTCCATACCCCGACATCCTCCCCCGGCGGGGGAGTTAGAGGGGGGAGTTCTCTACTTTCTTCTGCTATACTATGCTCTACTCTACTTTGTTCGGAATTGTCTGCATTTTCGGTGGAATCGGCTGCATCCTGTCTGCAATTCTGTTGATTTTGCATACATTCTGTTTCTTTGCCATCTTTATCACCTTTGTCGTCCTTACCGTTCTTATTTTCTTCCGTTTTCACCAATATATAGGGTAGGGAGGCTATATCCCCCCTTTTCCTACGTTTAGTAGCTTCCAGCCACACTTTCTGAATCTCTATTGAAGTGAGAACGTGCTGTTTTTCGTAACTCTGCTTGTCGAAGAATCCTTTTTCAACGAGAATATCCACGATTCCCTGCATTTCTTCCTCACAGGCATCTTTTCCCACCTTATTGGTGAAGAGCGCGCATTGTTCTTCTCCCCAAAGCAGATAATATCCGTTTTCCTTGTATATCTTGCATAGCAGCTTCATCGCTATCGCTATACCTTTCATTCCGTACCTGGCTTCTATCAGCCCCATGTATATCTCGTCGAACAGTATCACAGAAATGGGATAATATTGAATCCCTCCATACGTCATCGCCATAATTTCATTCTTTAATTGTTAATTGTCAACTGTCAATTGTCAATTGATCGGTCTCCATTCCAGAAAATTCTCCAGCTGGAAGCTTCTCCACGCCTGTAGATCTACATCCCAGTATACGATGTGTGCTTCTATACGTTGTATGTCGTATTCTCGGTGGAAGTGTCTTTCGTATGGCAACAGTGTTGCTTTTACAAATTTGAATGTTCCGTCCTGTTTGTAGTATGCCACGAGTGTATATCCATACTGCATGTGGCTGATGAGGCTTTCAATTCTGTCCGTCATCCATAGTGCCGCGTCTTCCGTGTAGCCCTTTTCGAGCATGATTCTAATTCTCCATTTCTTTCTGAGCGCTTCGTAAATAGAAGCTGATTTCTTTCGCTTTCTCATTGCGTTTTTAATTTTTAATTCTTTAATTTTTAATTGTTTTAGTAGGTGTTTATGTCGGGCATAAAAAAAGAGAAGATGTCACTTCTTTGAAAAAGCGGCATCTTCTCATTTGCGAGGCTTAATCTTTGCTAAAGCGGGGCAAAGATATAAGTTGTTTCAATAGGGTGTAACTATTTAATTATTGTCCGTTTATTTCTTTTTTTTATCTTCTTTTTTATCTTTTCTTCTTTCCTTTTTCAACTTCTTTTCTTCCGCTTCCCGGGGATATAATTCTCTGTTCAATTCTCCCAATTTTAATTCTATAGTCTTGGCTGACAGGTGGGTGTGATCCTTTGTTAGGAAAAATCCGTTTCCCGCTGCCCAGTCTGCCACCCCTTTCATCGTAATGTCTTCTTTTTTACCGAAGCATCCTTTCTTTATAGCTATGAGTAGCAACTCCATTCCCTCTTTTCTGTGTTCGGGAAGTATCCCTTCCACTGCCGGACTTTGGGGGCGTCCGGGGCCTCTGCTAATCCCTTCTACAATACTCTCTAAGGCCGAATCTTCTACCTTTTCCAACTCTTTTTTTCAAGGCTTTCAGCCTTCTTTTGATTCTTCATCTTCGTCTTAATTTTTAATGATTAATTAAATATGGTGTAATTGTATTAAATATAGAAAAAGGCAAAGGTAGCATTATCTTTTTTAATGATGGTTGGAATAGATGAAAAAGAAAAAAAATGAAGATCTTTTTGTGGATGTAAATGGTTTATATACAGCTGTATATATGCGAATTTTGTGGGTGTCCAAAAAACGTTCGTTTAATGGGCACAAAGATAAATGGTATTTTTTGAACTTGCAAGATGTTTAATAAAAATATTTTAGAACTAAGTCTTTTATGTGGCTATATTATTGATAATCAGTCTAACATATTTGTCGTTTAATATATTTAATATCTCTTCATTTTTATGCTTTCAAATTATTTGCTTTTTCTCAAATCTTGACGTGCAAAAAACGAACGATTAAAAGACACTTTTTGCTTGTAATCCTTTCGTTTATGGTCTTTTACCAACAAGGTAATGAACGGCTATGGTAAATCAATTGGCAAGAGGAACACAAAGCTTGCTGTATTCTATATAAAGTGTTCGCAAATAATTGAAACTCAGATGTATGAAAGGGATTCAAAGCCCCGGAGGAATACCCTTTTCTGAACAAAACCATAGAATGGAATCGGAAAAAGATACTGAAAAAGAGTCTGAAATATGGTATGCCATGCGTGCCACCTACCGTAGAGAGCTTGACGCCATGCGCCTTCTTGAAAAAGAGAAAATGGGCTGTTTCGTCCCTATGCAATATAAGATAAGTCTAAAGAAGGGAAAGAAAGTTCGTGCTTTGGTTCCTGTCGTCCACAATCTGCTTTTTGTCCATGCCCGTCCTTCGGATGTGAAGCGTGTGAAATCACAGGTCACTTACCTGCAATACATCACCGATACTCGCAGTGGTCGGAAGATCATTATCTCCGACATTGAGATGCAACGTTTCATTGCCGTTGCCGGTACCTATAACGACCATCTCCTGTATTTCCAGCCCAATGAGCTGAATTTGTCTAAGGGTACCAAAGTCCGTGTCACCGGTGGTGACTTTGCGGGACAGGAGGGTATTTTCCTGAAAGTGAAGGGTGCCCGTGACCGCCGTGTGGTTGTCGAGATACAAGGCGTCATCGCTGTAGCCATGGCCACCATTCATCCGGATCTGATCGAAGTAATCAAATAATTGGCGATCGATCGTTGCCATTGAACAGCTGATAAATCATAAATTATAAATCATAAATCATTATGTCTCTTTCTGAAGAAACACTTGCTCTTCAGCGTGCCGCGCACGAGCTGATGTATTTGGGTATGGACGGCAGTCCGGTCTATAGCGATGACCTTTCCCGTCGTAACAGTGAAGTTTATCGCCTGACCACGGCTTTGTATAATTCCGTAGCCAAGGGTTCTACCATTGAAGAACAGGCTAATGTCTGTCTTGCTCTTCTAATGGGTTATAATGCCTCGTTCATCGATCACGGTGAGAAGCGGCAACATGTTCAGGAAATTTTAGATCGCTGTTGGGATATCCTTGATGTCCTTCCCGCTTCATTATTGAAACTTCGTCTGCTCACCGCCTGCTATGGTGAGGTGTTCGATGAGCCTCTGGCTGACGAAGGTCGTGCCGTCATTGCTTCTTGGGATTCTGCCTTACTTACGGTTGAACAGCGGGAAGCTATTGCTGAGTTTCAGAACGTGATTGATAATCCCTATCCTTGGGAGTATATTAATGAATGAAAATAAGATATAGAACTATCCTCAGTTAGAGGCCTCGCTGTCTTTAGTCCTGTTACCTTTTTTGTATGAAACTTAAAATTTATTTATTATGGAAAATGTTTCAAGAGTAACCTGCATTAATAGTGGAGGTTTTGTTCAGGAATTCCGTGTATGCTGGGATGGCGGTTACAGCCGTTGGTCGGGTAAATACACTAATCCGCAGTCCCGTCAGATTGATTTACACGACTACAATTTGCCTGAAGGCATGGAAGTATGGGTTGAAGTTCATGCGATTTTGGGTAAGAAAAAGCAAGCTTGGGAGCACGTCTTTTATTCATCGGAGTCTACTGATGCCGCCGTGTACCGCACTGCCGGCACTATTTGGTCCGTAACGGTAAAGTTAGAGAGTTATTAACCCTTAAATTAAAGAATTTATGAAACAAGGTGACATTATAACCATTGACCGCTCACAGATGGGCGGTACGGGTTACTATTATTATCCTGTCCTGTTGACGGGTGGGGTGGCTCTATTGGGCACTAAAAATGAATTGGTGCGTGATGACGGTGGTGATATGGAAGTTGGTTCTCCTGAAACTCAATATTTTACTTTCCAGTTCTTGCATACCGGTAAGGCTGAAATCCAGTTGGCCCGTTTCCGTGCTTTTGATTCAGAGGATATTCTTTATGAAGATGTCATGACGTTTGAAGTGGAATCTTCGGAAAGTGATCTCTTGGGTGCCTGGAGTCTTTTTGAGGAGTTGGACGAGAATGACCGTGCTGTGTTCGATAAGGCCGTTTCCGGTTTAACAGGTGTGTCCTATCTTCCCGAGCAGGTTTCTAAACAGTTGGTGAATGGTACCAATTACCGTTTTTTCAGCTATAGTCGTCCCGCCGTTTTGGGTACGCATCGTTTTCCTTCTATTCTCAAGGTTCATGTTTCTACGGATGGAAGCGTTGAACTGCAGGGCATAGATAGGGTTGTACTCTGATGTTATTTGTATATCTCACTTTTTGAATTTTTTAAATTAAGATGTTTATGAAAAGTGTAAATAGAATAGTTTGTGTGAATAATGGCGGTTTTATCCAGAAGTTCAGAGTTCGCTGGGAGAATGGTAATAGTGGTTGGTCTTCCAACTACCCTAATCCTCAGTCCCGCGAATGGGATTTGAACCGATTGAATATTCCTGAAGGTGCCCGTGTCTGTATTGAAGTTAAGGCCATTCTTGGAACTACTTGTTCTTCTGAACCGGTGATTTACCAACGTGATAGCGATAATGTTGCGCTTTATCGTACTGTGGGTACTACTTTGCATTTTCAGATTAATCTGGAAAACTAAAATGATTATAAGTATAAAATTTCAGAATTACGAATATAATGAAAAAAGTAAATAGAATCACTTGCTTGAACAGGGCTCTTTTTGTTCAACGTTTTCGTGTGAAATGGCATGGCGGTTCCAGTGGATGGTCTGATAATTATCCGGTAGGAAGGGATGAATCGTTTGATTTGAGATCTTTCAATATTCCCGCAGGTCAGGAGGTATGGATCGAAGTGAAGGCTATAATGGGAAAAACCAAGAGCTCTTCAGAGTATGTTCTGTTTGATCCCACGAGCAATGATGAAGCCCGCTATGTAACCTCGGGTGCCACGTTGACGTATAAGATTCGTTTAGAGAACTAACTGGATAGGAGTTTTCGGAGGGGTAGTTTTGAAACTATCCCTCTTACTTAATGTGTTCAACTTGTGCGTACGCTTTAGAGAGTAAGTTTGCGTGTTGAGACAGACAGCCTTGAGTTAATGATAATATTAAATAGTCAGTCAGATGCCTTCTAACAATACTCGTATTGTAAAAAATACGTTGTTTCTCTATTTTAGAATGCTATTCACGGTTGTGGTAGGACTTTATACTTCGCGTGTCATTCTTCAAGTATTGGGAATAGAGGATTTCGGCATCTATAATGTGGTGGGCGGTGTTGTAATGATGTTCTCTTTCTTAAACTCCGGGATGGTGGCTTCTTCTCAGCGTTTTATTTCTTATGAATTGGGGAGAAAGGATATCGGCCGCTTAAAAAAGGTTTTCTCAACTTCGATATCTATACATATTCTTCTGGCATTGCTTATATTTCTTTTGGCGGAAACTGTAGGTTTATGGTTTCTGAATGCACGATTAAATATAGCTGCTGAACGTATGTTTGCTGCCAATTGGATCTATCAATGCTCTATTCTGACTTTCATGCTTACAGTGGTCAATGTTCCCTATAATGCTTGTATAGTAGCACATGAGCACATGAAAACTTTTGCTTATATAAGTATTTTGGAGGTTTTTCTGAAATTAGTAGTTGTAATAGTTTTACCTTTCCTGCCTTTTGATAAGTTGATAGTGTATTCATCTTTGGTTTTACTGATAGCCCTTGTTGTTCGTTTAATATACGGTATATATTGTAGCCACCATTTTGAAGAATGTAAATATCATCTTGTAAGAGATAAAAGCTTATTCACGGATATGTTTTCTTTTGCAGGTTGGAGTTTCATTGGAAATTTAGGATTTACCGCTAAAGCTCAAGGGATTAATATCTTAATAAATTTATTTTTCGGAACCGCAGTTAATGCTGCTCGTGGTATAGCCTATCAAGCGTCTTCAGTCATTGGCGGATTTATGAGTACTTTTCAAATGGCTTTGAATCCACAAATAACAAAGCGTTATGCTTCTGGGGAAATAGAGTCCATGATTCAACTTGTATCTTATGGAGTAAAATATTCTTTCTTCCTTTTGATGATAATTGTGATACCTTTTTATATCCGTGCCCCTTACGTTTTACATTTATGGCTCGGAATTGTACCGGATTATACCGTCATATTCTTACGTTTGGTTTTGATTATGCTATTGATCGATTCTATGGCAAACCCTTTAGTCGCTGCAATGCAAGCGACAGGTCGAATACGTAATTTTCAACTGATAATTTCTTTAATTATGTTATCTAATTTGCCAATCTCTTACATCGTTTTGAAATCGGGCGGTGAACCATATTCGGTGATGTATGTAGCTATAGTAACTTCTTTGATCGGTTTAATAATGAGGTTACAGCTTTTAAATGCTTTGATTCCGTTCGATTTTTGGAAATTTATGAGAGATATACTATTGCGAAATGTCGTAGTATGTGTATTGGCTGGAATAATTCCTCTTTATGCATCTCAATACATAGTGAATAATTTTTATGGTTTGCTAATCATTGTAGTCTTTTCTTTACTTGTTTCATTTTTTGTGATTTATGGTGTTGGCTTAGAGAAGCAAGAGCGTTCTTTCTTTGTGGAACGTCTGAGATTAATATTGAGAAACAGAAGAATAATAAAATAATAAAATAATGAATATAGCGATTGTTGGTACCGGCTATGTCGGTCTTGTCAGTGGTGCCTGTTTTGCTGAAATGGGAGTAAAAGTTACTTGTGTAGATATTGATGGTGAAAAGATATCTAAATTACAATTGGGGGAGATGCCTATTTATGAACCCGGTTTAGGTGATATGGTACAACGTAATATGGAAGCTGGGCGTCTAGTATTTATAACGAATTTAGCTTCTTGCATAGATGATGTGGAAATAGTGTTCAGTGCTGTTGGTACCCCTCCTGATGAAGATGGTAGTGCGGATTTGAAATATGTACTTGAGGTCGCTCGAACCTTTGGACAACATATTAAAAAATATACGGTATTGGTTACGAAAAGTACAGTTCCTGTAGGGACAGCAAAGAAAGTAAAGGCGGCTATTCAAGAGGAATTGGAAAAACGAGGCGAAGATATAGAGTTTGATATTGCTTCTAATCCGGAGTTCCTAAAAGAAGGTGCTGCGCTTAAGGATTTTATGAGTCCGGACCGTGTGGTTATTGGAGTGGAGACCGAGCGTGCCAAAGAACTGATGAATAAACTCTATAAACCTTTTGTTTTGAATAACTATCGTATTCTTTTTATGGATATTCCTTCTGCCGAGATGACCAAATATGCCGCTAACTCCATGCTTGCCACTCGAATTAGTTTTATGAATGATATAGCTAATCTTTGTGAACTTGTTGGAGCCGATGTGGATATGGTTCGCCGTGGAATTGGTTCGGATGCACGTATTGGGACAAAATTCCTTTATCCGGGTTGTGGATATGGAGGAAGTTGTTTTCCGAAAGATGTGAAAGCGTTGATTCATACAGGGAAAGAATATGGCTATGATATGAGAGTGATTGAAGCTGTGGAAGAGGTGAATGAGCGTCAAAAAAGTATTGTATTTGAGAAACTTCTCAAGTCTTTTGATGGAAATTTGGAGGATAAAACGATTGCTCTGTGGGGATTGGCTTTCAAACCGGAAACAGATGATATGCGTGAAGCACCGGCTTTGGTGATTATAGATAAGCTGATAAAAGCCGGTGCGAAGGTGAATGTTTATGATCCTGTTGCAATGGAGGAGTGTAGACGGAGAATTGGTAATGTTGTCATATATTGTAAAGATATGTATGAAGCTGTAATTGCTGCTGATGCTCTTTTATTAGTTACGGAATGGAAACAATTTAGGATTCCTAATTGGAAAGTTATGAGAAAAATAATGAATGGTAATATTCTTGTAGACGGAAGAAATATTTATGAAGATAGAGAATTAAAAACAGAAGGATTTGAATATATAAGAATAGGTGTATGAATTGTAATGAAAAGCCTATAATTAGCATAATTATGCCTGCATATAATGCGGGAACCTTTTTGCAGTATGCAGTTGATAGTATTTTAAATCAGACATATAAAGAATGGGAGTTACTGATTGTAGATGATAATTCTTGTGATGGTACAACAAATATTATAAATAGTTATAAAGATTGTCGTATAAAATATTTTCGTAATACAGAGAATAAGGGACCTGCTTATTCTAGAAATTTGGCAATTCAATATTCTATTGGGAAATATATAGCTATCATGGATGCGGATGATATTGCGATGCCTGAGCGATTAGAAATTCAATCTGTTTTTCTTGAAAATCATTTAGATATTGATGTTTTGGGGAGCAAATTCTTAGTAATAGACAAAGATGGTGATGTGATACTATCTCCATTTTTTTATAGACAGCAAACTATGGACGAAGTTTTTGTAAACACATTATTTGCTTGTCCAATACTCCATTCCTCTGTAATGATTCGTCGGGAATTTTGGACTAATAATGAATTGTCATATAATCTTGAATACCCATGTAATCAGGATTATGAACTGTGGTCTCGTGTGATATTTATAGGTAAAATGTTTATTATTCCCCAGTGTTTAGTGAAATATCGAATCTCGGAACAACAAATTTCGAGAAGTAAACGTGATCAGCAATTGGCGTTAGCAACAAAATTGAGAAGGGCATTATTCTTACGACTATCTTTGAATTTGTCGAATGAAGAACTTGAAGTGTTTAATCAGATTGAAACGGGCGAAATTTCAAATATCTCATGATGGAAGAAACTTTAAGAAAATTGTTAATGATTAAGTATGTGGGATGTGATTTGAAACTTCTTCGAAGAAAAGTATTGAATGTTATGAGGAAATATATGCAAAAATATTCTTGGCCTTATCGGGTGCTTTATTTTGTGAATTTCCAATATAGAATAGGATTTTTTTCAGGAGAAGAAACTTTGCATTTACTCTTACCTAAATTCTTAATAAAAATCTTATTGCAAAGAGCCAGATTTAAAATTTGGTAAAGGATATATTAATGATACTCGGTGAACGTCTTTCTAGGAAGTAGTCGAAAAATATAATAGAAATGATACCTAAAATTATTCATTATTGTTGGTTTGGTAGAAACCCTCTTCCAGCATTAGCTGTGAAATGTATAAAGTCATGGCAAAAATATCTTCCGGATTATGAAATTAAAGAGTGGAATGAAGATAATTTTGATGTGAATATCATTCCGTATACTCAAGAAGCATATCAAGCAAAAAAGTATGCTTTTGTCAGTGATTATGCTCGCTTTTGGGTTCTTTATAAATATGGGGGATTGTATTTCGATACAGATGTGGAGATTATAAAACCGATTGACGATATTATAGCTCGTGGCTCATTCATGGGATGTCAAATTGATATATACACTACTGACGGATTGCCGGCAGTGAATCCAGGTCTTGGTCTTGGGGCTGTAGTGGGGCTTGGATTCTATAGAGAAATGCTGGAGCTTTATGCACGGATTCACTTTCTTGATTCAGATGGTAACTTAAATTTGAAAACAGTAGTGCACTATACTACTGAGCAACTTTGCGAACATGGATTAGGAAAGCAAGATGGAATACAACAAATTGCTGATATTTGGATTTATGCGAAAGAGTATTTCTGTCCGTTAGATGTTTTTCTTCAGATGAATATGACGGTTAATTCACGTACTATTCATCATTTTAGTTCTAGTTGGTTGCCATGGCATAAACAATTTATTAAGAAGATGAAGCGAATATTAGGATATTCGTGTTCGACAAAGCTTCGTCAATTGTTAGTCAAATATGGATTTTTGAGGAAATAGTAGAGTGAGTTTGATATAGTAATGTGTCCAACTAATATGAATATAATATATGAATATAGGTCTTTTTACTTCTGTTTATTTTAATAATATTGGTAATGGTTTTATCGACTTAGGAGCTGAGGAATGTATAAAAGCGGCTCTACCTGCTAATGCCAATTTTATAAAAATCAGTCAATGTGCAAATTTTGCAGCCTCCATGTATAAAGGTATGGCATTGAGAGAGTCTGCTGTTTTACGGTGGATTTGGCGGAATGGGGTTCAGCGGTTTGCTCCCCAAATGCATGATCGATCATATAAAATGATCCAAACGAAAGATGTGTTTTCTGTTGCCAATATTGCAAAGTTAGATTATTTTATAATACCAGGTTGTGTATTGACTGTGCCATTCTTTACTATATATGGGAGGTTGTTAGAAAATAAAATAAATGAAGGTGCCAAAATAATATTTTTGGGGGTAAGCGGGAATTACTATACTGATTATGAGATACAATTTGTTTCTGCATTTTTATCGAAATTAAAACCTCATGCTATTTTGACGCGTGATAGCATTGCCTTTAAATATTATGCTAAGTTTAGTGACAATTCGTACAATGGCATAGACAGTGCTTTTTTTGTTAATCGATTAAATCTTCCTAAGATAACAACTACGATTTCTCCATTTGTAGTTCTTAATTTTGATTTGCCTAAAAACAAAGTAATAGAACGAACATTAAAGAAGCAACTGGATAATGTTATTTTTACTAATCATAAACCTTATCCGTATTCGAATATTGGTAAATATGTAAAACGGGGAATAGTCATTTCTGATTATCCTTTAGATTACTTATTTTTATATTCAAATGCCGAAGCTGTTTATTCTGATAGAGTTCATGCTTGTATAACAACATTGGCTTTTGGTAATAAAGTATGTTTGTATTCAGATAGTCCACGAATCACTTTATTTGAGAATGTAGGACTTAAAAATATGGACAGAAAATTGGTTTCTTTATATGGATTAAATGAGTTACAAAATAAACAAATCTCATATCTGGCATCTGTATTTAGTTGAAAATGAAAGTTCTTTTAGTGAATACTGTACCTACGGAGAAGAATGGTATTACCAATGTGATCTATAACTACTATCGTGCCATTAACAAGCAAGATATATATATGGATTTGCTAACTATTAATACTCCTGAAGCGAGTTATAGGGATGAGTTTCTCCAAAATGGTGGACGTATATATACTTTGGAGCGTAATTTGCGGCATCCTTTGCATTATATAAGATGTTTGAGTGAACTGGCACGTGGCTATGATATTCTTCATGCCCATGGTAACAGTGCTACTATGGTACTTGAGATGTATGCGGCAAAAAAGGCAGGTGTTCCTGTGAGAATTGCACATAGTCATAATTCAAACTGTAAATATCATATTGTTGACAAATTGTGCAGAATTCCTTTTTATGCATTCTGCAATGCCCGTTTGGCTTGTAGTTCGGAAGCGGGATATTGGTTGTTTAAGAATAGAACTTTTGAAATATTAAACAATGGTATTGATACAGATAAGTTTCATTTTGAAGAAAGTAAACGTCTTTTTATTCGAGAGAAATTGGGATGGGTGGACTGTAAGATAATAGGTCATGTTGGTAATTTTTGGGAAGCGAAAAACCATATATTTATAATAGATATTTTTCAGCAACTTTTTTTAAGAGATGTTTCATTCCGTCTACTACTACTCGGAAAAGGAGAGAAGATGGAGGAAATGAAAGATAGAATAGCCAGAATGCAATTATCGGACAAAGTATATTTCGCAGGTGCGACAGATGATGTGAATGATTATTTGTGTGCTATGGATATAATTGTAATGCCTTCTCTTCATGAAGGACTTCCTTTAACTTTGATTGAGGAACAGGCCAACGGTTTACCCTGTATAGTATCGGATGTAATTACTCGTGAAGCGGACAAAACCGGACTATTAGAATTTCAGTCATTACAAACTACCGCTTCAGCTTGGGCGGATAGGATATGTAAAATAGTATTGTCGGAGGCTGAGAGAGGTGAGCAATCAGTGCAAGCTATAGAATCTATCCGACAGTGTGGATTCGACATTTGTGGGCAGGCAGATAGGCTGAAGGAGTTTTATAAATCACTATTAAAGTAGGCTTATAGAGAATGTCTTCTGTTTATTTTGATAATTTTACCTTAATCCTATATATAATGATAGGTATTATAGGTGGGGTATGTATCAAATTAGCGAATAGCAATAAAACTGTTGCTGGAACCAGTCTGTCCGGAAAAGAGCTTCAATTCTATGGACTATTTATACTTATTTTCACCTCGTTTGCGGTTGTACGCCAAGTCTCATACGAAGTAGGAGGAACAGATGCACAGAGGTATATTGAATTATTTGAAACTGTGCTCAAATACCCTGGACGTTTTGCGGATCAAGAACAATTATTTCTCTATTTGAACATTGGTGTGAGATATTTGACGGATGATTATCATATCTACTTTTTATTGGTTTACGGTTTTATAACTTTTGCATATTGTTATTTTATAAGAACTTTTTGTCCGAAAGATGTTTCTTACATCCCATTTCTATTGCTTATTTGGCCATATTTAAAAAGTTTTAACACGATACGCTCGAGTTTGGCTATTGCATTCTTTCTGATTGGACTTGTTATGTTAAAAAAGAAAAGAACTTGGTTGAGTGTAATACTAATTATAGCAACGTTCTTTATTCATCGTATGTCTTTGTTGTATATTCCTTTTCTTATTTTTTATAGATTATTCTATGAATATATTTCTCATATAAATGGGGTAAGAATATATGTTTTCTTTGCCATTTATATGGTATTGGGTTATTGGGTAGCTACTTGGGTGCAAGAGTTTGTAGTTGCTTCACAATTAGTCTTTTCTACTAGTAGCGATGAATGGTATTTAACACAATCGCTGAACAGCAATCTTTTTTCAAGATGGCCCATGATGTTCCCTTATTTACTTTTATTATTATCTATACTTTTTTTTAGTAAGAAACTACCGAATTCTGAAGTCATAAACTATCTGAAAATATTCGTCTTTTTTGATATTTTAATGATGATTCCAAGCCTTATTTTTAATATGTGGAGAGCCAATGAATATCTCTATGTGGCACGATTGGCAATGTGGGGAGTTTTGATAAATATTTTTTTGCATAAATTCCATCCCACGACAAGGCCGTTTCTGCAGATTGGAATATTTATAGGATTCTTATCATGGTTCGTTTTCCGTGTCTATCAGGAGTATGAAGAGTTATCTATAATGCCCTATGTTTTCGATTTGTTCTAATAGTTACAAGATATGATTAATTCTATTTATCGTTTATTCTATGAGAAACAGCCGGAGTCAATAGACGCTTTTACACCTGTTGATAATTTATCTGTTACTTTCCTTAACCCTTATTCCTTATATAAAGCTGTTCCAAGTGAATTATATGAGAACTTTACTTATATAGGTTCGGATGCGGTTCTTCCTTTGTATTTGAATAAGCTTTTTAATGCAAAACCTTTTTCTCGTTTTTCTTTTGATATGAGTAGTGTGGCTCCATATATAATGGGATATGCTGTAGAGAAAATGAAGTCTATATATTTGTTGGGGGCAGATGATAGTAGCATAAATAAGTTCGTAGAAAATATCAGATTTGATTATCCACAACTGAATATTATAGGTTTTCATAATGGCTATATCAGTAGTTGTAAGAGTGAAGTATTTACAGAAATTATTCAGAAACAACCTGATTTGGTGATTATAGGAATGGGGACACCACTACAAGATAGCACCTCTGTAGAGTTGAGACAGTTTGGATATAAGGGTGCTATTTATACTTGTGGAGGTTTTTTTCATCAAGGAGCATCTAATTTGTATTATTTCCCTAAATGGGTTAACAGGCTTAATATAAGGGCTCTATACAGAATTGTACAGGAGCCTTATGTTTTAAAAAGAATTGTTTGTTATTGGCCCAAATTCATTTTTACTTATTCAAGATTCTTAATGAGATATCGTAAACAATTAAAAGATAAATGATATGGATAAACTATTGGAGATTGTTAATATTGTATTGCAAAATCGAGGAAAACGAACTCTAAAAACGGTTAGTGAGAATTCAAGTCTTCGTGATGATTTAGGTTTAGATTCTTTAGATCTTGCAGAATTAACCGTGCGAATAGAAGCCGAGTATGACGTAGATATCTTTGAAGATGGGGTTGTAACTACAGTTGGAGAGATTCTGGCAAAGATACAATGATGTGTGATAAATTATTCTATAAGGATTCTGCAGAGTGTTTATCTGTATCTTATTCCCGGCTATTACAAGATATAAAAGAAACAGATTCTTTTAAGCCTTTCTGTAAAAGCCATTCATACTATGATGTGTTTAGGAATATCATAGTATCCCTATTGGTGGATAAAGAGATTGTTCTTTTGGATTCGGACTTTTCAGATGTAGAAATTGAGAAATTGATAGGAACACCGTCTTTATTGGGGCAAGAGGTATCGATTGATATTCCATCCGGGATATCCGAAGAAAATCTGGCCGGTTTCATAAGGCAGAATGCTTCTTCGTGGAGAATAACTTTGTTCACTTCAGGTACTACAGGCTTGCCAAAGCGTGTCTCGCATACATTTGAATCCATTACCCGTTTTGTACGAAACGGTGATAAACATCAGAATGATGTCTGGGGATTTGCTTATAATCCTACTCACATGGCGGGTTTACAAGTCTTTTTTCAAGCCCTACTGAATCTGAATCCGATGATTCGCTTATTCGGATTGGATAAGAAAACTATCGTTCATGAAGTACGAAAAAACCGTATAACGAATATTTCTGCCACTCCCACTTTTTATCGTTTATTATTGCCTGCAGAAGATGTCTGCCCTTCGGTAACCAGAATAACTTCCGGTGGTGAAAAGTTTGATGAGCATGCTCTGACCTTATTGCAGGAAATGTTTCCCAATGCCAGAATAACTAATGTTTATGCTTCTACTGAAGCTGGTACTCTTTTCGCTTCCAAGGGAAATGAATTCACGATCAAGGAAGAAATGGAGCATTTGATAAAGGTGGAGGAACACGAACTCTTTTTACATAAATCTTTGATGGGAGAATCATCCGGTCTGAAAACCGAAGGTGACTGGTATGCGACAGGTGATTTGATTGAGGTTACTGGTCACTCTCCATTTACTTTTCATTTTATCTCACGTAAAAATGAGCTGATAAATGTGGGAGGATATAAAGTCAATCCTATCGAGGTGGAAGAGATTATCCGGCTTTGCCCCGGTGTCTTGGATGTATCGGTCTATGCGAAAAAGAATGCTATTTTAGGGAACATTGTTTGTTGTGAGATCGTGAGGAATTCTGAAGATATGACCGAGCTTTTTCTCAGGGAGTTTCTTCGGGATAAACTGCAGGAATTTAAAATACCGCGCTTTGTGAAGTTCGTTGCTAATCTGCAAACCACAAGGACTGGTAAAATCTCAAGAAAATAAGAATTTATGGAAATAAAGAATATATTAGTTACAGGCGTTTCACGAGGGCTTGGCATCCAAATCGTGAAGTCTTTGCTGGCGGATAGCCATTATTGTGTGTATGGTGTAAGCCGGAGTATGACCCCTGAATTGGAGATGTTGCTCTCCGCTTATCCCGATCGCCTGAAATGGATTGGGTATGATTTGGGCAATGTGGAAGATATCCGTAAGGTTATCTTTAAAGAGTTCATTGGTTTTGACACTCTTTTGCATGGCTTTGTTAATAATGCGGCTGTCGCTTATGACGATATTGTGACCAACTTGAATTATGAGTCGCTATTGAAAATGTATAATGTGAATGTATTTGCTCCTATGATGATAACTAAATATGCTATCCGTCATTTTCTACTGCATAACACCAAGGGGAGTATTGTGCATTTATCTTCGATCAGTGTCCATACCGGCTATAAAGGCCTTGCCATGTATGCTTCCTCCAAAGGTGCTTTAGAGGCTTTTTCCAAGAATACTGCCCGGGAATGGGGCGAGAAAGGTATTCGTTCCAATGCGCTTGTCGCTGGTTTTATGGAGACGGATATGAGTGCTACACTGACGGATGATCAGAAGAACCGTATTTATAAACGCACTTCCTTGAAAATTCCTACTACCATCCGTTCTGTGGCAGAGACTATAAAATTCCTATTGTCTGATATGGCGGAATCCATTACAGCTCAGAATATTCATGTAGATTCCGGTACTATCTGATTATGGAAATTAAGGTTTGCACGACGAAAGAGTGGACAGAACAGGAATGGGACAGCTATATCACCAGCTTTAATGAAGTTTTTGAAAGAGGGTATCCGAAAGAATATTTCAGGCATAAGTATCTGGCTACATTAGATGGCTGTTCTTATCATGCTTTGTTATTGAATGATGCAGGGGAGGCGGTAGGCGCTTGTTCTGTCATCCCATATCATTATAGAAATTCCTCCGTTGAGTTTAAGAACGGTCTGGCTGTGGATGTTTTTATTGTTGAGCCTTATCGTACCGATCCGCTGATGCTTCGTCGTATGTATAAGAAACTGACAAAACTCTTAGTGGTAAAGTCTGTAGTTGCAGTTATGGCTGTTCCTAATGCTACTGCGTATCCTTATTGGAGGAATGTGGTGAAATGGAAAGATGTCGGTTCACTTCGATACTGGGCTGTTCCTGTTCGTGCGGGAAATATTGTTCATAAATCAGGTTTTATAAATCTTTTCTCGCGTGCTTATTGTTCACTGATACTTGGAATATCTTCTGTGCTATGTTTATTGGGAGGACACCAGAAGAGTTATAAATATTCTATAATAGAATCTGAATTTTTTTTGAGAGAGCGATTTGGCTCCGATTATTGCTGTGAAGAAAATGAGGGTATCAAGAACTGCTATCGGATAGTGGACGAGGAAGGAGTCAGAACAGCCTATTTGATTTATTCCCGCGAAAATGGAACTTTATCCTTTCGCTCCCTATATAAAGGTGTATCACATATATTAAAACATCATGATATCGATTTGATCTTGTATGTTGGCCCTTTAAGCTTCTTCCAGTCTTTGTTTTTTTTAATACCTCGTAAGTTTGAACCTAAATTATTGCCATTGACTTGCGATTTACTGTTACCACAGGAAAATTCTTATAACGATATTTGGGACTTTTCTAATTGGGATTTTGGGCTTCTCAATTATGATGTCAGATAATCTTCGCACTTAATAATGAATATACTGACCTTCGACATCGAAGACTGGTATAACTGTGACTTCATCTCGGGAGATTTCGACTGGGACAAACATGAAGTACGTATATATCAGGGAGTAAACCGTATTCTCGAAGAATTGGAGAAACGGAGCCAGAAAGGAACATTCTTTTGCCTCGGCTGGATTGCTGAAAAACATCCGGATGTGATTCGTTCCATTCAAAAGCAAGGACACCATATCGGTTGTCATTCTTACCAGCACGAGTTATCTTTCCGTTTTGATGAGAAAGCATTTAAGGCGGATACGTTGAAAGCGAAATGTTTGATAGAGGATGTGACGGGAGAGGAAGTGAATGCTTTTCGTGCTCCTGGATTTTCTATTACCAAGAATAATACTTGGGCACTTCGTTGTTTGTCAGAAATGGGATTCAAATATGACTGTTCAATGTTTCCTGCTCCTCATGATTATGGTGGTATGCCAAGTTATGGAGAAGGTGTTCCGAAACGTATTGATGTTGGTGATGGAAGGATTATCAAAGAGTTCCCTATAAATATCCATCGGATAATGGGTAAACATATTGTTTTTTCCGGTGGTGGTTTCTTTCGGTTGTTTCCTTATTGGCTGATTAATCGTTGGGGAAAGCATAGTGATTATATGATGACTTACTTTCATCCGAGAGACTTTGATGCTAATCAGCCTGTAATAGAGACGCTACCTGCGATGAGACGTTTTAAAAGTTATGTTGGTATAAAAGGTGCATTTACTAAGTTTCAACGGCTATTGGATCATTATGAGTTTTATAATGTGGAACAGGCGGATGAAATAATAAATTGGGAGATAGCTCCTATCGTAGAATTGAATAGTTTAAAATAGATATGCTATGACTGTTTATTCAAAGACAGGCTCGGGTATTGCTGTAAAAAGCGGGATAATATAGAATCTACTTTCATGAATATACTTATTACTGGAATTCACGGTTTTGTGGGTTCCAATCTTGTTATGTCTCTAAAGGAGCATCATGTTCTTTATGGACTTGATATTATTGCACCTGAGAAAGAGGGAGTGGTGAAGACTTTTGCATGGAAAGATATTGAATCTACTGCTTTTCCGATGCAACAATTACCCCAGTTTGATGCTATCATTCATCTGGCCGGTAAAGCCCATGATACAAAGAATCAATCTGCTACACAAGTCTATTTTGATATTAATACAGGACTGACACGGAAGATTTTCGATTTCTTCTTAGAATCAAAAGCAAAGAAATTCATTTTCTTTAGCTCTGTGAAAGCTGCTGCTGATAGTGTAGTGGGGGATATGCTGAGGGAGGATGTTATTCCTACTCCGGTTGGACCTTATGGTGAGAGTAAGATTGCTGCCGAAAATTATATTCTTGAGAAGTTGAGAGTTGAGAATGGAGAGTTGAGAGTTGCTATGCAGCGTGGTAAGCAGGTGTATATCTTAAGGCCTTGTATGATTCACGGGCCGGGTAATAAGGGAAACCTGAATTTGCTTTATAACGTTGTCAGGAAAGGCATTCCCTGGCCTTTGGGTGATTTTGAGAATAAGCGTTCGTTTACTTCGATTGATAACCTTTGCTATGTGGTGGAGGGACTGCTTGAAAAGAATATTGCAAGTGGCATTTACCATATGGGTGATGATGAAGCTCTGTCTACGAATGAGTTGATTGCCCTTATGTGTGAGGCTATGGGCAAGGAGCCTCGTATCTGGAAGATGAATAGGAAGATGATGGAAGGTTGTGCGGGTTTAGGAACATTGTTCCATCTACCCTTGAATACTGAACGCCTCCGGAAGTTGACGGAGAATTATGTGGTGAGTAATGAAAAGATAAAGTCTGCACTTGGGATTGACAGGATGCCTGTCCGTGCGGCGGATGGGATTATGAAAACGATAAGATCATTTTCAGATTAAAAATTAATAATTCAAAATTAAAAGGGAAAGTACCACTATGTATTACCTGGTTATATTGGTTCTGCTATTTTTAGCGGAACTTTTTTATTTTAAGCTGGCTGATAAGTGCAATATCATTGATAAGCCTAATGAGCGTAGTTCACATACAAAAGTTACTTTGCGTGGTGGCGGGATTATCTTTTATTTCGGTGCATTGGCCTATTTCCTGACAAATCATTGGGAATATTCCTGGTTTATAGTGGCATTGACTTTGATAACATTTATCAGCTTTGTGGATGATATCCGTTCCACTTCTCAAGGTCTGAGGTTGGTATTCCATTTTTCCGCTATGGCTTTAATGTTTTACCAATGGGGCTTATTTTCGCTTTCCTGGTGGTGGATTATCATAGCTTTGATTATTTGTACGGGTATTATAAATGCTTATAACTTTATGGATGGCATCAATGGAATCACTGGCGGTTATTCCTTGGTTGTTTTAGTTGCCTTGGCTTATATCAATTCTGAGATCACTACGTTTGTTGAATCGGCTTTGATTAATACCGTTCTTTGCTCTGTCCTGGTGTTTTGCTTTTTCAATTTCCGCAAGAAAGCTAAGTGCTTTGCCGGTGATGTCGGTTCGGTTAGTATCGCTTTTATTCTTCTTTTCTTGATAGGTAAGCTAATTCTGACGACTGGAGATTTCAGTTGGATAATTCTATTATCAGTTTATGGTGTAGATAGTGTCCTGACTATCATTCATCGCCTGATGCTTCACGAGAACATCGGTTTACCCCATCGTAAACACATGTATCAGTTGATGGCGAATGAATTGAAGATGCCGCATGTGGTGGTGGCGTTGATTTATATGGTAGCGCAAGCAGTTATCATAATGGGGTATATTAAATGTCAGAGTTGTGGCTATACATTTTTACTATGTATAGTTCTTTTGCTTGGTATAGTTTATATATGTTTTATGAAGAAGTTCTTTGCGCTACATCAACCCGTTTAGAGTCAGTTGATTATAATTTTATGGTGGAAAACAGCTCCTAGTGGGCTGTTTTTTTCGTTTATGCGCGGATATATCCTCATCTTTGCATCGTTGATCAACACAAGAATAAATAAAAACGAAGTTGAATTAAAATGTAAAAGGAAGAAGATTATGCCTTTATTGTATTATGCGAGACAATCGCAGTTGAAAACGAAAGATGGGGTTAAGCAATGGCACCTGACACTGAAGAAGATAGGTAGGGCTGTAAGTTTGCAGCAGTTGGGAGAGATGGTGGCTGAGAAATGTTCGGCGACACCGGGTGACGTGCACAATGTGATCAGAAACCTGATGTCGGTAATGCGGATGCAGCTGTTGAATAGCCGCACTGTCCGCCTGGATGGTCTGGGAACATTTACGGTGATTGCACGGACGCGTGGTAAAGGAGTGGATCATGAGAAAGATGTGAATCCGAATCAGGTGACATCCCTGCACTTCATGTTTACTCCCGAATATACACGTCCGGCGGCGTTGGGCACTACCCGTGCATTGTGGCAGGGCGTTGAATTTGAGAAGTGGACAGGTGTGAATGGCTCTGCCGGTGATGGAGAAGATCCGGATGACAACGGAGGAGGAAATTCCGGTGGTGACGGAGGACTTGATGAAAATCCCCTTGGTTGATTATTAAAACACAAAATGACATGAAAAAGACGGTTTGGGATAAAATTTTGAAAATTGTTATAGCAGTGGCTTCGGCTGTATTAGGCGCTTTGGGTGCCGATGCGATGAATATGTGATGATGAGTTTGTAATTGATGAAAGGGGGTACATCGGAACTGGTGTACTCCCTTTTTTATCAGGTTATTTCTATTCTTTCTTAGGAATCACCTTCAGTTCCCCCATTTTTAGTCGGTTGTCCCATAGTACAACAACTTCTATTTTCTTGAGGCTATGTCGATAGAAAAGTGTATATCCCGGGTGAGGAATGATGTAGCGTATATTTTCTACTTCTGTTGTTTGTCCGATGAACGGATTCATGCTGATGCGGTGTAATATGTTCTGTAATTGTACATAGAGCACTTCACTAACCTCATTATTCCCATTCTTCAATTTTAGTATCTGGAATGTTTCCTTCAACTGTTTCTTGGCGACGAGTGACCATATTACTTGCTTAGCCATTCTGCTACCTCCTTGTTTATTGTTAAGTTATTTTGTCCTTCGCGGTTATCCAATTGGCGGCAGGCAGTTTCAATCTCCCGGCGCAGTTGATGAGAGAATGTGAGCACCTGTTCTTTGCTCTTAGGTTCATCTTGGGTTTCGCTACGCAGTGTGTCTTTTTCTTTACTTTTCATAGGGCTATTCATTTTTGTTTTTCATAGAACATCCTAAAGATACGAATAGTTTTGGAATATCCATGCACGTTGAACAATTTTCTTCTCCCTGCGTTCTCTGCCTTGAAACCAAAATTGTGATATCCGAATGAAAGATAAGAAGCTAGAGGCCAATTTAAGTTTGGTAGTCTCGCGAATATTTGCGGGATTGAATATGAATGCCCTGAAATTCCTGCTGCCCGTGTGGATGGGTGCATTGACGGGTGTCACGGTGCGTTGTACTTTTGCTGCTATAGCGTTCTGGGTGACAGGCTGGTTTGTGAAAGAAGCACCTATCACACGGCGACAGCGTATCGGGTTACTTTGTCTGGGAGCATTCGGCATGTATGGTTTTATGTTCTGCTATTTGCTGGGTATCAGTAAGACGACACCTGTCAGTAGTGCCATATTCAATTCCCTGCAACCTATCTGGGTATTTCTTATCTCCGTTCTCTTTCTGCACGAACGGGCTACACTGATGAAAATTATCGGTATTTCCCTCGGTTTCGGTGGTGCATTGCTGTGTATATTGACTCAAGGCAGCGATGACTTGGCACATGATGCCTTTACAGGTAATATGTTGTGCCTGCTCAGTTCGGTGTTCTTTGCCATTTATCTGATTCTGAGTAAGAAATTACTGGAAGAGATCGGCTTGGTGACCGTAATGAAATATGTGTTTGGGGGCGCGGCGCTGTCCGGTCTGGTGATATCTACTATCCTGGGCTGGGACGCGCCGTTGTTCACCGACGCAGCACATGGAACCTGGCATTGGATGCCGTGGGTGGTTCTGGCATTCATCCTTATTTTCCCTACTTACCTTAGTTATTGGTTGATGCCCATCGGATTGAAATATCTGAAGACAACCGTAGTAGCCATGTATGGCTATCTGATACTGATTGTGACGACCGTCGTTTCTTATATCGTGGGACAAGACCGCTTTACCTGGGAACAAGGGGTGGCTATCGGAATGATATGTCTGAGTGTGTACTTTGTGGAGGTAGCTGAGAGGAGAAAATGAACTAATAGTTTATCACTACCAAGTATTCCCCTTCTGCGTGAATGGTGAATTCTGTTTCCGTGCTTTCGTTCAGTGTACCTTGCCACCAGTTGGTGAAGTCACTGAGAGGGTATACCAAGCCTTTGCCTCGCAGGTTGTGAGCACCAAAGTTTATGATTGAAATCTGTTGACCTGGCTGGCTGGGAAAAGAACAGGTATCATGGCAGGGAATGAAAATACCATAATCGGTCAGCATGCGGACATGAGCTCCAGTACGCATATAATCAATGAGCAGGCTGATATTTCCTAAAGTATGGTCTTCCCGTTTGCCTGTGGCTCCTACGATAGCGATGTTCTTTTTGCCTTGTGATAAAAGGAAGTTTACGGCTTTGGTCTGGTCGTTGGTTTCCTGGTCGGAGACACAATGAAGAATATGGCTATATTTCCGGCGGTTTTCTTCACTCAGGGAATCTCCGTCACCGATAATAACATCAGGTACATTGCCGCGATCTATATAAGCATCTGCACCGCCATCACAACAAACGATATAAGGAGCGTTTGCCAGTATTTGCAAAGGTATAGGATGGGTTGGATAATCACCATTGGCTAAAATTACTGCTTCCGGTTCACCACAGAGAACACAGAGTTCCACTGAATTCTTATTATTATTTTCTTTCATCATTGTTTCTTTTATCACCTTATCACTCTACCACTCTTTCCATCATCCTCTTCCATTTGAAGTAGCCAAAGATAGCGATTATTGTATAAAGAGCATACAGTCCTGCCGTGAAATTGAGGTCTTTGTAAACATAGAGTCCTGCACTGACAATGTCTACCACAATCCATGCCCACCACTGTTCCACATATTTACGTGCCAGCATCCACATGCCTACAATACTGAGGGCGGTGGTGAAAGAATCAAGCCAGGGTACATTACTATTGGTGAAACGAATGAGTATCCAGGCAATGCCGACAAAAGTAACGGCGAATACAATGCCGAGGGGCAGGTAATATTTCATTGGCATACGGGTAATGGGAAGTTCCTGCTGTCCTTCTTTGATATGCAGATGCAGTTTTTGTCTTACAAAACTGCCGTATTTCCACATCATCCAACCGTAGACGGCTGCCCCCAGATAATAGATATTTATTCCGAAGTCAGCATACAGTCCGGCATCGTAATAGACGAAAATGTAGATAGCAGGCATGATGATGCCCGCTATCCAAAGATAGATACTCGCCCGGTATTCTAACCAGAGGTAGACAAGCCCGACGATGGTTCCGATAATTTCGAGAGTTTGTTCCATGCTTTAAAAACTCAATGTGATATGTGCCAGCGCATTGATACCTGCATTAGGATAGTAGGCTGCGTAATTGGAAGTATAGAGCAGTTTACTGTCTTTGTCCTTTATCTGATTCTTTCCATGACCTTCGTATACGGCACTTCCCGATGCATAACCATTGCTTTCGTATGTTTCGTCAAACAGGTTATAAATCGTCACGCCTACATTAACAGATTTCAATCCTTTCAGTTTGAAAGTATATCCGAGATTCAGGTTGCTCACACAATAAGCATCCAGTGTACAGTCCTCTTGATGAGCATTGTTTAAGTATTGCTTGCTGACATATTGCGTTTGCAAAGATGCATTAAAACCTTTGTAATCCAAAGAAATGAGACTATTTGCCATAAAGTCCGGTGAAAAGGAGATGGGAGTAGTGCCAATATATCGGGTTGTCTGAGAGATACCCCAGTTTTCACTATACATATCTTTCCAGTCTTCATTCACATCACTTAGATATTCTGTATAATTCTTGATGCGGTTACGGCTCCATGTTGCGTTTATATCCCAACGCAGCCAGTTTGTGATGCGTGCACCTGCCATAAGTTCAATACCCATACGATAACTGTCCTTCACGTTCTCTGCTACGGCTTCGCCAATTTCATTCAATTGCCCGTTCAGTACCAATTGATTCTTGTAATCCATGTAGTACAGGTTGACGCCTGCATTGAACCAACCTTTACGGAACGTATATCCCACTTCGTAATCGAACATCCGCTCTGATTTGGGCTGTGCGGCAAATAAGTTATCAGTATAGTTATTGCGTGTCGGTTCCTTATTTGCCACACTGAAAGAGGCATAAAGATTATTATTGTTGTTTATCTTCCAGAATATGCCGGCTTTAGGGTTGAAGAAGCTGAAATCTTCGTCAATATTCAGCGGTTGCAGATGTGCCGGATCAGCAGTCCAATCCCATTTGTCATTATTGCCGTTTATCTTATAGCGCAGATAACGATATTGCATATCGGCATAGAAGTTAACTCCATCCAGTATTTCATAATTTATCTTAGCGTAGATGTTGCCATCCGTTTTCCGTCCGATATTACGATAATATTCATGGTCAGGATTCAGTTCACCCAGATAATTCTTTACCCATACTACCTTACCGTTATGGGTGTTTTTGTAATAATTCAGGCCACCGCCGATGGATGCATCCAATTTGTCTCCTTTATAATCGAAAGAGAATACTCCACCACCGAAACGGCTGTCTACCAGTTTACGGCGTACAAGGTCTGATTTCTCTATGGTAGTACCGTTTGTTTCAAAGGGTACCAAGCCATATTCTACCAGCGTACGCTTATTCTTATATTCCTCATAATAACCGTAACCGTCTGTATAGTGTAGCGCTATGTTCAATTTCCACGAAGGAGACAATATCTGATTTAATAATAATTGATAATGCGTCTGGCGATAATAATCTATCTGGTTATCATAAAATCCGATTACATTTCCATTATCATCTTCTATGGCGCCATTGGGATTATATTTGCGGTCGTTTTCCAGTGTTTCCTTATCCAGGCCATCCCAAGCATGATAGGTCTCTTCTTTTCCTCCGAAGGTGATGAATTTAATAGTTGTCTTGTCTCCATAATATCCGCCTTGTACAAAGTAAGACTTCAAGTCAGCACTGGCGCGGTCACGGTAGCCGTCACTGTGGATATTAGATAAACGTGCATCGAATCCCCAGCGTCCATTAATGAGCCCCGTACCTACTTTTACGGTTTCTTTATGTGTATTGAATGAGCCGTAAGAGCCGGAAAACTCCGCATACGGTGTGGGCGAAATTCCTTGTGTTTTCATATTGATACTGGCACCGAACGCTCCGGCACCATTAGTGGAAGTTCCTGCGCCCCGTTGAATCTGCAAGTCCTGAAGCGAAGAGGCAAGATCGGGAGTATTAACCCAAAAGATAGAATGACTTTCCGCATCGTTCATGGGTATACCATTATTGGTTACGTTGATGCGTGTAGCATCTGTTCCGCGTACCCGGATACTCGTGTAACCGATACCTGCACCTGCATCGCTCGTTGTCAGTACTGATGGAGTAAATGACAACAGATAGGGAATATCTTGCCCGAAATTCTGCTTCTTAAGTTGTTCTTTACTGACATTGGTAAACGCCACAGGTGTGGTTCCCGTGGCACGGGTAGAGATAATTTCTACTTCCTGCAGGCTTATCACCCGCAAGCTGTCTTTCTCATGCGTCTGCGCACAGACACCCAGCGTTGCCATTAACAGGCAGGCCGCCATTGCATGTTTTCTCATTACAATTTTAACTATTAAAGATGAATACAGAAAAAGGGAGCTTTTCTTCTTTTCCCTCCGCCGGCA
>ERZ791868.90-NODE-90-length-101731-cov-4.804821_pt1 | contig 101731 bp, 58 predicted proteins | sample MGYA00510281_ERZ791868 | MGnify/ENA primary metagenome ERZ791868 (study PRJEB30046, sample SAMN00792046) | human gut metagenome | study: EMG produced TPA metagenomics assembly of the A metagenome-wide association study of gut microbiota in type 2... | reverse complement strand
TAAATCCGCGTTATCCGTGTCATCCGCGTCTAAAAAATAATATACCGAATGGCGCCAATCACTTATCACCAAACACTAATCACTTTTGTTCTTTTCTTTCCCGATATGAGTTATATAGGAGTGATGCAAAGAGCATAACTGTCTGTGTGGCAATGCACTTGCTGTTCCACTAATGTCAGTCGTAGTGGAACACGAGTTCAGTCCTAGTGGGAAGTGGCTTCAGTCCTAGTGGGAAGTACCTTCAGTCCTAATGGGAACTATCTTCAGTCGTAGTGGGAAAAGAGCTTATCACTGATGGATTCTAAGCTAAAGTAAATAACGGACTATAAACAACAAGTATCTTTCTGTATGTTAGCGTTAAGCTAATATCTGATAGTTTTTTGATACACAGTTCGGATACTTGCCACTGGTAGCTCGTTGTTTGGGCGGGCTTTGCCCGCTAAATTTTCATTTTATTGAGTACAAACTTCCCTCTTTTCCGTCTTCTCTTTACGGAATCCGGTTCTTCTCTTTTTGGGATGCTTATCCTGAACTCTGTGAGAACCCTAAATATACAACGATGAAAAACTTAATAGCTACAGCAGGCACTACACTTGCTATTTTTCTATTTGCAGTTTGCCTGTCAACTCATGCAGAAGTGCACCTGCCTGCCATCTTCTCGGATGGCATGGTTATGCAGCAACAGACCCATGCCAATCTTTGGGGGACGGCAACTCCCAATAAGAAAGTAACCGTCCGCACTAGCTGGGATGGAAAACTGTATGCCGCAACAACGGATAAACAAGGTGCATGGAAACTAGCCGTTTCCACTCCCGAAGCAGGCGGACCTTATACAGTTACTTTTGATGATGGAACTCCGAAAGTTCTGAGCAATATTCTGATAGGGGAATTATGGCTTTGCTCCGGTCAAAGCAATATGGAGATGCCTATGAAAGGCTTTAAAAACCAGCCTGTAGAGAACGCTAATATGGATATTCTCCGTAGCAGGAACCCTAAGATAAGACTATTCACAGTGAAACGTACCTCTACGTTCACTCCGCAAAATGATGTGACAGGCTCCTGGAAAGAGGCAAGTCCGGCTACAGTGCGCGATTTCAGTGCGACAGCCTATTACTTCGGGCGGTTGGTAAATGAAATATTGGATGTTCCGGTAGGCTTGATAGTGGCAGCCTGGGGTGGTTCGGCTTGCGAAGCTTGGATGACTGCCGACTGGTTGAAAGCTTTTCCGGATGCAAAGATACCCCGGTCGGAGACAGATATCAAATCAAAGAACCGTACTCCAACCGTACTGTATAATGGTATGTTGCACCCATTGATCGGACTGACCATGAAAGGAGTCATCTGGTATCAGGGTGAGGATAACTGGAATCGTGCCCATACCTATGCGGATATGTTTACGACACTCATTAACGGATGGCGTACCGAATGGAAACAAGGTGATTTTCCTTTTTATTACTGCCAGATAGCTCCATACGATTATGGAATTATTACGGAACGTGGAAAAGAAGTAATCAATACAGCCTATCTCCGCGAAGCGCAGGCGCAAGTAGAGCACCGTGTACCCAATACCGGTATGGCCGTACTGCTGGATGCAGGGATGGAAAAAGGCATTCATCCTGCCCGTAAGCAAGTTGCCGGTGAGCGATTGGCACTTCTTGCCCTGACAAAGACTTACGGGATAGAAGGAGTAAACGGTGAAAGCCCTTATTATAAAAGCATTGAAATAAAGAATGACACGGTCATTGTGAGTTTCGAACGTGCCGGCATGTGGATTAGTGGTAAGAACTGTTTTGAATCGAAGAATTTTGAGGTAGCGGGTGAAGACAAAGTATTCTATCCGGCTAAAGCATGGATCGAACGCAGCAAGATGCTTGTAAAAAGTGAGATGGTACCACATCCTGTTGCTGTGCGATATGGTTTTGTGAATTATGTGGAAGGAGATGTCTATTGTGACGGTTTGCCGTTAGGTTCTTTCCGTTCGGATGACTGGTGATGCGTGTGAAATATGAAAAGAATTTATCTGATTATAATCCTGATTCTTGTTGGCGTGTCGGCTCTTTGGAGCCAGCATGCCAATGTTGTTTGGAATACCCCCAGTCGTAATTCTTCCGAATCAATGCCGTGTGGAGGTGGAGATATCGGTATGAATGTGTGGGTAGAAGAGGGTGATGTATTGTTTTATCTGAGTCGCAGCGGTACTTTTGATGAGAATAATTGTCTGCTGAAACAGGGGCGTTTTCGTATCCGCCTGTCTCCCAATCCTTTTAAAGAAACAAAAGAGTTCCGGCAGGAATTAATGCTTAATGACGGATTCGTAGAGATTTCGGCAGAAGGTACACGAATTCAAATTTGGGCGGATGTATTCCATCCCGTAGTTCATGTAGAGATTGTCAATGCCCGTCCCTTGCAGGCAGAAATCTTTTATGAGAATTGGAGATACCGGGACCGGCCGATCCGGAAAGGAGAGGGGCAACAATGCTCTTACAAATGGGCTCCTCCCCAGGGAGCAGTAACAAGTGCCGACACTATCCGTCCCCTCCCAAACTCTCAATTCTCCACTCTTAATTCTCCACTTATTACGTTTTATCACCGTAATCCGGAAGAGACCGTTTTTGATGTAGCAGTATCCCAGCAAGGTATGGATACAGTCAAATCCCGGTTGATGAATCCTTTAAAGAACCTGACGTTCGGAGGATGCCTGTCAGGTGAGAATCTGGAATATGCCGGAATCTCAGATGCGGTATATGCCGGAACTGATTATCGGGCCTGGAAGTTTCGTTCATCGAAAGTATCCCGAAAACAACACTTTTTCGTTGTACTGCATACAGATCAGACGGAGACAGAAGAACAGTGGATACAAGACTTACAAGTCGGCCTGAGGAGAATAATGCCACATGGAAAGGTTTCTATGAAAGTGCTTTCGCAAGATAAGAAACAAACCCGCCAATGGTGGAACGCTTTCTGGCAACGTAGTTTCATTGTGGCAGAAGGAGAGGCTGGGGAGATAACCCGGAATTATACTCTTTTCCGCTATATGCTAGGCTGTAATGCTTATGGCAATGTTCCTACCAAGTTCAATGGTGGCTTGTTCACCTTTGATCCTTTACATATAGATCCGAAACAGGCATTTACTCCTGATTATCGGAAATGGGGAGGTGGCACAATGACTGCACAGAATCAACGTCTGGTATATTGGCCGATGTTGAAAAGCGGTGATTCTGACATGATGCCTGCCCAGTTTGATTTCTATAACCGGATGTTGAAGAATGCCGAATTGCGCAGCCGTGTGTATTGGCAACACGGGGGAGCCTGTTTCTGCGAACAGATAGAGAATTTCGGTTTACCCAATCCTGCCGAATATGGTTTTAAACGCCCGGAAGGGTTTGATAAAGGACTGGAATACAACGCATGGTTGGAATACGAATGGGATACCGCACTCGAATTCTGCCAAATGATACTTGAGACGAATAATTATACCGATGCGGATATCACTTCCTATTTGCCTTTGATTGAAAGTTCATTGACTTTCTTTGATGAGCATTATCGTATGCTTGCTTCCCGTCGTGGACGGAAGGAGTTGGATGGAGAAGGACACCTGATTCTCTTTCCGGGTTCTGCCTGTGAAACCTATAAAATGACTAATAATGCCAGCAGCACTATTGCCGCATTGCGGACCGTGCTGGAAACTTACGGACGGAAGAACGAAATGCTGGAAGTAATCCCACCGATACCATTGCGTTATATCGAAGTAAAGGATTCTGCGAATTCCATAACTATGCCGGTGCTGAAACAAACGATTGCCCCTGCTAAGAGTTGGGAACGTATTAATAATGTGGAGACTCCGCAACTCTATCCCGTATTTCCGTGGCGTGTTTACGGCATTGGCAAAGAAAAGTTGGAGGTTGCCCGCAATACCTATTTCTATGATCCCGAAGCGGTTAATTTTCGTTCGCATATCGGATGGAAACAAGATAATATCTGGGCTGCATGTTTAGGATTGACTGAAGAATCCCGACAGCTTAATCTGGCTAAATTATCCAACGGCCCGCATCGCTTTCCGGCTTTTTGGGGCCCCGGCTATGACTGGACGCCTGATCACAACTGGGGAGGGAGCGGCATGATAGGGCTTCAGGAGATGCTGTTGCAGACAAACGGAGAACTGATACTCCTGTTTCCGGCTTGGCCTCTAGAATGGAATGTGCACTTCAAACTTCATGCACCCGGTAAAACAACAGTAGAGGCTACTTTGAAAGAGGGTAAAGTGACAGATTTAAAAGTGTCACCGGAAAGTAGGAAGAAAGATGTGGTGATAATGATTCAAGAGACAAAATGATGATATGAAACTAAGAAATATGAATAAGAACTTGTTTTTAACTTTGTCAGCCTTTTTGTTTTTATTCCCATTATCAGGGAAAGCGACAGGAACTTACCGTCCCGAAACCTCAGTTGCCGGTTTCATTCAGCTTCCCGGAAGCGGACGGCAGGTATATGATTTCAATCCGGGCTGGCGCTTCTTCAAAGGCGACATATCTGGAGCGGAAACAGTGAACTTCGATGATCGTTCGTGGGAAGTTGTCTCCACCCCTCACACTGTGGAACTAATGCCTGCTGAGGCCAGTGGATGCCGGAACTATCAAGGGCCTGTCTGGTATCGCAAGCATTTCGTCGTTCCCGCAGAGACTAAAGGTCAACGGGTATCCATCCATTTTGAAGCTGCGATGGGGAAACAAATTCTTTATCTGAACGGAAAACGTATTCAGGAGCATATAGGCGGTTATCTGCCTTTCACACTGGACTTGACAACCTATGGAGTGCAAGCCGGAGACTCCTGCCTGCTTGCTGTTTTTGCAGATAACAGTGATGATAAATCCTATCCTCCGGGTAAGCGTCAGTATACCTTGGATTTCACCTATCATGGAGGCATCTATCGGGATGTATGGATGATTGCCAAATCCCCTATATCCATTACTGATGCCATCGAATCGCAGACAGTTGCCGGAGGTGGTGTGTTTGTTCACTTCGATCAGATCAGTGAAAAGAGTGCGCAAGTCTGTGTCAATACGGAAGTACAGAATGAAAATACCCGTTCTGAATCTGTGATTGTAGAGACGACACTGACAGATGCTGACGGCAAAATAATCAGGCGCATATCCGGTAAACTCTCCTTGCAATCGGGAGAGAAGAAAATAATCCGTCAGCAAATGGAAGTGAAGAATCCGAAGCTATGGTCGCCGGATACACCTTATTTATATAGAGTGCAGTCTCGCCTTAAAAAAGGTAATCAGTCCATAGATGGCGGAATCACCCGTGTCGGAATTCGTCTGGCGGAATTCCGTGGTAAAGATGGCTTTTGGCTGAATGGCAAACCTTTCGGTCAGTTGGTGGGAGCCAACCGTCATCAGGATTTCGCTTATGTGGGCAATGCCTTACCAAACTCCCAGCAATGGCGTGATGCCAAGCGTTTACGTGATGCAGGATGCACTATTATCCGTACAGCCCATTATCCGCAGGACCCGTCTTTCATGGATGCATGTGACGAACTTGGCCTATTTGTAATTGTCGCTACGCCGGGGTGGCAATATTGGAACAAAGATCTGCAATTTGGAGAGCTTGTCCATCGGAATACACGTGAAATGATCCGTCGTGACCGCAATCATCCTTCTGTTTTGATGTGGGAACCTATCTTGAATGAAACCCGTTACCCGCTTGATTTTGCTTTGAAGGCTCTTGATATTACCAAAGAAGAATATCCGTATCCGGGGCGTCCGGTAGCTGCTGCTGATGTACATTCGGCAGGAGTAAAAGAACATTATGATGTGGTTTATGGTTGGCCCGGTGATGATGAAAAGGAAGACAGGCCGGAGCAATGTATCTTCACTCGTGAGTTCGGGGAGAATGTGGATGACTGGTATGCCCACAATAATGATAACCGTGCAAGCCGCAGCTGGGGAGAACATCCGTTGCTGGTGCAGGCACTTTCTCTGGCTAAGAGTTATGATGAGATGTATCGCACTACGGGCCTGTTTATCGGTGGTGCCCAGTGGCATCCATTCGATCACCAACGAGGGTATCACCCTGACCCATATTGGGGAGGTATTTATGATGCTTTTCGTCAGAAAAAATATGCATACGAGATGTTCCGCAGTCAGTCTTCAGCCAGTCTGCGGCATCCTTTGGCTGAGTGTGGACCCATGGTTTTCGTTGCTCATGAAATGTCGCAGTTCTCTGATAAAGATGTAGTGGTTTTCAGTAATTGTGATTCTGTCAGACTTTCTGTCTATGATGGAACAAAGACATGGACGAAGCCGGTGGTTCATGCCAAAGGTCATCTGCCGAATGCCCCTGTTGTTTTTGAAAATGTATGGGATTTCTGGGAAGCTCGCAGTTATAGTTATACTCAGAAGAATTGGCAAAAAGTGAATATGATTGTAGAAGGCATTATAAATGGGAAAGTAGTATGCACTCAGAAGAAGATGCCTTCACGGCGTTCCACTAAATTGAGGCTATATGCGGATACAGGGAATGTGAATCTGGTGGCGGATGGTTCTGATTTCATTGTAGTGGTGGCTGAGGTGACTGATGACAATGGAAATGTGAGACGCCTGGCTAAAGAGAATATCGTTTTTACCGTAGAAGGGGAAGGAGATATTATTGGCGATGCTACTATTGGTGCGAATCCCCGTGCAGTGGAGTTCGGTTCTGCCCCTGTACTGATTCGTTCTACCAGAAAAGCCGGAAAGATCAAAGTGAAAGCCCGTGTGCAATTTGAGGGTACACAAGCTCCGACGGCTGCGGAGCTGGAGTTCGAAAGTGTTCCTGCGGAATTTCCTTTTTGTTATGAGGAGCGGGAAATAGCTTCTGCGGCTGTGAGAACAAGGTTACAAAAAGATACAACTGACAAGAAAATACAGTTGACGGAAGAAGAACGCCAAAAGGTGTTGGATGAGGTAGAGCGTCAGCAGACGGAGTTCGGAACAAAAGAATAATCTAAAATAAGGGAGTGATAATTTTAGTCACTGTTAGAAAAAGCTTATCTTTGGATACATTTTATATCAACTGTTGTTATAAATGAAGAAACGATCTATTCTAATACTATTTCTATCGGTGATAGGGCTTACAAGCTTTGCCTATCCCAGCATGATTGTGGAACATTACACGGCCGAACGAGGGTTACCTAATAATATTGTAAACTGTACTTTAAAAGGTAGCGAAGGCTTTGTCTGGTTCGGCACTTGGTATGGCTTATGTAGTTTTGACGGCACTAAGTTTCGTTCGTACGATAATCGTGACGGATTCTATTCGGCTGATATTCCTCCACGTAAGATTCAGCGTATCGTAGAAGATAAAAATGGTTTTCTTTGGATCAAGACCATTGATCGCAAACTTTATCTGTTTGATAAGAAGCATGAAAGTTTTCATGCGGTTTATGACGATGTGAAGGAATACTCTGAAAATATTCAGATTATCAAGATTCAGACAACTGCGGATGGGGATGTCCTATTGCTGACCAAGGATAAGAGTCTGCTTCGTGCGCATACTGATAAAGAGGGCAAAATTACAATGAAGCAATTGCACGATTCACGCCCTAATATCAATCACTACGATATGCGTTTGAAGCATAATGTGTTATGCGAGACTTTCGAATTTATCAATTGGGTGGGTATGGATTATCAGATACTTTCGTTAAGGAAAGGAGCGGGGTTGAAAGATAAGCCTGCCGATTTCATTCAGAAGAAGATAGCCGGTAGCCCCGACCAGTTCACCTGTGCATCTTATAACTCCAGATGCTTATGGTTAGGTGACCGGAACGGACATATTTATAGTATTGATCCGGAAAATGGAGTGGTCAATCGTTATGAAATACCAGGAATAGATCAGTCGGTCGTAAATTTGCTGGTAACAGAGACAGGGTTGGTGTATATTACTACAGGTGAAGGAGTATATGAGTATAATATCGGTTATAAGCAATTGACAAAGTTGCCGCTTTCCATCGACGGGAGAGAAACAGGAACTATATTTATAGACAAATATGATAAAATTTGGTTTCAGGAAGGTAATAATGCATTGGTATACTATGATCCTTTAAATAAAGCCAATCGCCGCTTTACATTTCCTAAACAGAATTCCATAGGAAATTTTGAAATGCAAGATGCCGGTGAACAGGGTATGTTTTTTCTGACTCCGGGTGGAGAGATTCTTTTGTTCGACCGGGAGAAACTGGAGATGGTTCGTCTGAATCAATCAAAGCCTTTCGTTGATGATGCTCCCGGACAACTGTTTTTTCATCTATTGCTGGACAAAGACGAGATTCTCTGGTTGGCTTCTACAGATAATGGAGTGTACAGGGTTAACTTTCCCAAGAAGCAGTTCCAGGTACTTAAAGAAGTGTCACCGGTGCCGGTTGGTGATGAAAAACCTAATTCCTGGAATCAGGGGATACGCGCTCTGTATCAGGCAAAGAATGGCGATATCTGGGCAGGAACCCGTTGGCAGGCCCTTTATCGCCTTGATAGTAACGGACAGGTAAAGCAGGTTTTCTCGGAAAAGAATTATCTGGTGGGAGCTGTATATCATATCATGGAAGATAAAGATGGGAATCTTTGGTTCTCTACCAAAGGCAATGGTCTTGTGAAGGCTGAACCGGATATGAATTCTCCTCAAGGGTTACGCTTCGTACGTTATAAAAATGATCCTAAGAATCCGAATTCAATCAGTAGTAATGATGTGTATTTCACTTATCAGGATAGCCAGGGGCGTATTTGGGTTGGTTTGTTAGGTGGTGGTCTGAATCTGATCAGTGAAGCGAACGGGACAATTGCCTTCAAGCATAAGTATAATGGTTTGAAGCAATATCCGCTTTATGGGCTTTATATGGAAGTGCGTACAATGACGGAGGATAATGACGGACGTATCTGGGTAGGAACAATGGATGGTCTGATGTCTTTTGATGGTCATTTTACCAATCCCGAAGAGATTCAATTTGAAACTTACCGCCAGGTGAGTGAACGTTCGAATGTTGCTGACAATGATATTTATGTATTGTACAAAGATTCCGAATCACAAATCTGGGTAAGCGTATTTGGGGGAGGATTGAATAAACTGGTACACTATGATAAAGAAAGGCGGGTACCTGTTTTTAAATCTTACGGCATCCGTGAAGGTATGAATAATGATGTCGTAAAATCAATAGTAGAAGATAAAGACGGAAATCTCTGGTTTACTACAGAAATAGGATTGTCTTGTTTCAATAAAGACACCGAACAGTTCCGTAATTACGACAGGTACGATGGATTCCTGAATGTTGAGTTGGAAGAAAGCAGCGCGCTCCGTACTTTGAGCGGTGACTTATGGCTTGGTTCCAGGCAAGGTATTCTCACATTTTCACCTAATAAACTGGAAACGCAGAATATGAACTATGATACGCGCATAGTCGACTTCAAAATCTCCAATCGTGATTTGCGTAGTTTTCATGAAGATCCTGTATTGAAAGAATCGATTACATTTGCCGATGCAATCAGGTTAAAGTATAATCAGTCTATGTTTACCATTGAATTTGCTGCGTTGAACTTTTATAATCCCAATCGTGTGTTTTATCGATATATCCTTGAAGGATACGAAAAGGAGTGGCATTACAATGGCAAAAACCGTATTGCTTCTTACACGAATGTGCCGCCTGGATCCTATACTTTCCGGGTGGAAACAATAGATGAAGCCAATCCGGAGCTCGTTTCCAATCGTACATTGGCCATCACTATTCTTCCGCCCTGGTGGTTAAGTTGGTGGGCTATTGTGATTTATGTAGTCTTGGGTATTATAGCCCTTTATTTCAGTTTGCGTCTGGCTTTCTTTATGATTAAAATGAAGAATGACATCTACATCGAACAGAAGGTTTCGGAAATGAAGATCAAGTTCTTTACAAATATTTCTCATGAACTACGTACTCCTCTGACTTTAATAAAAGGTCCGATACAGGAATTGAGAGAGCATGAGACACTTTCACCAAAAGGTGTGCAATATGTGGAACTAATGGAGAAGAACACTAACCAGATGTTACAACTTGTCAATCAGATACTTGATTTCCGAAAGATACAGAATGGAAAGATGCGTTTGCATGTGTCGTTGATTGATTTTAATGAGTTGGTAGTCTCTTTCCAAAAGGAATTCCGTGTTCTTTCCGAAGAAAATGAAGTTAGCTTTACTTTCCAGTTACCGGATGTGGCTATTATGATATGGGCGGATAAGGAGAAGCTGAGTATTGTTATTCGGAACATCATATCCAATGCCTTCAAGTTTACCCCTTCCGGTGGCAGCATCCATGTAGTTGCCGGACTGACAGAAGATGGGGAACACTGTTTCCTGAGAGTGGAAGATAACGGGATCGGAATCTCCCAGAATAAGCTGACCGAGGTTTTTGAACGCTTCTCGCAAGGAGAGAATGCCAAAAACTCGTATTATCAGGGCACGGGTATCGGGCTGGCACTTTCCAAAGAAATCGTTAATCTGCATCATGGAATGATTCGTGCTGAAAGCCCTGAAGGAAAGGGAACCGTGTTTATTGTAGAACTATTGCTCGGAAAGGAACATTATCGCATTTCGGAAGTCGATTTTTATGTCAGTGACACTGAAACAGCTCCTGCCGGAGATGTGTCTTCTACTGATATCATGGCAGAAGAAGATTCCGAAGAACAGACGGAAATAGATGCTTCATTGCCGAATCTTTTATTGGTGGAAGACAATAAAGACCTCTGTCAGCTGATAAAACTGCAATTAGAAGACAAGTTTAATATTCATATAGCCAATAATGGAGTAGAGGGATTAAAGAAAGTCCACCTGTATCATCCCGATATCGTGGTCACCGACCAGATGATGCCTGAAATGGATGGTTTGGAGATGTTGCAGTCTATTCGTAAAGATTTCCAGATCAGTCATATTCCGGTTATCATCCTGACCGCAAAGAATGATGAAGGCGCCAAGACGAAAGCAATCACTTTGGGAGCCAATGCTTACATAACGAAGCCTTTTAGCAAGGAATATCTGTTGGCACGCATTGATCAGTTGCTATCTGAGCGGCTGCTCTTCCGGGAACGGATTCGCCTGCAAATGGAGAATCAGAAAACAACGGAGGAAGATAGTTATGAGCAATATCTTGTGAAGAAGGATGTGCAGTTCCTTGAAAAGATACATCAGGTGATTGAGGAGAACATGGACGACAGCGATTTTAATATCGATACTATAGCTTCTGGAATAGGATTAAGCCGCTCGGCATTCTTTAAGAAATTGAAGAGCCTTACCGGACTGGCACCTGTCGACCTGGTTAAAGAGATTCGTTTGAATAAGTCTGTCGAATTGATTAAGAACACAGACTTGAGTATCTCGGAGATTGCCTTTGCCGTCGGATTTAAAGACTCGGGCTATTATAGCAAGTGCTTCCGGAAGAAATATAACCAGACTCCCCGCGAATATATGAGTGAATGGCGGAAAGGAGAGAAATAACCGATTACAAAATGTTTTCTTAACCGTCTTCTTAGAAAACCTATTAAGATTCGAAAGAATGAACAACATTAAGAAAGTATTATCAGTATGGATACTGGCTACGTGCGTATTACCGGTGGCAGCACAGTATCCTGTCATTCCCGACTCGGTGAAAGCGAGAGCGGCAAAACAAGAAGCGGAGTTCGACCGGAAATCAGATGCGGCATGGAAGAAAGCCCTTCCGGTTGTTATGGAAGAAGCACAAAAAGGACGTCCTTATAAGCCGTGGGCTTCCAAACCGGAAGATTTGGTGAAAAGTAATATTCCGGCTTTTCCCGGTGCGGAAGGCGGAGGCATGTATACTCCCGGTGGGCGTGGTGGCAAAGTGATTGTGGTTACTTCTTTGGAAGACTCAGGGCCCGGAACTTTGCGTGAGGCTTGTGAAACGGGAGGTGCTCGTGTCATTGTGTTTAATGTTTCCGGAGTTATCCGTTTGAAGGCACCTATCAGCCTGCGTGCTCCTTATGTCACAATTGCCGGACAGACCGCTCCGGGAGACGGTATCTGTGTTACCGGACATTCTTTTCTGGTTGATACGCATGATGTCATAATCAGGCATATGCGCTTCCGCCGTGGTGCGCAGGATGTAGCTTTCCGTGATGATGCGTTGGGAGGAAATGCTGTAGGGAATATCATTATAGACCACTGTTCGGCCAGTTGGGGATTGGATGAGAATATGTCTATCTACCGCCATGTGTATAATCGGGGGGCGGATGGACATGGACTGAAATTGCCGACTGTAAATATCACGATTCAGAATTCAATATTTTCGGAAGCATTGGATGCCTACAATCATGCTTTCGGGGCTACAATCGGTGGGCATAACAGTATGTTTTGCCGGAATCTTTTTGCTTCAAATATCAGTCGTAACAGTTCGGTAGGTATGGATGGAGACTTTAATTTTGTCAATAATGTTGTTTTCAACTGGTGGAATCGCTCCATTGACGGTGGTGATAATAAAAGTTTCTATAACATTATAAATAACTATTTCAAGCCCGGACCTATCACACCATTGGATAAACCAATATCTTATCGTATTCTGAAGCCGGAAGCCGGACGTGACAAAAGCCAGCCGATGTCCTTTGGTAAGGCTTATGTAAATGGAAATATCGTCCATGGAAATGCAAAGGTTACAAAAGACAACTGGGATGGTGGTGTACAACTAGCCAATGAAGTGGATGCCGGAAAATTTATTCCGCAGATAAGGGTAGATGAGCCTTTCAAAACATCTCCTGTAACTATAATGGATACTCAAAAGGCTTATAACTTCGTGTTAAGTAATGTGGGAGCGACTTTTCCGAAACGGGATGCTGTTGATACGAGAGTTATCAAAACAGTGAAGACTGGGAAAGCCATTTATGTGAAAGACGCTCCGGAGTTTATTTCTCCTTATGTGAAAAGACGTTTGCCTGCAGACTCTTATAAACAAGGTATCATTACGGACATCCGTCAGGTAGGCGGATTGCCCGAGTACAAAGGAGAGCCTATTGTAGACTCCGATGGTGACGGTATGCCCGATGCGTGGGAAATAGCTAACGGATTGAACCCGAATGATCCGAGTGATGCCGTGAAGGATTGCAATGGAGATGGTTACACTAATATTGAGAAATACATCAACGGTATGGATACGAAGAAGAAAGTGGACTGGACGGATTTGAAGAACAACTACGATACATTATCCAAACGGAAAAGTCTGCTATAAAAGTATGTGTAGAAAATAAAGTTTATTGTAATGAATATGCAATTGAGAACAATCCTTCTGGGATTATTGAGTATAGGGTTTGTGCAGGGATATGCGCAAACCTTTGCTTTACAGGTTAAGAATGAAGGAATTACTTACTTGAATGATGAACGGGGAAACCGGATACTTGATTTCTCCTATTGCGGCTACCATGCTTCTGGGCAGGATATTCCTTCTGTTGGCAATGCAGTGTTTGTACCCTGGAAGGCGGGTGATAATACTGCGCGAATCCAGCGTGCCATTGACTATGTAGCGTCATTGCCCCCCAATACTTCCGGTTTCCGTGGAGCCGTATTGCTGGATCGTGGAGAATTCAGCTTATCCGGGGAACTTCGTATTTCCACGTCCGGCATTGTTCTGCGTGGTATGGATAGAGAAAAAACTATTCTGCTAAAGAAAGGTGTAGACAGAGGAGCACTTATCTATATGGAAGGAATAGATAATTTGAATGCAAAAGATACCTTGCAGGTTCTTTCAGCTTATGTCCCTGTGAATGAAAGGACATTACAAGTTGCCTCGGGCACTTCTTTAAAGAAAGGAGATCGGATAATGGTGACTCGCCCTTCCGGTAAGGAGTGGATTACCGCTTTAGGGTGTGATATCTTTGGAGGAGGTATCGGTGCTTTAGGATGGAAGGCGGGTGATATGGACCTGACATGGGATCGGACAATCAGCGAAGTAAACGGTAATCAGATTACTCTGGATGCACCATTGACGGTAGCATTGGATACTCAATATGGGACTTCTTCTCTCATTCTTTATCAATGGAACGGTCGCATTCAGGAGTGTGGAATTGAAAATATGACATTGGTTTCCGATTATGACAGGCGTTATTCCAAAGATGAAGACCATTGCTGGACAGGTATTTCTATCGGAGAGGCGGAGAACTGTTGGGTGAGACAAGTGAGTTTCAGACATTTTTCAGGTAGTGCGGTTATTGTCCAGCGCACCGGATCAAGAATTACGGTTGAGGACTGTATTTCCCGGGAACCGGTATCTGAAATAGGAGGAATGCGCCGTTGTACTTTCCATACATTGGGACAGCAGACTTTGTTTCAGCGTTGTTATTCTGAGCAGGGCATTCATGACTTTGCTGCCGGATATTGTGCTGCCGGGCCCAATGCCTTTGTGCAATGCGATTCGTATGAATCGTTGGGATTCAGCGGATCTATTGATTCTTGGGCGTGCGGATTGCTGTTTGATGTGGTTAATATCGACGGTCATAATCTTACATTTAAGAATCTGGGACAAGATAAGAATGGAGCAGGTTGGAATACGGCGAATAGTTTGTTCTGGCAATGTACAGCCGCTGAGATAGAGTGTTATACTCCGGCAAAAGATGCGAAAAACCGCGCGTATGGGTGTTGGGCACAGTTCTCCGGCGACGGTGAATGGGCGGAATCGAATAATCATGTGCAACCTCGTAGCATCTTTTATGCCCAGTTGGAAGAGCGTTTGCAGAAGAAATGTGCTGAGCGTGCCCGTATTCTGCCTAGAAATACAAGTGCAACGAGCAGTCCTACTGTAGAGGTGGCGATGGAACTTGCCAAAGAAGCTTATGAGCCACGTCTGACGTTGGAACATTGGATTGAGGAGAGGGAATTTGCTCCTTCGGTATCAGTTGCCGGTTTGAAATCTATTGAGGATATTAAAGAGAAAAAGACAATTCAGGGCGAAACGCGAGACTTACCGGAAATGGTTATTGCAAATGGGCGTGTTCAAATGGATGGGGCCTTGTTGGTGGGAAAAAGCCGCACTACTCCTTGGTGGAATGGTAAGCTCAGAACCAACTATTTGAAGAAAGCAAGTCCGGCAATTACCCGCTTTGTTCCCGGTCGTGAGGGGCTGGGACTGACAGACCGTATAGATTCAGTCGTCAACTTTATGAAGCGGAATAATATACTCGTATTTGACCAGAATTACGGACTTTGGTATGATCGTCGCCGGGATGACCATGAACGCATCCGTCGGCGCGATGGAGATGTATGGGGCCCCTTTTATGAACAACCTTTCGGACGTAGCGGTCAAGGTATTGCTTGGGAAGGATTGAGTAAATATGATCTGAACCGTCCCAATGCATGGTATTGGGCACGTCTGAAAGAATTTGCGGAAAAGGGAAGTAGAGAAGGATTGCTCTTGTTCCATGAGAACTATTTCCAGCATAATATTTTGGAAGCCGGTGCACATTGGGTGGACTGTCCTTGGAGAAGCAGTAATAATATTAATGAAACGGACTTCCCGGAACCTGTTCCTTTTGCAGGCGATAAACGCATTTTTGTTGCGGATATGTTTTATGATATCAATCATCCTGTGCGACGTGAGCTGCATAGACGATACATTCGTCAGTGCTTGGACAACTTTGCCGATAATCCGAATGTGATTCAATTGACCAGTGCAGAGTTTACCGGTCCTCTACATTTTGTACAGTTCTGGTTGGATGTAATAGCTGAATGGGAGGTGGAAACCGGTAAGAAGGCTAAAGTCGCTTTAAGTACAACGAAAGATGTGCAGGATGCTATTCTTGCTGATCCAAAACGGGCAGCTGTAGTAGATATTATTGATATCCGGTATTGGCATTATAAAACAGATGGTATTTTTGCTCCGGAAGGGGGAAAGAATATGGCTCCCCGACAACATATGCGCAAGATGAAAGTCGGGAAAGTTACTTTTACTGAAGCGTATAAAGCGGTAAATGAATATCGACGTAAGTTTCCGGAGAAAGCAGTCACTTTCTATGCACAGAATTATCCGGCTATGGGATGGGCTGTTTTCATGGCTGGTGGTTCTTGTCCGGTAATTCCTTGCAAAGATAAGGCGTTTCTGAAAGATGCTGCAGTGATGGAAGTAGAAGAAACTGACTCTGAGGATTATAAGAAAATGGTAAAATCTGGTATCGGAAGTATCATTTATTCCAATTCGGGGGTAGAGGTGCCTGTGCAATTGTCATCCGGGAAATACATTTTAAGATATATTCATCCTGATTCGGGAGAAATGGAAGTGATTAGTAAATCATTGAAGATTAACAATGTATATACTCTGAAAGTGCCTGATGGAAAAGAAGGTGTTTATTGGTTCCATAGATTATAGAACAGAAAATCCCGTTGAATGACCTTCAACGGGATTTTCTCTTTTTGCTGGTAATATCTAATAAAAAAGTGTTATAAAACATAGTACTTGTTTTTTCAATCCACAGATCAGATTTTACCTAGAGTTTGGGTTGATTCCCCATAGCTTTGCAACATCAAAATAACTGAATTAATGCTATGATGGAACAGACTAATAATTCAACCGAAACTTTACTTGCTTCTTTTCAAGCAGGAAATATGGCTGCTTTTTCTCAGCTGTATGATTTGCACGTACGTATTCTTTTTAATTATGGTTTGAAGTTGACCCTTGATAAGGAGTTGCTGAAAGATTGTATTCATGATATTTTCGTGAAGCTTTATGTGAAGAAGGATGAATTAGGGACTATTGATAATTTGAAATCCTATTTATTCATTTCATTGAAGAATAAACTTTGTGATGAGCTTCGCAGGCGTATGTATATGTCCGACACGGCCGTAGAAGAGGTGAATGCGATATCATCTATGGATGTGGAAGAAGATTATGTGGAGGAGGAACAACAGAAGAATGATTTCTCATTGGTGAAACATTTATTGGGGCAGTTATCTCCCCGTCAGCGCGAAGCGCTTACATTATATTATATAGAAGAAAGGAAATATGAAGATATTTGTGAGATAATGGATATGAATTACCAGTCTGTACGTAACTTGATGCACCGGGGATTGACGAAGTTGCGTGCTCTGGTGAGTTAATTTAGGTAAAAGGGTTTTCCGATTGAGTACAGGTTCAGGGTAACAGCGTCCTATCTTTGTAAACGTTTAAAATAGGATGCAAATATGGTTTCTAAGGTAAGGGATTTTTTGATGGATGAAGGTTTCATTGAATATGTACTGGGTGTATCTCCGGAGTTGGTTTCTCAATGGGAGGCTTATTTCCGGGTACACCCGGAAGACATAAGAGATGCAGAAGAGGCTAAAGCAGTTCTATTAGCTCCGCCCGACGTTGCCTGCGGCTTTTCAATGAATGAGTATAATGATTTGAAGGATAGGATTATTAGTAGTATCAGATGAAAAGGAATTTATTAGGATACATGCTCTGCGTGTTCATACTGTTGGAGTGCTTTCCACAATTGGCTATTGCTGCTCCCGAACAGGAAGGGGAGCGCTATAAGGTTGCCATATGCGACTGGATGATTCTGAAGCGTCAGAAAATTGGCTCGTTTCAGCTGGTACATGAATTGAACGGAGATGGAGTAGAACTGGATATGGGTTCTTTGGGTAAAAGGGAGAACTTCGATAATAAGTTGCGTGATCCTCATTTTCAACAATTGTTTCGTGAAACGGCACGGAAATTCAAACTGGAAGTTCCTTCTGTCGCTATGTCCGGTTTCTATGGTCAGTCTTTTCTGGACCGAGCTAATTATCAGGAATTGGTAAGGGAATGTCTGGATGCAATGAAAGTAATGAATGCCAAAGTTGCTTTTCTTCCTTTAGGGGGTATAAAGGCAGGCTGGGAGCAGGAACCGGAACTTCGGACGAGAGTTGTGAAGCGTTTGAAAGAGGTAGGAGATATGGCTGCTTCCGAAGGTTTGGTTATAGGGATTGAAACCCAACTGGATGCTAAAGGAGATGTGAGGTTATTGAAAGAGATAGATTCCCCGGGCATTAAAATCTATTTTAAATTTCAGAATGTATTGGAAAACGGACGTGATCTGTGCAAGGAGCTCAAGATTCTGGGGAAGAAGAGAATCTGCCAGATTCATTGTACGGATACGGACGGAGTAACTCTTCCTTTTAACGAACGTTTGGATATAAAGAAGGTTAAAAATACGCTCGACAAAATGGGATGGAGTGGATGGCTGGTAGTAGAACGCTCACGGGATAAGGATGATGTGCATAATGTGAGAAAGAACTATGGGACGAATGTCAGATATTTGAAGGAAGTGTTTCAGAAATAAATGAAATAATAGCAGTCTAATAAAGTAGACACTGAAGATGTAAAAGCGATTTCTTTTACTCAGAAAAATATCTTTCAATTTCCTACATCCTACACCGGAGACCTTTTTCTTTTGATTATCAAATAGATATACGGTGTAGGAAGTGGTGTAGGATGGTGTAGGTTAATTTCATCCTACACCCAAGAATAGGCATTTGAGACGTGCTTTTAATTACAATAGACTAATAATCAGACTATCAACATTGTTTTTGCCCACCTTGCGCAAATCCCTGTAAAACCATCTCTTTTACAAGAAAACAGAGGGTATCTCCGCGTTATCCTTCAAAAGACTCCTGATTTCTTTCATAATGTCAGCCTGCGAAAGGAAGCTGAACATCCTATCGCGAGATCTGTAGATCCCACGCGTCAGATCTGTAGATCTCACAATAGAATGCTTAGGAACAATAAGAAGGATAGGAAGAAGGTGGTACGAAAACTACGCTTTGCTTTATTGTTTTTGTTCTTTTGCCTGTAGCAAAACTTCGTCCTACAGTTGCGGGCTCTATGTTTTCCATATGTGGGCTATGTAGCCCGCAATTGCAGGCCGGACAGCCCTCAACTGGAAAACAAGGTTTTGCTTATAGCATAATGACAATAACATTAAGGCTTTAAAGGAAAAAGGAAGGGGCATATCAAGTTTTTTCTCTATAATTCGGCCTTCTCTATAATCTCATTATAGAGAAGGCTCCCTTAATTTCTGACGAGATGATAACTCTTTTAACCCTTTTGATAAATAATTCAGGCTAAAAAAGAGGTATTCGCGTGAATTCGGTGCAGGATGAAACTTTCCTACACCACTTCCTGTAGCATCTATCTGTTTGATAATCAAACAAAAAAACGATATCGGGTGTAGGATGTAGGAAATATTGATGAAAACTCGAACTCAGGAGTTTTCCTTCTTCGATTATCCTTCATGAAAGACTGGTGACGAAATCCCAGAGAATCAAGAATCAGCCGGACTATATTCAGATAACTTTTTAACGGATATGAAATATTTGTTCTTATGGAAACTGTATCAAGTTGTTTTTTTAACGTTACTTGATAACTTTTACTCATAGCCATACTGAAATGCTCCAATTCCGACAATGAGTAGCTCTTTTTTACATAAATAGCAATCAAATGCGCAAGTATATGCAGAGATATTGCATTATTATTTGCTATTTATTCGCAAAAGATTCTGAAACACTGCTTTTGAAGCTGATGTCCGTTGTGTAAAGTGTTAATATAGCGACATTGTGACCCCGATACTCCTGTATACTTGTCCTTTTGATATTTAGATCCTTATCTTTTTTCTGTTGGAAATAATCGTAAATAGAAAACTTTACTTTTTTATTCTTTTTAGGTGATTACATATTTTTTAGTTGTTCGTCTTTAGTTCATGAAATATAGATTGAGTCCAATCAATAGTTTTTATATTTTTGAATTTAAATTAGTGAATAGATGAAAAAAGAAGAGATCTTTTCTAGAAAAACACAGAGCAGGTATCTGAGCGCAGCAAAGATAATCTGTCTCTCTTTCTTGTTTTCGATTCCTGTGACGCAGGCTTTTGCGGAAAGCATTAGAGAGACTGCTGCAATGAATGTTGTCCAACAACAGAAGTCAGTGAAAGGAACTGTGGTAGATACGACCGGAGAACCTGTGATTGGTGCGAATATAAAGGCACAAGGAACTGATACAGGAACGATTACCGACTTGGATGGAAATTTCAGTCTGGTGATTCCGGCAAGTGCTAAACTCGAAGTTTCGTTTATAGGATACGTCACGCAAGTGGTGAGCGTGCCTGCGAACGGAATTGTAAACGTGACTTTGGCTGAAGATTCCAAACTTCTGGACGAAGTGGTTGTGGTAGGTTACGGTACTCAGAAAAAAGCACATCTTACTGGCTCTATATCCACGGTTAACCCCAATGACCTAAAGGAAATGCCCTATAGCAATATGGGTGCCATGTTGGCAGGTACGGTAGCTGGTTTGAATGTAAGCGGCGGTGATGGTCGCCCTGGTGTCGGTGCAACGATGACCATTCGTGATCCGTTCTCTACCGGCGTTTCGGGAAGTACGACTGCGCCGATTTATGTGATTGATGGTGTCATTCAGTCTGATAATCCGCGTAATGGAATATCGGCTTCGGAAGCGTTTAATAACCTTGATCCGAACGAAATAGAATCTATATCTATCTTGAAGGATGCTGCTGCGGCAGTGTATGGAGCACGTGGCGCACAAGGTGCCATCATTGTTACTACGAAGAAAGGCAGCAAGGACGGAAAACCTCGCATCAGTTACACTGGCTCGGTGACGATGAATGATGAAATTTCACGTCCAAAGATGTTGGATGCATATCAGTATGGTCAATTCTGGAATGGATTTAAAGGTGCTGATGGCAATGATGCTATCGGTAATCGTAAAAAAGACCTTTTCCAATTGGACGAGTTGGAAGCTATGAAAAGCATGAACTATGACTGGCTGGACAAAGCTTGGTCGGCTGCCTATAGCACGAAGCATAATGTGAATATCAGTGGCGGCGGAAATAACTCATCTTATTTCGGAAGCATATCTTATCAGAGCCAGGAGGGTAACCTGAGCATGTTGGATTATGACCGTTGGAATTATCGTGTAGGAATGAGTACAACAGTGGCTAAGCATCTGAAAGTGAATTTATCTATTTCGGGTAACTATGGTGACCGGAAAACAACTTTCAATAAGATTGGCGGAGAGAAGGATGATAACGATTATCTGGCATTGCTGACTACACCCCGCTATGTGCCATGGTCTGTAGAAAATGATAAAGGCGAAGATATCTGGTTGTTGAGATATGGACCTAAGAATACCAACAGTAGTGTTCTCGGAAACTCAAACTATTTGCGTTACAACTATTTCGCTGTTGAAGATTTAGGTAATCAGAAACAAACCAAAACTCAGGATATGACCATCAATGGTTCATTGGAGTATGATTTTGATTGGTTGGAGACATTGAAAGGTTTGAAACTACGTTTCAGCTATGCAAAAAGTATCGGTAATACGGAAGGAAGACAATTGGGATCTAAATATGACGGTTATTATTTTACCACCCGTGGTGGTTCAGGTAATCACCTTTATATTGATGAAGGTGCGCCAAGTAATAACCTGACTTTGCCGTCTAATATGAAAACACAGTCGGTTGATAATGGAAACCGCGTACTGCGTGACTTCGACCGTACAGACAATTATCAGGTCAACTTCCAGGCAAGTTATGCGCGCGACTTCGGAAAACATTCGGTAAGTGCCATGTTCGCTATGGAAAAGCGTGAAATGAACTACGAGTTTTCACGTATTCTGAAAGAAGGTCCGCTGAATGGTGATCTTGCTAATGGTGAAACCAATACAGCTACAGGTTCGGTAAGTTCCAGTAGCCAGACGGCGAGAAGTGAAAGTGGTGACTTATCTTACATTGGTCGTGTTAACTATGCCTATGACGGTCGTTACCTGTTTGAGTTCCTGATTCGTTCTGACGCTTCAACCAAATTCTCGCCGGATAACTATTGGGGAGTATTCCCTTCCGTATCTGTGGGTTGGATTGTTTCAGAAGAAAAGTGGTATAAGCTGGATTGGATGGATTATCTGAAGGTACGTGCCTCATTCGGTATTTTGGGACAAGATAATACGGCAGCTTGGCTGTGGCGCCAGCGATATACGTATCAGGCTAATTATGGTGCAATATTTGGCACTTCACCGAGCAACAATTTAGGTTGGGCTTTAAAGACTGAGGCTGCTCCCAACTATGATGCGCACTGGGATAAAGACTACAAATTCAACTTAGGAATTGACATGAAATTCCTGAAGAACCGTTTATCAGTAGGTGTTGACGCTTATTTGGACAAGAGAACCGATATGTTGGTAGTGCGTAGTGGTGTGCCTGTAACTGTAGGTGCCAAATCGGCTGCCGAGAATTTCGATGCGGTGGATAACTATGGTGTAGAACTTTCATTAGGCTGGCGCGATCATGTGTCTGACTTCAACTATTCCGTTCAACTGAATGGACAATGGCGTGACGCCCGCTATCGCAAAAAAGACTGGCCGGCCATATCAACCTACAAAGATGTTTATCGCAATGGGCCGGTTGACATGGGGCAGTGGGGATATGACTGTTTGGGAATGTTCCGTAACCAAGCTGAAATTGACAAGTTTGTTGAGGACTACAATATAACGCAGTATATGGGCTATAAACCGGATCAGATTAAACCGGGTATGCTGATATACCGTGATGTTCGTGGCGAACAGAATCCGGACGGTTCTTATAAAGATGCAGACGGTATCGTAGACGATAAGGATATGGTTCGTTTGAGCAGAAGAAAGAGCAATCCTTATGGCATGTCTCTGATTCTGGGTGGTAGCTGGAAAGGTATCTCTTTGAATGCCAACATCTCTAGTTCATGGGGTGGATATTCTACGTATGCGGGAGGTTCCTATATCTTCATGAACGAGAATTCACTGGATGGTGCTAACCTTCCGATATATTGGAAAGATATGTTCGTTCCTGAAGATGTAGTGGATGATGGAGGCAATGTGGTTGTTAAACAGAATTTGTCTGCCAAATACCCTAACATGAAATACAGTATGAATAATGAAGCGTCCAATTTCTGGCAGATTAGTTCATTCCGCATGTATCTTCGTAATGTATCCTTAGGTTATACATTGCCTAAGGAATGGCTGAGCAAAGTAGGAATCTCAAGCTGTAAGATCAATGTGACGGGAACCAACCTCTTCAGTTTCTTCAATCCTTATCCCGAAAGTTATACGGATCCTCTGACCGGTTACGGTACGTTCCCGGCATTGCGCAGCTGGACTGTGGGATTGAATCTTTCTTTTTAAATGATATAATTGATAAACAAGATTAGAATATGAAAATAGATAATATCATACATAAAGGTGTGGGGATAGTTGCCTTCAGCGCAATATTTCTGCTGGGCAGTTGTAGCGATGACTTCTTGAGGGAGAAGAAGGATTATAATGGCTTCAATGACGAAATATACAGTAATTTCAGTATGGCGCAGGCCAGTGTAGACTATATTCACAGGCAGGTTGAACCCAAAGTAGGTGGTGTAAGCGCATTGAATGGTAGCACAGGATCTGCCGATGAATTTTCTAAGTCTACATTAGAGTATGCCGGTTCTACACAGTTTGTGGGTTTGGCTGAAATACTTTCCAGTAACGTGAATTGTTATTTCAACGGTTCCAATGATCCGGCTAATAATAACGGTGTATGGTTAAATGTCCGTCGTTGCAATCTATTTCTCGACAATATTGACAAAGGAACATTGTCGGAAGAGGAAAGAAATCTCCTTAAAGGACAAGTTTACTTCTGGCGTGCATGGTTGTATTATCGTTTGGTGACTACTTATGGTGGTGTTCCTATTATAAAGAGCGCGCAAAATCCGACAATTGGAGACGGTACAATAGAAGAATCGACTCTGAATGTTGAACGTAGTTCTACGGATGATTGCGTGACGTTTGTCTGCGAGGATCTGGATAATGCGGCTTCTCTGTTGCCATCTGTTTGGGCTGATCCGTCGGTAAATTACGGTCGTGTGACTAAGGGTGCGGCTATGGCTTTGAAGGGACGCTTGCTGCTCTTCTATGCAAGTCCATTGTTCAACCGTTCCAACGATAAGGCACGCTGGGATGCCGCCTATACTGCAAACAAGGCTGCTTATGATGAACTTACTACCAATGGTGACAGAGAATTGGTAGGTGCAACGAGTAAAAGAGCGCAGGATTGGGAAAAAATGTTTGTGAACCCCTTGTCTAAAGAGGCTGTACTGATAACATTGTACAATAATATCTCTGATGATCAGTTCAAGTTCAATAACAGCTGGGAACAAAGTGCCCGTCCCAAAGACATCAAAGGTGGTGGTGGTATCGCTGCCACGGCTGAAATGGTGGATTTATTCCCCATGGCTGATGGTAAGAAACCAGGTGAAAGCTCATTGTCTTATGACCCGTTGAAGTTCTACAAGGATCGTGATCCACGCTTCTATCGCACCTTTGCATTTAACGGAGTTTGCTGGCCTTATAATACCAATAAGACATATACGGTATGGAATTATCAATGGTTTAAGGATGCTGCCGCAGCCGTTGAAGGCAAACCGGGTAATTCAGCGCTTTATGACGGTGATGTCAGTTCAAGTATCTTTGTACGCAAACGCACGGATCCGAATGCTTACAATACTTCCAATCTCAGTAGCGGAGTATTTTCGCAGAGTAGTAGTCCGTATATGGAAATACGTATGGCGGAAGTTATTCTTAACGTAGCGGAAGCAGCTTGCGGAAAAGGAGATAATGCTACGGCATTGACTTTCCTGAAATATATTCGCGAACGTGTAGGCTATACGGGCGATTGCGGCTTTTCTTCTACTTTAGCGGGTGATGCCTTGATGGGTGCTATTCTTTATGAGCGTCAGATAGAACTGGCCTATGAGGGAAAGAGATTCGATGATATGCGTCGTTGGCTTTTGTGGGACGACAGTTTTGGTACTTGCACACGGTTGGGTGTTGAGCCTATCAGCGGAAACCAAACGCGCAGGCATGGTATTATCCTGGCTGTGAAACCTGAACTCTATACGAATAGCAAGGCCGGCAAGGATTGTGATCCGTTCAATCCGGAAGCTTCAGAATACTTGGGAACATCAGACCGTACAAAAATCAGTCTTGATCCGGATGCTTCAGACTCAGACTGGGAAAATCAGATTGCTACCTTGGACAATTTTTACGAAAACAATCTGAATCGTGTAGTAAACGATCAGCTTGATGGTACAAGTACGCCTACATTCTATATTACTCACCTGAACAAATACTATTTCCTAGGTATCAAGCAGAATGTATTGCAAAACAGTATTAAGTTGCAACAGAATATTGGCTGGACGGATTATTATGGTTCCGAAGGAACGTTTAATCCTATCGGTAACGGTAGTTTGCTGCCGTAAGTTGGCTTTTAATTTTTTTGTGAGATAGTTAAAACTGCCGGGTGATCCTTCATCCGGCAGTTTTTTTAGAGTGGTTGCCATCATTCTATGGATTATTTTTCTACTAAAATAGTTTCATGTGATTACAAAACATTTTTATCTTCGTCTAATAAATACAATTAATTAATAGATACGAGAATAATGAAAAAGAAAGCATTCCTGATAGTTTGTACAGCTGCAATGCTGGCTCCGACCATTGCATGGGCACAATACCCGCAATTGACCGATGAAGCCAAGGAGACTTATAAGAAAATGATAACTGAAGAACGCCGGCGTTCGGATGAAGCTTGGGCGAAAGCATTGCCTATCGTTGAGAAAGAAGCCAGAGAAGGGCGTCCGTATATCGAGTGGGCTTCCCGTCCGGATGATCTTCCTCAAGCCGGTATTCCCGCTTTTCCCGGAGCTGAGGGTGGGGGAATGTTCACTCCCGGTGGCCGTGGCGGCAAGGTAATTACAGTAACTAATTTGAATGATCGCGGCCCGGGCTCTTTCCGTGAAGCTTGCGAAACCGGTGGTGCACGTATCATTGTATTCAATGTGGCTGGTATCATTCGATTGGAATCTCCCATTATTGTCCGTGCTCCATACGTAACGATAGCCGGACAAACAGCCCCAGGTGACGGTGTATGTATTGCCGGAGAATCTTTCTGGGTTGACACTCACGATGTAGTGGTACGTCATATGCGTTTCCGTCGTGGTGAAACGAAGGTTCATCACCGTGACGATTCATTTGGGGGTAATCCGATTGGTAACATTATGATCGATCACTGTTCCTGTACTTGGGGGCTGGATGAGAATATTTCTTTCTATCGTCACATGTACAGTCCTGGTGAAGGATATAAAGATGAGAAACTTCCGACTGTCAATGTAACCATTCAAAATACAATTTCCGCTAAGGCACTGGATACATACAATCATGCTTTCGGTAGTACATTGGGTGGTGAGAACTGTGCTTTTATGCGCAATCTTTGGGCCAGTAATGCTGGGCGTAACCCGTCTATTGGCTGGTATGGGATTTTCAATTTCGTGAATAATGTAGTCTACAATTGGGTACATCGTTCAGCTGATGGTGGCGATTATCGTGCTATGTTCAATATGATAAATAATTACTATAAACCGGGTCCTTTGACTCCGAGAGATTCTCCGGTCGGTCATCGCATTCTGAAGCCGGAAGCCGGACGTAGCAAGCTGGATTATAAAGTATATGGCCGTGTCTTTGCAGATGGCAATGTGATGGAAGGATATCCTGAAATCACAAAGGATAACTGGGCTGGTGGTATTCAGATTGAGACTCAAAAGGATACAGAGGGGTATACCGAGCAGATGCGTACGTATCAACCTTTCGTAATGCCTTATATTAATATTATGTCTGCAAATGATGCTTATGATTATGTTTTGAAATATGTAGGTGCTAATATTCCTTGCCGTGACATTGTTGATGAGCGGGTTATTGAGGAAGTGAAAACCGGTCAAGCTTATTATGAAAAGAAACTTCCGAAAGATGCCTATGGAGATAAATGGGGATTAGCTCCAAAATCTCAGGATGAGGAAGGTTATTTTAAATACCGTCGTTTGCCGAAAGATTCTTATAAACAGGGTATTATAACTGATATTCGCCAAATGGGTGGCTATCCGGAATATAAGGGAACTCCTTATGTGGATACGGATGGTGACGGTATGCCGGATGAATGGGAAATTGCGAATGGTCTGAATCCAAACGATCCGAGTGATGCCAATAAAGATTGCACTGGTGATGGGTATACTAATATTGAGAAATATATCAATGGTATCAGTACGAAGAATAAGGTAGACTGGACTGATATGAAGAATAACTACGATACATTGGCAGAAAAAGGTAAATTAATGTAATGTCAATGAAAAAGATAATATTAATTTCTTTATTACTGGTTTTCGGTTGGTTATCAGCCGGAGCGGTAGACTTGAATAAGGATAATCGTGATCCTCAATATGTGGAATCTATTGTTAAACGATCTCAGAAGATCGTAGATAAACTTGGGCTTACAGATGTAAAGGTGGCTGAAGATGTTCGTAATGTGATTGCCAATCGGTACTTCGAACTGAATGATATTTATGAAGTTCGTGATGCCAAAGTGAAGAAAATAAAGGAGTCGGGATTGAGTGGTGCTGCAAAGGATGATGCCTTGAAAGCGGCTGAGTATGAAAAGGATGCGGCATTATACCGTTCTCACTTTGCATATCCCGCGAATTTATCTCTTTTTCTGGATGAGAAGCAAATAGAAGTGGTGAAGGATGGGATGACTTATGGCGTTGTGAAAGTGACGTATGATGCTACAATTGACATGATCCCTTCTTTGAAGGAAGAAGAAAAAGCACAAATCTATGCCTGGCTCATAGAAGCCCGTGAGTTTGCCTTGGATGCTGAGAATTCGGATAAGAAACATGCAGCCTTTGGTAAATATAAGGGGCGTATCAATAATTATCTGGCTAAAAGAGGATATGATTTAACAAAAGAACGTGAAGAGTGGTACAAGCGTGTGAAAGCACGTGGAGGCTCTCTCTGATAATTAGGATAGATAAAAACTGGTTAGTTATGTGATGTGAAGGGTGGCTGAGAAGTCACCCTTTTCTGTGTTCTGATTTTTGGAATATGGCGAATCTTCCATTATCTTTGAGTACAAATTCGTCTTATTGCCGTCTCCTCTGTATACAGAATACGATATAAAAACAAAAGTATTATTTAGAAATGAGAAAATTAAGAAATACATTAGCTGCAATAAGCATTTTGTTCTTAGCTTCTTGTGGAGGAAACAAAGACTACTATATGTTCACCTCATTCCATGAGCCGGCTAATGAAGGTTTAAGATATCTATATAGTGAAGACGGCATGCATTGGGATAGTGTTCCCGGTGTTTGGCTGAAACCGGAATTGGGACAACATCAGCTGATGCGCGATCCTTCGATGGTACGTACTCCGGACGGTACTTATCATTTGGTTTGGACCACCAGTTGGAAAGGTGATTTGGGATTTGGCTATGCATATTCCAAAGACTTGATTCACTGGTCGGAGCAACAAATGATTCCGGTAATGGCCAATGAACCGACGACCGTCAACGTGTGGGCACCGGAGATTTTTTATGATGATGAGGCTGAACAATTCATGGTGGTCTGGGCATCTTGTGTTCCGGGGCGTTTTGAAAAGGGTATAGAAGAAGAAAAGAATAACCATCGCTTATATTACATCACTACAAAAGACTTTAAGACGATATCCGAAACCAAACTTTTGTATGATCCGGGCTTCAGTTCAATTGATGCTACCATCATAAAACGTGCAAAGAATGATTATGTAATGGTGCTTAAAGATAATACACGTCCCGAGCGTAATCTGAAAGTTGCTTTTGCCGATTCATTGACAGGACCTTATTCGCCTGCATCGCAACCTTTCACGGAATCGTTTGTAGAAGGTCCCTCTGTAGAGAAGATAGGAGATGACTATCTTATCTATTTCGATGTCTACAGGAAGAAAATATATGGCGCTGTGCGTACCAGGGATTTTCGTAATTTTACGGATGAAACCGGAAATGTAAGTGTACCCACAGGCCATAAACATGGGACTATTTTCAAAGCCCCGGAATCGCTCGTTAAGGAGTTGTTGAAAGAAAGCAAGAAGAAATAATATATAAAACAGGAATAGATAATGAACAGCCCTATCAAAATACTTTTTGTTCTGGCAACTGGATGGCTGACACTAACGTCGGCTTCAGCACAAGACAGGATACATTACACTGGAACCGAACTTTCTAATCCCACCTATCATGATGGACAATTGTCACCGGTAGTGGGAGTGCATAATATTCAATTGGTACGTGCCAATCGTGAACATCCGGATGTGTCGAATGGTGGAGGATGGACTTATAATCACCAACCGATGTTGGCCTATTGGAATGGGCAATTCTATTATCAATATCTGGCAGATCCGTCGGATGAGCATATCCCGCCTTCCCAGACTTTTCTGATGACTTCTAAAGACGGATATAACTGGACAAATCCGGAAATCGTGTTTCCTCCCTATAAAGTTCCCGACGGATATACGAAGACTTCCCGTCCGGGTATGCAGGCAAAAGACCTGATTGCCATCATGCATCAGCGTGTGGGCTTTTATGTATCCAAGTCCGGCAGACTGATTACAATGGGGAATTATGGAGTTGCGTTGGATAAAAAAGATGATCCGAATGATGGAAACGGTATTGGTCGGGTAGTTCGTGAAATTAAGAAAGACGGTTCATTCGGTCCCATCTACTTTATATATTATAATCATGGATTTAATGAAAAAAATACCGATTACCCTTATTTCAAGAAAAGTAAGGATCGTGAGTTTGTAAAGGCTTGTCAGGAAATTCTGGATAATCCATTGTATAGAATGCAATGGGTGGAAGAGGCGGATCGGGAAGACCCGATTATTCCTTTGAAGAAGGGATATAAAGCGTTCAATTGCTATACTTTACCCGACGGGCGTATTGTCAGCCTTTGGAAACATGCACTGACTTCAATCACTGAAGACGGTGGCTATACTTGGGCGGAACCGGTGCTTCGTGCCAAAGGATTCGTTAATAGCAATGCAAAGATTTGGGGACAACGCCTGACTGATGGTATGTATGCTACCGTGTATAATCCTTCGGAGTTTCGCTGGCCGCTGGCTATATCGTTGAGTAAGGATGGGCTGGAATATACGACCTTGAACCTCGTGCATGGTGAAATTCCGCCGATGCGTTATGGAGGAAACTATAAGTCCTATGGTCCGCAATATCCCCGCGGTATTCAAGAAGGAAATGGAATTCCTGCGGATGGTGATTTATGGGTTGCTTACAGTGTGAACAAAGAAGATATGTGGGTATCACGTATTCCTGTTCCGGTACAGATACAAGCCTCTGCGCATGCAGACGATGATTTCTCAAAAGCCGGATCAATAGCTGAGTTGACCGACTGGAATATTTACTCTCCCTTTTGGGCTCCAGTCACTTTAGACGGAAAGTGGCTGCGTTTGCAAGATAAAGATCCTTTTGATTATGCCAAGGTAGAACGAAAAATACCGGCTTCTAAAGAACTGAAAATCTCATTTGATCTACAGGCCGGACAAAACGATAAAGGTACTCTTCAGATTGACTTCCTGGATGAGAACAGCATTGCTTGTTCCCGGCTTGAGCTGACTCCTGATGGAATTTTTCGTGCTAAAGGCGGTTCCCGCTTTGGGAACCTGATGAAATATGAACCGGGAAAAAACTATCATGTAGAGGCTATTCTTTCAGTGACCGATCGTAATATTCAGGTATTTGTGGATGGTAAGAGAGTAGGATTGCGCATGTTCTATGCACCGGTACTTGCTATTGAACGTATTGCGTTCCGTACAGGAGTTCCACGAACATTTCCCACTGTAGATACACCGGCTGATCAGACCTATGATCTGCCGAATGCCGGTGACCAGGAGCCATTAGCTGAATACCGTATCGCCAATGTGAAGACCTCTTCTGTGGACAAAGATGCGACTGCTGCTGTTTTGAAGTATGCGGATTTCAGCCATTATGCAGATTATTTCAATGGTATGGAAGATGAGAATATAGCCCAGGCCATTCCGAATGCAAAGGCTTCGGAATGGATGGAAGAGAATATACCGTTGTTTGAATGTCCGCAACGTAATTTTGAAGAGATGTACTATTACCGCTGGTGGTCGTTGCGGAAGCATATCAAAGAAACACCTGTGGGATATGGCATGACGGAATTTCTGGTTCAGCGTTCCTATTCTGATAAATATAATTTGATAGCCTGCGCTATCGGGCATCATATTTATGAAAGCCGTTGGTTGCGCGATCCGAAGTATCTGGATCAGATTATTCATACGTGGTATCGGGGGAATGATGGCGGGCCGATGAATAAGATGAATAAGTTTAGTTCGTGGAATGCGGATGCTGTGCTGGCACGTTATATGGTGGATGCTGATAAGGATTTCATGCTGGATATGAAGGAAAATCTGGAAGCCGAGTATCAACGCTGGGAGTGCACGAACCGTTTGCAAAACGGATTATATTGGCAAGGAGATGTACAGGATGGCATGGAAGAATCAATCAGTGGCGGACGTAAGAAAAAGTATGCCCGCCCCACCATTAATAGCTATATGTATGGTAATGCAAAAGCTCTTTCACTGATGGGAATCCTTTCGGATGATGAAGGAATGGCTATGAGATATGGTATGCGGGCGGATACATTGAAAAGGCTGGTGCAAGATAAGTTGTGGAATTCACGCCACCAGTTTTTTGAGACAATGCGTGCGGACTCTTCTGCGAATGTACGCGAGGCTATCGGGTATATACCTTGGTACTTTAATTTGCCGGACACAGTGAAGCAATATGAAGTTGCCTGGAAAGAGATTATGGATGAGAACGGTTTTTCTGCTCCTTACGGATTAACTACTGCCGAGCGCCGTCATCCGGAATTTCGTACCCACGGAGTTGGTAAATGTGAATGGGACGGAGCAATCTGGCCGTTTGCTTCTGCCCAGACATTGACAGCAATGGCTAACTTTATGAATAATTATCCACAGAGAGTATTATCCGATAGTGTGTATTTCCGTCAAATGGAATTGTATGTCGAGTCGCAATATCATCGCGGACGTCCTTACATTGGTGAATATCTGGATGAGGTGACAGGTTATTGGCTGAAGGGTGACCAGGAACGGAGTCGTTACTATAACCATTCTACTTTTAATGATTTGATGATTACCGGTCTGATTGGATTACGCCCGCGCCTGGATGATACGGTGGAAGTAAATCCGTTGATACCGGCAGATAAGTGGGATTGGTTCTGTCTGGATAATGTTTTATATCATGGTCGTAACCTGACAATTCTTTGGGATAAATATGGTGATCGTTACCATCGCGGAAAAGGATTGCGTATTTTTGTAGATGGAAAACAAGTTGGATATGCAGATAGATTGACGAGAATCATTTGTGAGAACGTCTTGAAATAATGGTTACTACTGAAATCGAAAAAAACGAATGATGTTTTTAAAAAGATATATTTTCTTTCTTCTTTGCTTGCCGTGTCTGGCACAGGCAAAGAATATAACGGTCAGCCATCTCACTTGCGAAATGCAGGAAGGGTTGGTGCTTGTTGAAGCCTATCCCCGGCTGGGGTGGACCATGGAGTCGCCGGAGAATGGGACGAGGCAGACTGCTTATGAGATTGAGATTCGGGAAGCCTGCACCGGACGTACGGTTTGGAATACGGGAAAGGTCCAATCTTCGCAAAGCCAGTTGATACCGACTCATGGAGCGAAGTTTCTCCGATTTAGTTTCTATAACTACATCTGGCGTGTACGGGTTTGGGATGAAACGGACGCGCCTTCCGAATGGAGTCGAGAAGCAAAGTTTCGTTTAGTTCCCCAAGGTTTTTCTTCAGCTGAATGGATTGGGGCCATCACCCGTAAAGACGCACGCTTGCCCGAAGGACGGAAATTCCACGGAGGCGAGTTGAAGAAGCCGGAGGTAAAGGCGGCATGGGAAGACGTGGATACATTGGCAAAGAAAAGCATTTGCTTGCGTAAGACGTTCCGCACGGACAAAAAGATTGCGGAGGCTACCGCATACATCTGTGGCCTTGGATTCTATGAGTTCACCTTGAATGGGAAGAAAGTCGGTGACAGTGAATTTGCTCCCCTCTGGAGTGATTATGACAAGAGCGTCTATTATAATATGTATGATGTTACGGAACTGTTGCAGGAGGGCGAGAATGTGGCGGGAGTTTTATTGGGAAACGGGTTCTATAATGTGCAAGGCGGACGTTACCGCAAGTTACAGATCAGCTTCGGGGCACCGACTCTTTTATTCTCACTGCTTGTCAATTATGAAGATGGAACACGGGATGTGGTTTGCTCTGACGACAGTTGGAAATATGACTTAAGCCCCCTCACCTTTAATTGTATTTATGGAGGCGAAGATTATGATGCGCGTCGCGAACAAAAAGGGTGGAACCGGGCAGGTTTTAATGATGCGCGTTGGCGCCCGGTAGTGGTTCAGGAAGCTCCGAAGGGAACGTTGCGTCCGCAAATGGCGGCTCCGGTGAAAATCATGGAACGTTATGGTGTCCGGAAAGTGATGAAACTGACCCCGGAACAGATTGCCTCTGCCTGTAAATCGACCAAGAGAACCATCGACCTTTCCGCTTTCGTACTGGATATGGGGCAGAACCTTTCCGGTTTTCCGGAAATTACCGTGCGTGGTAAACGAGGTCAGAAAGTTACTTTGGTGGTGGCTGAGGCTCTGACGGAGGAAGGAGCCTGTAACCAACGGCAAACGGGACGTCAGCATTACTACGAATATACCTTGAAGGGTGAGGGGGACGAGACCTGGCGTCCCCGTTTCTCATACTATGGTTATCGCTACATTCAGGTAGAGGGTGCCGTACTGAAGGGGGAGAAGAATCCCCGGAAATTGCCTGTTCTGAAAGATATTCAATCCTGCTTTGTTTATAACTCGGCAAAAAAGGTGTCTGCTTTCGAGTGTTCCAATCCGATATTCAACGCTGCCCATCGTCTGATAGAGAAGGCGGTTCGCAGCAATATGCAGTCTGTGTTTACCGATTGTCCCCATCGGGAAAAGCTGGGATGGCTGGAACAGGTGCACCTCAACGGGCCGGGACTTTTATACAATTATGACCTGACAGCTTTCGCTCCGCAGATTATGCAGAATATGGCGGATGCCCAACATCGCAACGGAGCCATGCCAAGCACCGCACCGGAGTATGTCGTGTTCGAAGGACCGGGCATGGATGCCTTTGCTGAATCTCCCGAGTGGGGAGGTGCTTTGGTCATTTTCCCGTATATGTATTACGAAACCTACGGGGACGATTCGCTGATTAAGAAGTATTACCAGAATATGCGCCGATATGTGGACTATCTCTCTACCCGCGCAGATAATCATATCCTTTCTTTCGGTTTGGGCGACTGGTATGATTACGGTGACTTCCGTGCAGGATTCTCCCGCAATACGCCTGTCCCGCTGGTGGCTACGGCACACTATTACATGATTGTCGAATATCTGATAAAGGCTGCTCGCATTGTGGGTAATGCTGATGATGTCAGGTATTACAATTCGTTGGCGAATGATATCGTGGTAGCATTCAACGAACGCTTTCTGGATTACGATGCGGCGCAGTATGGTACGGGAAGCCAGTGCAGCAATGCTTTGCCGCTTTTTCTGGATATGGTTCTGAGTAGAGGCCATTCTGGAGGTTATGAAACGGATCGTCATCTGGAGCGCAAAGTATTTAAGAACCTGATAAAAGATGTGGAAGCACACGGCAATCGTCTGACTACCGGAGATGTGGGAAACCGCTATCTGATCCAGACATTGGCCAATTACGGAGCCGATGAACTCATCTATAAAATGTTCAACCATGAGGAGACGCCCGGATATGGCTTTCAACTCAAGTTTGGTGCAACGACTCTGACTGAGCAATGGGACCCTCGTCAGGGCTCCTCTTGGAATCATTTTATGATGGGGCAGATTGATGAATGGTTCTTTAACTCGTTGGTCGGTATTTCTCCGGACGTGAAGCATGGATACCAGAAGTTCAGAATCGCCCCGAAGCCTGTCGGTGATCTGAAATACGTGCAGTCATCTTATGAAACCCTTTACGGTAAGATAACTGTAGACTGGACCCGCGAGAACGGCCGGTTTAAGCTGAAGTTGTCCGTTCCGGTAAACACTGTGGCGGTGGTTACACTTCCGGGAGAGAAAGAACCGAGAGAGGTGGAGAGCGGGAAACATGAATTTGTAGTGAACGAACAACAAACTATAAACGAACCATAAACAACCATACTATGACCATGAAATATAGAATACTTCTTTGTTCACTCTTCTGCCTTTGTGCGGTTACGGTGCTTCGTGCAGAACGTGTAGATATGCTGAAAGCAGGAGCGAAGGTGGATGGAAAGACGTTGAATACCAAACTTATCAATTCTACCATCGACCGCCTGAACGCGAACGGTGGCGGTACCCTTTTTTTTCCTGCCGGCACTTATCTGACGGGAAGCATCCGGATGAAGAGCCACATCACTTTGGAGTTGGAGGCGGGAGCCACTTTGCTGTTTTCTGATAGCTTCGATGATTATCTTCCCTTTGTGGAGGTGCGTCATGAGGGAGTAATGATGAAGAGTTTCCAGCCTCTGATTTATGCCGTGGATGCGGAAAATATAACAATCAAAGGTGAAGGTACGCTGGACGGGCAGGGAAAGAAGTGGTGGATGGAGTTTTTTCGTGTGATGATTGATCTGCGCGACAATGGCATGCGGAATGTGAATAAGTATCAGACGATGTGGGACCAAGCAAATGATACAACGGCTATCTATGCTGAAACAAACAAGGACTACATCGGTACACTGCAACGTCGTTTTTTCCGTCCTCCGTTTATCCAGCCGGTTCGTTGCAAGGACGTGAAGATAGAGGGGGTGAAGATCGTCAACTCTCCGTTCTGGACGGTGAATCCCGAGTTCTGTGAAAACGTGAAGGTGAAGGGAGTGACCATTCATAATGTGCCCTCGCCCAATACGGACGGCATCAATCCGGAGTCCTGCCGGAATGTACATATCAGCGACTGCCACATTTCGGTGGGAGATGATTGCATAACGATCAAGTCCGGTCGCGATGCGCAGGGGCGCCGGTTGGGAGTACCCTGTGAGAATATAACCATCACTAATTGCATCATGCTTTCCGGTCATGGTGGTGTAGTGATAGGCAGTGAGATGAGTGGAGGCGTGCGTAAGGTGACTATTTCCAATTGCATTTTCGATGGAACGGACCGGGGCATTCGTCTCAAGTCCACCCGGGGCAGGGGAGGAGTGGTCGAAGATATCCGTGTCAGTAACATTGTGATGCGCAATATCAAGCAGGAGGCTGTGGTACTGAATCTGAAGTATAGCGGTATGCCTGCCGAACCCAAGAGTGAACGTACTCCGCTGTTTCGCAACATACATATCAGTGGAATGACGGTTACGGATGTCAAGACTCCTGTTAAGATAGTTGGGCTGGAAGAAGCTCCGATCTCTGATATTGTACTGCGCGACATCCATGTGCAGGGAGCCGGTGAGGAATGTGTCTTTGAGGATTGCGAACGCATCACGATGGAAGATGTCATGGTGAATGGTAAAAAGATGTATCCAAAGGAAGTCGATGAAAAGTAAACAATAATATATAGAACAATGAAACGTATTCTTTTCTCTGTGCTTTTTGCTGCATCTCTTTCGGCTGAAGCACAAACACAAACATTTGAAACGGCCTTTGCCCGCCCTTTGAACGAAGTTCTTACGGACATACAAAATCGTTTTGGTATCCGCCTGAAATACGATATTGATACGGTCGGTAAAGTGTTGCCTTATGCGGATTTTCGTATCCGTCCTTATTCAGTGGAAGAATCGCTGACGAATGTATTGTCCCCTTTCGATTATAAGTTTGTGAAACAAACCGGCAATATATATAAGTTGAAAGCTTATGAATATCCTCGGCGGACAGATGCTGACGGAGAGAAAATGCTGGCTTACCTTAATACGCTTTATGCAGATAAGGAAGCTTTTGAACTCCGTGCCGATTCTTTAAGAAAAGAAGTCCGGCAACGTCTGGGAATTGACCTTTTACTCGCACAATGTGTGGAGTCGAAGCCGATTCTTTCCAAAGTGAGGAAATATGATGGCTATACAGTTCAGAATTTTGCACTTGAGACGCTTCCAGGGCTGTATGTTTGCGGTTCTGTTTATGCCCCTAAATCGAAAGGGAAGCATGCGCTGATCATTTGTCCGAATGGACACTTTGGAGGAGGTCGTTATCGTGAAGATCAACAACAGCGTATGGGAACCCTGGCACGTATGGGGGCTGTTTGTGTGGATTATGATCTCTTCGGTTGGGGAGAGTCAATTTTGCAGGTTGGCAGTGCGGCACACCGCAGTAGTGCAGCTCATACCATTCAGGCGATGAATGGTTTGCTGATTCTCGACTATATGCTTGCTGCCCGTAAAGATATTGACAGGAAAAGAATCGGTGTGAATGGCGGTTCCGGTGGTGGCACGCAAACAGTTCTGCTGAGTGCACTGGATGATCGCTTCACGGCTTCGGCGCCGGTGGTAAGTTTGGCTTCTCATTTTGATGGAGGATGCCCCTGTGAAAGCGGTATGCCTATTCAATTGGCGGCGGGTGGCACATGCAATGCCGAATTGGCAGCAATCTTTGCTCCCCGTCCGCAATTAGTAGTGTCTGATGGTGGTGATTGGACGGCAAGTGTGCCTACACTGGAATATCCTTATTTGCAGCGTGTTTATGGATTCTACGATGCAAAAGATAAAGTGACGAACATACATCTTCCGAAAGAAAGACATGACTTTGGTCCTAATAAGCGGAATGCTGTCTATACATTTTTTGCTGAGGTGTTCGGCTTGAATAGAAATATGCTGGATGAAACAAAAGTCACCATCGAACCGGAATCCGCTATGTATAGTTTCGGTGAGAAAGGAGAACTTTTGCCGGAAAGCGCAATTCGTTCGTTTGATAAAGTAGCTGTTTATATTGACAAGAAAGCTTTTGCCCAATTAAAGTCGGATGCTTCTCTTGAGAAAAAGGCAATGGACTGGGTGGCTTCCTTAAATATGGAGGATGATAAGAAAGCGGGCTTTGCTGTAACAACTATCTATAATCATTTGCGCAAGGTTCGTGATTGGCATAATGAACACCCTTATTCCACTGTTCCGGAGGGTATCAATCCTGTCACTGGTAAATCTTTAAGTAAATTGGATCGGGAAATGATTGCCGATTCCGCCATGCCGAAAGAAGTTCATGAAAAGCTGATGAAAGATTTACGCAGAGTGCTGACGGAAGAACAAGTAGAGCAGATTCTTGATAAATATACTGTAGGCAAAGTAGCTTTCACTTTGAAAGGTTATCAGGCCATTGTCCCTGATATGACGGAGGAAGAAACCGCTTTTGTGTTGGAACAGTTGAAGCTGGCTCGTGAACAGGCTATTGATTATAAAAACATGAAGCAGATATCTGCCATCTTTGAAATCTACAAGACTAAGTGCGAACAGTATTTTAATGAGCATGGTCGTAACTGGCGCCAGATGTTCAAGGATTATGTAAATAAGAGAAAAGCGGAAAAGGCTCAGAACAAGAAATAAAAAAGGAAGCCCCGGAACTCAGATCATAATAAGAGTTCCGGGGCTTTTTTCTTATATTCAGATATATCCAGAAAAGCCTTATCGAAGTTTTGATAAATCTATTTCCGCATATTTAACTCGCTGCCTTCTCCATGTATAAACAGCATGCAGCCTACCATCTTTTCCCTGAATAATACTTGGATAGGAATATTGACTGATAGGGCTGTCTTCCAATGTAAGCACAGGTTGCCAATTTATACCATCTTCTGAAATGGCTACACAGAGAGGAGTTCGAGGTCCTTTGGGAGTGCCGGGTAGTGTCGAGAAATTATTGTAGATGAGTACATGGCGACCGTCCTGTAATGTTACGGCATCCGTTCCCGAATTATTATTCGGAACATCCAGAAGTGTTACTTTGCTCCAGGTATCGCCATTATCATTGCTCCAGGCTGTGGCAATCCGGGCATTGCGTGTGCGGCACAATACTTGTAATCTTCCGTCTTTGTGCATCAGTATGCTGGGCTGTATCGTATATATTGGTTTTGGACCTTCACCTTTGACGGCTTCGCCACCTTCCAGATCATCTACGTTGACACTTCCTTTTTTACGGTGCTGAGTAAGTACGGAAAGCTCCGCAGCCAGTGATTCCGTTGTCTTCCAGGTCTTGCCGTTGTCATCGGAAATTTCGAAATGAATGCGCCATCCCTTGCCACCTTCTCTGCTGGAAGGACAGATGATACGACCATTAATGTACTCCGGTTTATTCTTGATAGGACCGAGGAATCCTTCCGGCAACGGTTCACGTTTACTCCAGGTCTTTCCTCCGTCGCGAGAGCGCACGAGCCAGCCAGTCCAGTCGCCTACGCTCAAGCCTATTTTATAGAAGAGAATCAGATCACCTCCCGGAATTTGAAAAAGTACCGGGTTCCAGCAAGCTTTCCGGCGGGCAATCAGTTTTCCCCGAGCATTTGTCACAGGAGTACAAGTGGAATCAATGCCTGCCAAGGTTGCCTGCGCATCTTTTATTGAAAATACGCCGTCGGCAGCGAGTTGTGGAGAGGTCCATTCTTTGGCACCTTTCGGCTTGCGACACACCCAGATGCAACAATCCGGATTGCGCTCTTTGGTACCGCCGAAAAATGAAGCGACAAGATCCCCGTTTTTCAATTCTACGATGGTGGCTCCATGACATTCCGGGAAGGAGGCTTTCTCATATAGGAACTCGTCACTCAGGATAGCTACATTCCGGGTAGGGATATCTACACTGAAGTGATGCTTGCCCGAACCTACCATTTCTTTCCGCCCGCCGGGAAGATATACTTCGCCTGTAGTGTTGGCGGGGAGTTCAATGTCCCATTCCAGATGTGTCGGGGTCTTTTTCCACCGGCTGGTTATTTTTCCGTAGATGCTTGTGTAGGAGGCATCTACATTGCTTAGTTCCTGAATGTCAAAGGCAGGCTGGAAGATGATATGTTTATAGCCGGGCTTCCAACGGTCGGCACGGATGCCTGCCAGATTGTTGAAGCACCAGGGAAGCAGGTCGCCTAAGAGCATGACGTGATTTCCACTGTTCATTCCGGGATTTGCTTTGTCGCCATTCCAGAGTTCCCAGATGGTGGTGGCGCCTTGTGCGGCCATATATCCCCACGAAGGATAAGTCTTATTAGTGGCCAGAAGATAGGCGACATCGGCATGACCACGGCGGCTTAGTTCGCGTAGCAGCCATTGTGTACCGATGACTCCGGTGCTGATATGTCCTTTATTGGTAGTGATAATGGTAGCCACGGTATTCTTGGCAACTTCGTCCATGTACTGTTTGGGGACAAGTCCGAAAGCAAGCGGCAGAATATTGGCGGTAACCGTATTGTTACCGTAGAAGATGCTGTCCGGATATAAAGTATGTCCGGGTACGGGGGAAGTACCTTCCTTCACATGAAGGAAACGTGCGTTGAAGGCATCTTTTATCCGGCCTTCCAGTGTTCCCCATTCTTCGGCTTCGGCGGTTAGACCTTGCAGGCTTGCAAAACGATGCATCAGTTGCAGGACTTTCAGATAGTAGGCAGTAGCTATAAGCGCACCATCCGTTTTGCGGACAGGGTCATTGCTATGAATCATTTCCAAAGACTCGGGAGGTACGCACCAGTCACCGTATTTGTCTTTGGTAATAATGAATTCCTTGGTCAGGTAATACTCGCGGATATGAGATACCCATTTCTTTAAAGCCGGATAATTCTCTTCGATTGCGCGCCGGTCACCGTAGTTGGTGAAAAGCATGTCGCATACCAGGGGAAGGGTAGCCGGCCAGGTGACATTATCCGAATAGTAATTCCAGTAGGCCGGAGCTACATCCGGGATGCAGCCGTCCTCACGCTGTGCTTCACGAATATCACGTGTCCATTTGTTGTATAGGGCATGATTGTTGAAAAAGAGGCTTTCACCCCAGGAACCCATCGCGTGGTCTCCCAACCAAGGTTGGCGTTCGTTGCGTTGCGGGCAGTCGACGGGCATACCTTTGTAGTTACTGCGGATACCCCAAAAAGCATTGCGCAATACCTGATTGAGTGTTTCATCCGAGCAGGTGAAGGTCCCGGTATGAGCCATTTCGTCATCTACTACTTCAGCTGTAAAATCTTCGGTCTTGGCATTGGGATAACCGCTGATTTCCACATAGCGGAAACCGTGGTATACAAAGCGGGGAGCCCAGGTGGCATCTTGTGGTTCACGTCCGCTGACAACATATATATCCGTGCAATGTGCGTCGCGTAGATTCTTCGTAAAAATTTCGCCATCCGGTTGCAAGCGCTCGGCAAAGCGGAGACGGATACTGTCTCCTGCCTGGCCTTTGATACGAATACGTAGCCATCCTGCCATATTCTGACCGATGTCCAAAATCTGTTTGTCTCCCTGTTTCCGGATAGAAACAGGCTTCAGGCTTTCCGTTACTTTCATGCCCGGCATCATTTGCGCACGCAAGGTTCCTGAGGGAATGCTGACGCGCCCGGCGGGTATCCAATTCGTATCATCATAGCCTGCCCGATTCCAGTCTCCTAATTCCTTGCGTGCATCGTATTCTTCACCATCGTACTCATTATTGCTGCGGATAGGGCCTTCGGTGGTTAGTTTCCAGGATATATCCGAGGCGATTGTCTGTCTGCTGCCGTCCGTATATTCAACAATCAGATTCAGACGTAGTTTGGGATAGCCAAAAGTAGGTATCTTGTAGGGTTTGTAATTCTGGCGCATGGTGTAGAAGCGCCCGTTGCCGAGGATGACACCGATGGCATTTTCTTTTTGGAGTTGGGGGGTGACGTCATACGTGTTGTACAGGATAGTTTTCCGGTAATCGGTAGGGGCAGGTGCCAGGACTTGTTCACCGATGCGCTGACCGTTGATAAAGAGTTCGTAAAGTCCCATTCCGGCAATGTGTACTGTGGCTCGTTTCACTTCTTTGGTCAGTGCAAACTCTTTGCGGAGGTAGCGGGCGGCAAGGCGGCTCCATTGTGTCTCGCTGTCACCGGGGGCGGGGTGGTCCAGGCCGATCCACTGCCCTTGCCAGTCTGCTTCATTCAGTAATCCCATACTCCAGAAGGCGGGTTCGCTCCAGTCGGTTTCATTAGTATGGGTATAGACTTTTACTTTCCAGTAGTAAGGGGTGTTACGCTTCAACGTTTCACCTTGATAAGTGATCCATTGGGAAGCGTCTGTTTTCACCTTGCCTGAATCCCAGCAGTCTCCTTTGCCTTGTGCCAGGAGTTCAGGGGAGGAGGCTACAAGAATATGATAGGCGGTCTGCATCACATTTTGTTCGTCCGATTCGATACGCCAGCCCAGACGTGGGTGGCGGATATCGATTCCCAGTGGATTCTTCAATTGCTCTGTTCGCAGGTCGGTGACGCGCAAGGCTGCGTGTGCCGTACCAGCGAGGATGAGGAGGTAAAGTAGGGATATTAATATCTTCTTATTCATATTGATTACGTTATGATATTGAGTAATAGTTCAAGATTACTTTTATAAATGATAATTTGTAAACCTGTTATAAAGATTAGGCGCGGATTACACGGATTACGCGGATTTTTTGATGAAATCGATGTAATAGCGCAGCCTTTAATCTGCGTAATCCGTGTAATCCGCGCCTAAAATTATCATTTATGTAGTGACGTTGTACTTACTTTTTCTCCCATCGTTGTTGTGCATCGGGCAGTTCGTCCCATTCCTTATTTACATAGTCTTTACTGCTGTCCACTACAATCAAGATATGATCGTTTCCGCTGCTGTAGCCACTATCGTGCTGGAAATTGTGTATTCCGTTTTCAAACTCACCGATATATTCCAGTTTGCCGTCTTTGGTGGTATACCACCAGGCATTCTTCTTGGCACCGCTGATTTTGCTGAAATCTACTTTCATCGGACGTCCGGTGTAGTTGTACACCATCAGATAATCTTTGCCGCGTGTAGCGATGGCGCGGTCGTAGCGTTCCCCGTTTGTGCCGGCAATGATGGACTGGTCAGGTACACGTTCGAAAAATGGGAAAGTCAGCATCAGGTTTTTGAGATACTTCATTTGGTTGAAGCCCGGATTGTTCAGAGCATCGTACCAAGGTTCCTTTGCACCGTATGCACCGCCAACACCCGGTTTAATGAATTGCATGATGGAATTATTACCATAGGTATGTCCAAAAGAACCGGCAAAAACCGACCAGTAGGCATAACGGCGCACATCGTAATCTTTCCAGCGCAGTTCATTCTCATCGTGCAGACCGTGAGGAATTTCCTCGTAGATAGGTTCATCGTCAATTACGGGTTTCATGGGATTTGTGGCCATACTGCGTTCTACAAAGCGCCAGTTATCTTCTTCGGTATTCTCTTCGATTGGATAATCACCGTCACCGAAACGTTGCCCGTAGCGGCGATGCCCGCTTTGGAACATGTTGAAGTCCAGCCAGGGGGCGGCATTGAACCAAGTTGAGGAAGTGGTACGGCCGCGTGGGTGGAAGGTCATCAGGTGATTCTTGTCTATTGCTTTGATGGATGTGGCGAGAGCTTCCCATTCAGCGGTTTTTACGTCACCACGAATATCGCCTCCGATAAACCAGATGATATTCGGCTCGTCTTTATAGCGTTCGGCGAGGAATTTGCCGTAAGCCTTGGCTTGCTCTACCGTCATTTCTCCGCGACTCACAGGACTGCCCCAGATACAGACCATACCGATATAAAGTCCTTTCCGGGCAGCTGTACGGATAATGTAATCCATGTGGTCCCAATAGCCGTATACGCCTTTCTGATTGATGTTTTTGAAGTTATATCCATCAGTCATAGAATATTGTCCGTAGGTATTTATGGAGGGGACATTATTCAGGGTCTGAACTTGAATGACGTTATATCCCCGTTGTTTACATTGTTCCAGATAATACTCGGCTTCATCGCGGTTCAGACGTTGAGGTAGTAGCCATCCAGTTTCTCCTAGCCAAAAGAAAGGAGTGCCGTTTTCATGTTTCAGATAGCGACCTTCTTCGGAGACCATTAGTTTACCATTGTTCCAGGGGATATACGTTTTCTGTGTTTTCTTCTGTGCAGAGGCGGGCATTGCCATAGTCAGCAAAAGCAGAAGAAAAGGGATTAGTTTGAATGTTTTCATTGTTATTGATGTTATTATAATTGTTTGCTTAATCACTAATTCATTCGTTCATATTCAATTGCTGCCAATATGAACGCCCCTACGGATTTGGGATCATTTTCTATCACGGGTTCGCCAATATAATACTCGAACGAGCCGTCACGATACTTTCCGGAGTTCCCGCCCAGTCCGGCTACGGCACAACAATGGGTCAATGTGTAAGTGCCGTCTTCTTCAAGACGGGTGAACTCACGGATCATGCCGTCGAATGCTTTCTGTACAGGGGTGATGTATTCGTTTCCGATATATCCCTCATTGATGGCTTTAGCAAGTGTATATATGAACAGGGCTGTTGCCGATGATTCCAGATAATTACCCTTGCGTGCTCCCTGGTCGGTCACTTGATACCAGGTTCCGGATTGCGGGTCCTGATACCTCACCATTGCCTGTGCCAGGCCTTGTAGAATTTGCAGTACGCTGTCGCGTCCTTCGGTTTCCTGTGGCAAGTAATCCAATACATCCACTATGGCGGCTCCATACCATCCGATGCTGCGACTCCAGAAATTCGGTGAACAACCTGTTTCCCGGCTTGCCCATTTCTGCTCGCGGCTTTCATCCCATCCGTGATAATAGAGTCCTGTAGCCAGATCATAAGTCTTGCGGGCTATAAGCAGAATTTGTTTCACAGCTTCGTCTTGCAGGGTCGGCTCCCCAAAAGTGGCGCCATATTGCGCCAGATAAGGAGAGGCCATAAAGATACCGTCCAGCCACATCTGGTGCGGATACCTCAGCTTGTGCCAAAAACCGCCTTCGCTTGTGCGGGGCTGCTCCCTCATTTGTTTGCGTAAGGTGTCCATGGCTATTTTATAGCGTTCATCTCCCGTTTGGGCATAGAAGTCGAAAAGAATCTTTCCGGCATTGACGTTGTCTATATTGAATGAAAGATATTTCATGGTTCTGATGTGTCCATCGTTATCAATCAGACTGTCCGCATAGATTTTGGCATAATCGTAGTAAGTGCTGTCTCCTGTATGCTTCCATTCTTCGAGCATGGATTTTACTACAAGTCCGTGTGTATATCCCCAGCGCGGTTTGCTGGCCTTTTCAATCATCCAGGGTTCAGGAAAACGCTTCATTTCGGAGCGTGCCATACGCTCGCTCCATTTTTCGGTCTTTGGTTTTTGGGTGGTTGTGCAGGCCATGAAACAGGTAATCCCGCACACCGTCAGTAGTTTCAGTGAGATACGATTCATATAAGTTCAGTATTTAGTTTCCAATCAATGTATATTCTTGTCCTGCCCGGGTGGGCAGATCGTATAAATAGGTCTTTGCTATTTCCACTTTGTTCAATTTGGCTTCGGGGCTGATTAACGGTTGGGCAATGACGGGAACTGCATAAAGCGGGTTGGGATTCTCACCTTTGGCACGTTTCAGACCTTTGCCTGTCAACGGACTCGTTGAGCGAAGGCGGCAATTGCCTCCTTTATGAGATTTTACAACCAGACGCTCCACTTTCCCGTTTTTCCAGCTTAGTTCCAGCTCGAAACCTCCGCGAGCGATGATTCCTTTCACAGTTCCGTCCTTCCAAACCGTCGGTAATGCGGGTAGCAGATAGATGAAACCGTCATGGCTTTGCATCAGCATTTCGGCAATGCCTGCGGCACAACCAAAGTTTCCGTCAATCTGGAAGGGTGGGTGTGCATCGAACAGGTTGGGGTAGGTGCCTCCTTTCTTTTTTTCATTACGCACCAGGGTCAGTTGGTCTGTAATGAGCTTGTAGGCATGGTTGCCGTCGAGCAGACGCGCCCACAGGCAAACTTTCCATCCCATGCTCCAGCCAGTGGATGGGTCGCCGCGATGAATGAGGGAAGTGCGGGCAGCGTCGAATAATTCCGGGCTACGGTAGGGAGATATCTGGTTGCTTGGAAACAGTCCGTACAGATGGGAAACGTGGCGGTGTACATCCTTCGGGTCATCCCAGTCGAACATCCATTCCTGCAACTGTCCCCAGCGTCCTACCTGCATGGGAGCCATTTCACGGAGGCGCTGTGAGAGTCGGGCGGCAAATGCCCGGTCTGTATCCAGGATGTCCGAGGCGGCTATGATGGCTGTCCAAAGGTCGAATATCAATTGATTGTCGAGGGTGCATCCGGCAGCTGTGGTAGACTTGCCGTTACTGCCCGAATGTACATTTTCGGGTGAGTTGCTGGGACAGACCACCAGCCAGTTGTGCGCAGGTTCTTTCACCATGATTTCGTCGAAGAAGCGTCCGGACTCTCTCAAGATGGGATAGACGGAGCGCAGGAATTCAGTGTCTCCGGTGTAGAGGTAACGTTCCCAAAGATGCCGGCAAAGCCATGCGCCGCCGCTGGGCCATAAACCTGACGGAGCTTTGTCTACTGCGCCCGTGATGCGCCATATATCGGTGTTGTGATGTAGCACCCAGCCATTGGCGCCATACATGATGCGAGCGGTTTCCTTACCTGTTTCGCTGACTTCGCGTATTAGGCGGAACAAGGGTTCGTTCAGTTCGCTCAGGTTGGTGACTTCCGAGGGCCAATAGTTCATTTCCAGGTTAATGTTACAGGTATATTTGCTGTCCCAGGAGGGGAAAAGCTTATCGTTCCAGATTCCCTGAAGATTGGCGGGTTGCCCGCCGGGTTGGGATGAACAAATCAGGAGGTAACGTCCGAACTGGAAATAAGTAGCCACTAGATGTGCGTCATTGGTCTGTTTGAAGTTCTCCACGCGCTTGTCGGTAGTCACGTGTTCGTATCGGTTGTCTCCTAAACCTAGGGAGACGCGTGTCAGGTATCGGCGATAAAAGTCCGTATGGTTCTTCCGGGCTTCAGTGAATGAATGTGTCATAGCTCTTACCAGATAATCTTTGGCACGTTCGGCCGGATTGCCTGTGATGTCCTGATAGTTATTGAAGTTGGTGGCGATGGAGACGTAGACGATAGCTTCATCGGCTCCTTCTACTGAAAGCACACCGTCGGCACATGTCATCCGGCCGCCGGTGTTCCGGGCGGTCAGTCTTCCCTGAAACTCCACTTTGCCTTTCAGTCCTTCGTGCAGGGAAGATACGCCGGAAAGTGTTACGCAGTTTCCTTCTTCGGAAGTGACGACGACGTCCTGATGAGGGGAGGTGAGTTGAGCGTTGAAAGTAATCCGTCCCGGACGGTTGGCGGTTAAACGTACCATAATTACCTGATCGGTAAATGAAGTGATGGTTTCGCGCCGGTATTGCACCCCATCCACTTCATAGCGGACGAGGGTGCGGGCGGAGTCGAGACTTAGTTCCCGGTAATAGTTCGTGTAACGGGTATGTCCGGGAAACGCGATCCGCAGGTCGCCAAAGCTTTGATAGGGCATTCCCGAATTGGTCTTTGCCATGACCTTTTCGGTGGCGAGCGTCTGTGCTTCCAGATATTTGCCGGCGAATACTAGGTCGCGTATCCGGGGAATGTATTCCAGTGCATTGGGGTTGGCGTTGTTGTTGGGGCGTCCCGCCCAGATGGTTTCTTCATTCAGTTGTATCTGCTCCGTGGCGGGCGTGCCGTATACCATAGCTCCCAGACGCCCGTTCCCTAAGGGGAGGGCTTCCGTCCATACTTGTGCGGGGCGGTCGTACCAAAGTTTGTATTCCTGTGCGGACAGGCGTGACTCCTGTGCAGAAATATTGCCTACGGATACCAGTACAAACAGATAGCCGAATAATCTCTTTTTATTCATCTTTTCTAATAGCTTTTATACTTTTAGAAAAGGACGGTTAAAGATAGCTTTTGTACCCAGCAAATAGGTGATAAAATGTCGTATTAATCCGGTCATTGCATGTAATAGCACTTGCTGGACCATTTCTTGTTGAGTACAAAACGCGCTTCATTGCGTCTCTTCTTTAAAGATATTGTATGAAATTTCAGATGATTCATATTCATGAGACAGATTAAACTGATACTTCTTTTAGCTTCCGCCTCCGTCACGGGAGCATTTGCACAGAACAACGGACTGACGGATATGAGTCGGAGTCGCTACGCCCGGATGGTGAACACCGGCATTGATGCCGTACATTGGACAGATGGCTTTTGGGCAGAGCGCTTTGATGTGTTCAGCCGCACCTCCCTGCAAAGCATGTGGAACACCTGGAACACGCCCGAAGTATCTCACGGTTTCCGTAATTTTGAGATCGCTGCCGGCATTTGCGAGGGCGAGCACTGGGGACCACCCTTTCACGATGGGGACATGTATAAATGGATGGAAGGAGTAGCCTCAGTTTATGCAGTCAACAAAGACCCCGAACTGGACAAACTAATGGACCGTTTCATTACTTGCGTCGTAAAGGCTCAGCGGGCAGATGGATATATCCATACCCCGGTTATTATCGAAGAGCTTAATAAAGGAATCGATACTCATACCCTGGAAGAGCCGCATAAGCAAACAGTCGTCGGAACCAAGGTAGGATCCGAAGATGAGAAAGGCGCCTTTGCCAATCGCCTGAACTTTGAAACCTACAATCTGGGACATCTGATGATGGCCGCCATCGTTCATCGTCGTGCCACCGGGAAGACCACTCTTTTTGATGCAGCCGTCCGTGCCACCGATTTCCTTTGTCATTTCTATGAAACCGCTTCCGCTGAATTGGCCCGTAACGCTATATGTCCTTCCCATTATATGGGGGTAGTCGAAATGTACCGCGCCACGGGGAATCCACGTTATCTGGAACTGTCGAAGAATCTGATTGACATTCGGGGGATGGTGGAAAATGGTACGGATGATAATCAGGACCGCATTCCTTTCCGTGAGCAGTACCGGGCGATGGGACATGCGGTACGTGCCAATTACCTGTATGCTGGGGTGGCGGATGTCTATGCCGAAACCGGTGAAGAGCAATTGATGAAGAACCTGACCAGTATTTGGAATGACATCGTTACCCGGAAAATGTATGTGACCGGGGCTTGCGGTGCCCTTTATGACGGTACTTCGCCCGACGGCACCTGTTATGAGCCGGATAGTATTCAGAAGGTACATCAAAGCTATGGTCGCCCTTATCAATTACCCAATAGTACAGCTCATAATGAAACCTGCGCTAACATCGGCAATATGCTTTTTAACTGGCGCATGCTGGAAGTGACGGGAGATGCCAAGTATGCGGAGCTAGTGGAAACATGTCTTTATAACAGTATTCTGAGTGGTATCAGTTTGGATGGAAAGAAATATTTCTATACGAATCCGCTCCGTATCAGTGCTGATTTACCTTATACACTTCGCTGGCCGAAAGAACGGACGGAGTATATCAGTTGCTTCTGCTGCCCGCCTAATACGTTGCGTACACTCTGCCAGGCACAGAACTATGCTTATACATTGGGTTCCGAAGGCATTTATTGCAATTTGTATGGTGCGAATACATTGACTACAAACTGGAGAGATAAAGGAGAAATTGCTTTGACACAGAAGACCGCTTATCCTTGGGAAGGCAATGTACGTGTAGAGTTTGACCGGGTGCCCCGCAAAGCCGGTGCATTCTCCCTTTTCCTCCGTATACCGGAGTGGTGTGAGAAAGCTATGCTGACCGTAAATGGAGAGCTGGTTCCGGTTGCCGCAAAAGCAAATACGTATGCGGAGGTAAAACGTACCTGGAAGAAGGGGGATGTGGTAGAGTGGGTGATGGATATGCCTGTCCGCCTGCTTGAGGCTCATCCGTTGGCGGAAGAAATACGCAATCAGGTAGTGGTGAAGCGCGGACCGTTGGTATATTGCTTGGAGAGCATGGATATGAGAGGTGGCGGAAGCATTGATAATGTACTGATCCCTGCTGATATCAAACTCATTCCAAAGAAAGTGACGATTGAAGGTAGTCCGGTTGTTGCTCTTGAGGGCAAGGCTCGTCTGATTTCATCCAATTCCTGGGAAGGGATACTTTACCGGCCTGTCAGTTTCGCCGGGAAGACGGTGGATATCCGTTTGATTCCTTACTATGCTTGGGGGAATAGGGGGAAAGGAGAAATGACCGTTTGGATGCCTCTGGGGAGATAAATACAGATACGCGTCGTCCGCGTATCTATAATCAAACATTATGTCGAATAGAAGAATCATACTAATAACTGCCTTGTCGCTCCTCACCTTTGTAGGGCATGCAGGCGATATTTGGGTTTCCCCACGTGGAAATGATCAGAATGATGGTACCCGCCAATCTCCGAAGGCAACACTGACCTCCGCCCTGCGTCAGGCACGCGAGTGGCGCCGGACAGGAGATAATCGTGTGCTGGGAGGCATCACAGTGTATATGGAGGGCGGTGTTTATTCCCTCTATGAACCGGTATTCATTCGTCCTGAAGATAGCGGGACAAAGGGTTCGCCCATCGTTATTCGCTCCGTTCGTGGCGAGGATGCCGTATTAAGTGGTGGTGTGCCTATCAGGAACTGGAAAAAACAAGGAAAACTATGGGTGGCGGATGTACCGATGTTCAATGGCCGTCCGCTGGATTTCCGCCAACTGTGGGTGGATGGACAGAAGGCCACACGTGCCCGTGATGTGGAGGACTTTGAGAATATGCATCGCATTTGCAGTGTTGACGAGAAGACTGAAACTCTTTATGTGCCTGCCGCCGCCGTTCGGCAGATTACGGATGGGAAAGGCGCGTTAAAGTCAAGATACGCCGAAATGGTGCTTCACCAGATGTGGTGTGTGGCTAATCTTCGGATTCGTTCTGTGCAGGTTTTGGGAGATAGTGCGGCAGTCCGTTTCCATCAGCCCGAGAGTCGTATCCAGTTTGAACATCCCTGGCCGCGTCCCATGGTAACGACCGATGGACACAATTCAGCTTTTTATCTGACCAATGCACGTGAACTGCTGGATGTTCCGGGAGAGTGGTATCATGATATAGATACCCGTAAACTTTATTATTATCCGCGTGAGGGAGAAAATATGCAATCAGCGGAAGCGATTGTGCCTGCTATTGAGACATTGGTGCAAATTGAAGGTACTTTGGATCGTCCGGTTACTAATCTTCGTTTCGAGCGGATCACTTTCTCATATACCACCTGGATGCGTCCTTCCGTAAAAGGGCACGTTCCTCTTCAGGCTGGTATGTATCTGACGGATGGGTATCGTATCGATCCGAAAATGAAACGGAATTACAGGAATCATCCGTTGGATAACCAGGGCTGGTTGGGACGTCCTGCGGCGGCAGTTCGGGTGGCTGCCGCTGGGACGATAGACTTTGAACGCTGCCATTTCGAGCATCTGGGCTCCACGGGGTTGGATTATGAAGAAGCGGTGCATGGAGGAATCATCCGTGGTTGTCTTTTTCGTGATATTGCGGGGAATGGTTTATTGGTCGGGAGTTTCTCCCCGGCTGCTCACGAGACACATCTTCCGTACGATCCTGCCGACCGTCGTGAAGTGTGTACACATCAACGGATTGACAACTGTTATTTTACGGAGACGGGTAACGAAGATTGGGGTTGTCTTGCCATTGCTGCGGGATATGTAAGCGACATCCATATCGTGCACAATGAAATATGCGAAGTGCCTTATAGCGGTATCAGCCTTGGCTGGGGATGGACTCAGACAGTGAATTGTATGAAGAATAATCAGGTTCATGCCAATCTGATCCATCACTATGCGAAGCATATGTATGATGTGGCAGGAATTTATACGTTAGGTTCCCAGCCCAAGACCTATGTAACGGAGAATTGTGTGCATAGCATTTATAAGCCGGGTTATGTGCATGACCCTAACCACTGGTTTTATCTCTATACCGATGAGGGTTCGTCTTTTATCACCGTCCGCGATAATTGGACGGAAGGGGAGAAGTATCTGCAAAATGCGAATGGACCTGGAAATGTGTGGGAGAATAACGGGCCGGGAGTGGATGCGGCTATTCGTGAACGGGCAGGGCTGGAAGAGGAATATAAAGACTTGAAGAATAAATGATAATTTACCAGCGTAGCGCTGGAGCAAGGTTCTCCTTCGGCGTGCAAGTAATCTTTCAGACACGGATGACACGGATGACGCGGATTCTTTTTTCCTTCGGTGTGATATGCCGGTATGTATAGCGCAGCTTTAAAAATCCGCGTCATCCGTGTCATCCGCGTCTAAAAGATTAAAGTCCGCGTTCGTCCGCCTTATCCGCGTAGTCCGCGTACCCATTCCCTCGCCGCTAAATTATCATTCAACGAATCTGGAAATCTTAATTCAATATTATAGTAGAAATGAAAAACAGATGGATCGTAGTTTTGGTTGCCATATCATTGGCAACTTGCACTTTTGCCCAGACCTGGATATGGTATCCGGGCGATTATGAAATATGGTTAGGCAACCGGATGAATAACCGTCGTACGGAGCGGGGTGCTTTTTTTCCTCCTTTTTGGAAGACCGACAGCCATTATGTAGTCGTGGAATTCAGCAAACAATTGAACCTTTCCGAACCGGAAGAAATCTTCATTGCCGCTGAAGGAAAGTATAACGTTAAGCTGGATGGAAAACTCCAATTCGGTATGCCGGAAACCTTATTGCTTCCGGCCGGGACACATAATTTGAATATTAAAGTCTGGAATCAGTCGACTCCCCCTGCCATCTACGTAAAAGGTAAGACAGTAAACTCCGATGCTACCTGGTGCGTGACTTATGAAGACAAGGAATGGATTGACGAAAGCGGCAAAGCCAGTGACACCTCAGCCACCATCTATATGGATGCCGGCTGCTGGAACTTTGACGGAGCCACACAACTCCCTTCCCAATTCCGATTGATGCGGATACTCCATCAGCCCACCTCCCGTGCTACACAACCCGAAGGAGGCATCCTCTATGATTTCGGAAAAGAAACATTCGGTTACTTCACTCTGAAGAATCTCTCCGGTAAAGGCATCATCGACATCTATTACGGTGAAAGTCCGGAAGAGGCGAAAGACAAGGCATACTGCGAAACATTGGATAAACTGCAACTGGAAGCAGGACAAGTCACTGATCTTGCCATCCGCCAAACATCCCCGCTGTCCGGTATCGAAAACGAATATACCCTGGAAAACAGTAAGGCTTTCCGCTACGTCTATATCACTCATGAACCGGGGGTACAGATAGGTGAGGTATCTATGCAGTACGAATACCTTCCCGAAGAATATCGTGGAACTTTCCGTTGCAACGATGAAGAACTGAACCGTATTTGGGAAGTGGGTGCCTACACTATGCACCTCACTACCCGTGAGTTTTTTATCGACGGCATCAAGCGTGACCGTTGGGTGTGGAGCGGAGACGCCATTCAGAGTTATTTGATGAACTACTATCTCTTTTTTGACAGTGAGTCGGTGAAGCGTACTATTTGGTTGCTTCGGGGTAAAGATCCTGTGACCAGTCATAGCAATACGATTATGGATTATACATTCTATTGGTTTCTCAGCGTCTACGATTATTACCTGTATAGTGGTGACCGGCAGTTTGTCAATCAACTCTATCCACGTATGCAGACTATGATGGATTATGTATTGGGACGCACCAATAAGAACGGTATGGTTGAAGGTATGTCCGGTGATTGGGTATTTGTAGACTGGGCCGACGGTTATCTGGATAAAAAGGGAGAACTCTCTTTTGAGCAGGTTCTGTTCTGCCGGAGTCTTGAGACAATGGCGCTCTGTGCAGGGTTGGTGGGAGACCGGACTAACCAACAGAAATATGAGAAACTGGCTACTACCTTGAAAGCTAAACTGGAAACGACATTCTGGAATGCCTCAAAACAGGCCCTTGTACATAACAGCATCAATGGTGTTCAGAGCGATGCCGTCACCCGTTATGCCAATATGTTTTCCGTTTTCTTCAACTATCTGACTCCGGAGAAACAGCAGGCCATCAAACATTCCGTTCTTTTGAATGACAGCATCCTGAAGATCACGACTCCCTATATGCGCTTTTATGAGTTAGAAGCCCTTTGTGCGCTTGGTGAACAAGAAACAGTGATGCAGGAAATGAAAGCGTACTGGGGAGGAATGTTGAAAGAAGGTGCCACTTCCTTTTGGGAAAAATATAATCCGGAGGAAAGCGGTACGCAGCATCTCTCCATGTATGGTCGTCCTTATGGGAAGAGTCTGTGTCATGCTTGGGGAGCAAGTCCTATTTATCTGCTCGGCAAATATTACCTGGGAGTGAAACCTGTGAAAGAAGGCTATAAGGAATTCTCTATAACTCCGGTATTGGGAGGTCTGAAATGGATGGAAGGCAGTGTACCTACACCGAACGGAAATATACATATCCATATGGACCGGAAAATGATTAAGGTACGCGCAACAGAAGGCAAAGGGTATCTGACGATAAAAAGCTGCCGGCAGCCAAAGGCTAATATTGGAACTGTGGAAAAGATTGATGAGAATACCTGGCGCCTCTGGATAGATACTCCGGAAGAGAGAATTGTTAGCGGATTGAAGTACTGAAAGGCAGAATATGAGTACAAACGGATACTTATTGCGTCTTTTTACTATAAACTCAGGTTTGGCAAGTGTAGTGAGTAAAATTATCATTTGTAAACTTCTCTCAAAGTTTACCACACTTCAATATAAAGTAAAACCATCCTCTCCTCTTCTTTCGTAGAAAGAGAGAGAGTTATCATAAATAGAAATATGAGAAATATCAGATTATTCATGTTTGCGGCATGTACACTCCTTTTTGCAGCGTGCGGCAAGCAAACCGTGAAGATTATAACTCCGCCGGATGCGTCGAATCGTATTCTGTTTGGTGCGGAACAGTTACAAACCACTCTGGATAAAGCGGGCTATCAGGTTGTGATGCAACAGGGAGATACTATATTCTCCAACCCGGATGTTCGAACCATCCTGCTGATAGAAACCAATGATACGACTTTAAAGAAAGAAGGCTTTCAGATTACAACAGTCGGTAATCTGACGAAAGTATCCGGCAGGGATGGCAGCGGTGTCATCTATGGATGCCGTGAACTGATAGACCGTGTGAGTAGTTCAAAAGGCAAACTGAACCTTCCCGAGAAGCTGACAGATGGACCGGAAATGGTATTGCGTGGCGCCTGCGTAGGATTGCAGAAGATGACTTATCTGCCGGGTCACGGCGTATATGAATATCCTTATACACCAGAGAGTTTTCCCTGGTTCTATGATAAAGAGCAATGGATTAAATATCTGGATATGCTGGTTGCTAATCGTATGAACTCACTTTATCTCTGGAACGGGCATCCGTTTGCTTCGTTAGTGAAGCTGAAAGACTACCCGTTTGCATTGGAAGTGGACGAAGAGACCTTCAAAAAGAACGAAGAAATGTTTTCTTTCCTCACGGAAGAAGCGGATAAACGTGGTATCTTTGTGATACAAATGTTCTACAATATCATTCTTTCAAAGCCGTTTGCCGAACATTACGGTCTGAGAACACAGGATCGTAACCGTCCTATTACTCCTTTAATTGCGGATTATACTCGTAAGAGCATTGCCGCTTTTATTGAGAAATATCCTAATGTAGGATTGCTTGTTTGCTTGGGTGAAGCCATGTGTACTGTGGAGGATGATGTGGAATGGTTCACAAAGACAATTATCCCCGGAGTAAAGGATGGATTACAGGCACTTGGACGTACAGATGAACCGCCTCTCTTGTTGCGTGCACACGATACAGACTGTAAATTAGTGATGGATGCCGCCCTGCCACTCTATAAGAATCTTTATACCATGCATAAGTATAACGGTGAATCACTGACCACATACGAACCTCGCGGACCATGGGCAAAGATACATACGGATTTGAGTTCACTCGGTTCTATCCATATCAGTAATGTTCATATTCTGGCGAATCTGGAACCTTTCCGTTGGGGGTCTCCCGATTTTGTACAGAAGGCTGTAAAGGCCATGCACGATGTTCATGGCGCAAATGCCCTGCATCTTTACCCACAGGCTTCTTATTGGGATTGGCCATACACCGCCGACAAATTACCGGATGGCAAGCGGGAATTTCAGCTTGACCGTGACTGGATATGGTATCAGACCTGGGGACGATATGCATGGAACTGTCGTCGTGATCGTTCACAGGAAATTGATTACTGGAATCATCAGTTAGGTAAATTCTATGGTACATCTGATGAAAATGCCGGACTGATTCGTGAGGCGTATGAAGAAAGTGGCGAAATAGCACCGAAGTTGCTGCGTCGTTTCGGCATCACAGAAGGAAATCGCCAGACATTGTTGCTGGGTATGTTTATGAGTCAGTTTGTCAATCCATACAAATACACCATCTATCCGGGGTTCTATGAAAGTTGCGGACCGGAAGGTGAGAAACTGATAGAATATGTAGAAAAGGAATGGAAAAAGCAACCTCATGCAGGTGAGTTGCCTTTGGATATCATTGCCCAGGCTATAGAGCATGGAGATAAAGCGGTAGCCGCCATTGATAAGGCAGCAAATTCCGTATCTGACAATAAAGATGAGTTCGCACGTTTGCAGAATGACATGCATTGTTATCGCGAGTTTGCATATGCGTTTAATCTGAAAGTGAGAGCTGCCAAACTGGTATTGGATTATCAGTGGGGAAAAGATCTAAAGAATCTGGAAAATGCCATTCCTCTGATGGAGCAGGGTCTGGAACATTATCGTAAATTAGTGAAACTTACAGATGAACATTATCTGTATGCCAATAGTATGCAGACAGCACAACGCCGTATTCCTATAGGTGGAGATGGCGGCAACAATAAGACTTGGAAAGAATTGCTGGTACATTACGAAAAGGAACTGGAGAATTTTAAAGCGAACCTTGTTCTGCTGGAGGAAAAACAAAATGGAAAAGCAACTGCTGAATCGGTAGATATTCCGGCCTGGGCTTCCGCCAGTGTGAAAATTCTATCCGGTTATCCGACCGTTAAATTAAGTGAGGGCACTTCCCTGTTTACTAATCTTCCGGGAAAGATAGAAGCCATGGCTCCTGAACTGGAAGGATTGAAAGCATTTCGTTTCAATGCCAATGAGCAGCGTGAAAAGGGAACAAGTATTACTTTTGAAACGGATGCGCCGGTAAAACTTCTGGTCGCCTATTTCAAGGATGACCAAAAGAAGTATGCCAAAGCACCGAAACTTGAGATTGATGCTTCGGCTAATGATTACGGTCAGGCCGAGCCGATATTGACGAATGCTGTTCGTATCAGTGGAATGCCACTGGCCAATGTACATGCATATAGTTTTCAGGCAGGCAAGCATACGCTGATGTTGCCGAAAGGATATCTCCAGGTTCTGGGATTTACGGATGCGGATATGAAGGCCCGTAATGCAGGATTGGCCGGAGACGAAGAAACAATGGATTGGTTGTTTTATTAATACTGAATCATGAGAAAACTATCACTGACATTCTTTTGCATGATATCTGCCCTGTCTGCTTTTGCTCAGCGTGATGTTGCGCAGGAGCGGATGGAGCAGATTTTCGAAGAAGCAAAAACACCCTATAAATATGGACTGGTGGTTGCTCCGGAGGATAATCACCATAAAATAGATTGCCCTACGGTCTTTCGTCAGGGAGACAAATGGCTGATGACCTATGTTGTTTATAACGGTAAGGGAGGGACAGACGGCCGTGGTTATGAAACCTGGCTGGCAGAAAGTGATAATTTGCTTGAGTGGCGCACATTGGGGCGGGTTCTTTCGTACCGGGATGGTGAATGGGATTGCAATCAAAGAGGTGGATTTCCTGCTCTACCGGATATGGAGTGGGGAGGAAGCTATGAACTTCAGACTTATAAGGACCGTCATTGGATGACTTACATCGGTGGAGAAGGAACGGGGTACGAGGCTGTGAAGGCACCGCTTTTTGTCGGTTTGGCATGGACGAAAGGAGATTTGTCTACTGCGCACGAGTGGGAGTCTCTGAATAAGCCTATTCTGAGTATCCATGACAAGGATGCTCAATGGTGGGAAAAGCTGACTCAATATAAAAGTACCGTCTATTGGGATAAGGATAAGACGTTGGGTGCCCCCTTTGTTATGTTCTATAATGCGGGAGGCCGCCATCCGGAAACAGGTCTGAAAGGGGAACGTGTAGGGATAGCCCTTTCTAAAGATATGAAAACATGGAAACGTTATCCCGGAAATCCTGTTTTTGCACACGAAGCTGATGGAACCATCACAGGAGATGCCCATATACAGAAAATGGGAGATGTGTATGTAATGTTCTATTTTTCAGCTTTTGAACCGTCACGGAGATACAAGGCTTTCAATACTTTTGCTGCCAGCTATGATTTGGTGCACTGGACCGACTGGACTGGAGAAGACCTTATTATTCCCTCTAAAAACTATGATGAACTGTTTGCCCATAAAAGTTATGTGGTAAAGCATGATGGAGTTGTTTATCACTTCTATTGTGCGGTTAATAATGCAGAGCAGCGGGGGATTGCAGTTGCTACCAGTAAACCGATGGGACGTTCTGCCGTCCGTTTCCCAAAAATGGAGACGAAGAATCGTCGTATACTGACCGAACTGAATGAAGATTGGAAAACATGGCTGATTGATCATTCACAACCGGTGAATACTAATTCATTGCAGCGTGGTAATGCAATCAATTGTCAACTGCCTCACAACTGGGATGATTACTATGGTTATCGTCAGCTCACTCATGGCAATCTGCATGGCACTGCTATGTATGTGAAAGATTTTACTTTGGATAATTACCAATCCCGGAAGCGCTATTTTCTTCGTTTCGAAGGAGTAGGCACTTATGCCACAATTCAATTGAATGGTCAGGATTTTGGACGGCATCCCGTAGGACGCACGACATTGACCTTGGATGTGACCGATGCATTGAGGCAAGGTAGCAATCATCTGGAGGTAAAAGTTGAGCACCCGGAAATGATTGCCGATATGCCTTGGGTATGTGGCGGCTGTTCTTCGGAATGGGGATTCAGTGAAGGTTCGCAACCTTTAGGAATCTTCCGGCCTGTGGTGTTGGAAGGTACAGATGAAATCCGTATCGAACCTTTCGGAGTACATATCTGGAATGATGAGAAAGCAGCTAATGTATTTGTCGATACAGAGGTTAAGAACTATGGTAAGACTACGGAAACGATTGAAGTGGTCAATAAATTGAGCAATGCAGATGGAAAGCAAGTGTTCCGTCTGGCCAGGAAAGTGACATTGGCACCGGGAGAGATGAAGGTGGTTCGCCAGCACTCTCCTGTAGAGAATCCGGTGTTGTGGAGTACAGATAATCCTTATCTGTATAAACTGGCAAGCATGATTAAACGGGATACGAAGACTACGGATGAGATATCGACTCCTTTCGGTATCCGTACCATCAGCTGGCCGGTGAAACGGAATGACGGAGACGGACGTTTCTATTTGAATGGAAAGCCTGTCTTTATCAATGGAGTTTGCGAGTACGAACATCAGTTCGGACAAAGTCACGCGTTCAGCAGGGAGCAGGTAGCTGCAAGGGTAAAGCAGATATGTGCGGCAGGCTTTAACGGTTTCCGTGACGCCCATCAGCCCCATCATCTTGATTATCAGAAATACTGGGATGAAAAAGGTATTTTGTTCTGGACGCAATTCTCCGCACATGTATGGTATGACACACCGGAATTCCGGGAGAATTTTAAGAAGCTGCTTCGCCAGTGGGTGAAAGAGCGTCGCAATTCCCCCTCAGTCGTTATATGGGGATTGCAGAATGAAAGTACATTGCCCCGTGAATTTGCACAGGAATGTAGTGAGATTATCCGGGAGATGGATCCGACGGCGCGTACGATGCGTGTCATCACTACCTGTAATGGTGGGGAAGGAACCGACTGGAATGTAATCCAGAATTGGAGTGGTACGTACGGGGGAGATGTCACCAAATATGGAAAAGAACTCTCCCGGAAGAATCAACTGTTGAACGGAGAATATGGTGCATGGAGAAGCATCGGATTGCATACGGAATCCGGAGAGTTTGAGGTGAACGGAACGTGGAGTGAAGATCGTATGTGCCGGCTGATGGAAACTAAGATCCGTTTGGCGGAGCAGGCAAGAGATAGTGTTTGCGGACAATTCCAATGGATATATAGCAGTCATGACAATCCCGGACGCCGCCAGCCGGATGAAGCTTACCGGAAAATAGATAAAGTAGGACCATTCAATTATAAAGGATTGGTGACTCCATGGGAAGAGCCGCTGGATGTATATTATATGTATCGTGCCAACTATGTTCCGGCAGCCAAAGATCCTATGGTTTATCTCATATCACATACCTGGACGGATCGTTTTAAGGAGGGGCGTCGCCGGGCTACTATCGAGGCTTATAGTAATTGCGATTCTGTATTGCTCTATAACGATATGTCTGATGGGAAAGTCACTTTCCTTGGACGGAAGGGGAATAATGGAGTAGGAACTCATTTCGTGTGGGAGAACCGGGATATCCGCTACAATGTGCTTCGCGCAGTAGGTTATTACAAAGGAAAACCTGTTGCGGAAGATATAATCATTCTGGAAGGATTAGAGCGGGCGCCTCGCTTTGATGCGCTTTATCAGGAAGCAAAGCCTGTACTGAAGGGAGAGGAGGGATATAATTACCTGTATCGCATCAATTGCGGTGGAGATGAATATACGGATAGCTTCGGGCAACTCTGGTCACAGGATAATCTGGGGTATTCCCGTTCATGGGCTGCAAATTTTGAAGGTCTGAATCCTTATCTTGCCAGCCAGCGTACGACGTCTGATCCGATACGTGGCACGCGCGACTGGACGTTATTCCAGTCCTTCCGCTTTGGCCGTCACCAGTTGGAATATCGTTTTCCTGTAGCCGACGGAATCTATCGTATCGAATTTTACTTTACAGAGCCCTGGCATGGTACGGGGGGAAGTGCTTCTACCGATTGTGAAGGTTTGCGCATATTTGATGTAATGGTGAACGATTCCCTCGTGTTGGATGATCTGGACGTATGGGCTGAAAGTGGCCATGACGGTGCATGCAAAAAGGTAGTATATGCCGTTGCGAAGCAAGGCCTGCTGAAAATACACTTCCCGGAAGTAAAGGCCGGTCAGGCACTGATTTCCGGAATTGCCATTGCTTCTACAAATCAGGAACTGAAGCCGTCTGTGTTTCCGGCTTCTGACTGGAGTTGGGAGGCAGCAGATAAAGAGCTTTTGGTGAAGACTCCCAAGGAATTGCTTCCGGAAGATAAGAATGCTCGTGCCAGTGTGGCGTATGAGGCTGAGACAGCTTTTGTAAAAGGTACTTTTACGAAGAGGGAGCATCGCAAACAGATGGGCATCTTCTTTGGAAAAGGAAAGAAGAACAGCATCGAGTGGAGTGTTTCTACCGGATTGGCCCAAATCTACGCTCTTCGGTTTAAGTATATGAATACAACTGGTAAGCCGCTGCCTGTACGGATGCTGTTTATCGACAGCAAAGGTGTGACGTTGAAAGATGATATCCTTACTTTCCCTGAAACGCCCGATAAGTGGAAAATGGTGAGTACCACTACCGGAACATTCATCAATGCGGGCTATTATAAAGTGCTGCTTTCGGCGGAAGATATGAATGGATTGGCGTTTGACGCATTGGAGATTCAGTAAAGAGTACAAAACACATCTTCATCCGTCTATCCTATATTAATAGCATAACGAATGAAGATATATACTTTACTCTTTGGTCTATTGCTCCCCATCCAGCCGTCAGCACAAACTGTGCATGACTGGGAGAATCACCATGTACTTCAAATCAACCGCGAACCGGCGCGGGCCGCATTTACTCCTTTCCACGCACAGAAGGGAGATTGTTCCATCTGTCTGGATGGAACATGGAAGTTTCGCTGGACACCTGTGCCCGATGAAAGAATTGTAGAGTTCTATCAGACGGATTTCAATGATAAAGACTGGGTCGGTTTTCCCGTACCTGCCAATTGGGAAGTAAACGGATATGGTACGCCGATATACGTTTCGGCAGGCTATCCGTTCAAGATAGATCCACCCCGGGTGATGGGTGAACCGAAGGTTGACTATACGACTTACAAAGAACGGAATCCCGTAGGACAATATCGCCGTTCGTTTCAGTTGCCTGCCGGTTGGGAAGCAAGAGGCCAGACCTTTCTTCGTTTCGAAGGAGTGATGAGTGCTTTCTATGTCTGGATAAATGGAGAACGGGTAGGGTATAGCCAAGGAAGTATGGAGCCGAGTGAATTCAATATTACAAACTACCTGCATGCCGGAGAGAATCAGATCGCACTGGAGGTTTACCGGTATAGTGACGGCTCTTATCTTGAAGATCAGGACTTCTGGCGTTTTGGTGGTATCCACCGCAGCATCCATTTGCTGCACACACCCGATATCCGTATCCGTGATTATGCAGTGCGGACTCTTCCGGTTTCTACGGACTATCAGGATTTCATCTTGCAGATAGACCCTCAATTCAGCGTTTACCGAGGGATGACCGGAAAAGGAACTACCCTGCAGGGAGTATTGAAAGATGCTTCCGGACAAGAAATCGCGACACTGAAAGGGGATGTGGAAGATATACTCGACCTGGAACATAAAGCGGGCAGGATGAACGAATGGTATCCTCAACGTGGTCCCCGTAAATTGGGACGTATGTCGGCAACGATAAAATCTCCGAAAAGGTGGACTGCTGAAACCCCTTATTTGTATAAACTGCACCTGACTCTGCTGACTGCCGAAGGTGAAGTAATAGAGCAGGTAGAACAATCTGTCGGTTTCCGTTCAGTGGAAATACGAAACGGACAACTGCTGGTTAATGGCGCACCGGTTCGTTTCCGTGGGGTGAACCGCCATGAACACGATCCCCGTACGGCTCGTGTCATGAGCGAAGAACGTATGTTGCAGGATATTCTTCTGATGAAGCAAGCCAATATTAATGCGGTGCGAACCAGTCATTATCCCAATGTCAGCCGCTGGTATGAGCTTTGTGACAGTCTGGGGCTTTATGTAATGGATGAGGCTGACATTGAGGAGCATGGTTTGCGCGGAACCTTAGCCAGCACTCCCGATTGGCATGCCGCATTTCTGGACCGTGCCGTGCGGATGGCAGAACGGGATAAAAATCATCCAAGCATTGTAATGTGGAGTATGGGTAATGAGAGTGGTTATGGTCCGAATTTTGCCGCTATTTCAGCTTGGCTGCATGACTTCGATCCGACACGTCCCGTGCATTATGAAGGTGCACAGGGAGCCGGCGGTGAACCTGATCCGAAGACGGTAGATGTAATCAGTCGTTTCTATACCCGGGTAAAACAGGAGTATCTGAATCCCGGCATTGCCGAGGGAGAAGATAAGGAACGTGCGGAAAATGCACGTTGGGAGCGGCTGTTGGAAATTGCGGAACGTACCAATGACAACCGTCCCGTGATGACGAGTGAATACGCTCACTCCATGGGAAATGCTCTGGGGAATTTCAAGGAATATTGGGACGAGATATACAGTAATCCCCGTATGCTGGGCGGATTTATCTGGGATTGGGTAGATCAGGGCATCTACAAGACGTTACCCGATGGACGTATCATGGTAGCTTACGGTGGTGATTTTGGTGATAAACCGAATCTGAAGGCTTTTTGCTTCAATGGCCTGTTGATGAGTGACCGCGAAACAACTCCTAAATATTGGGAGGTGAAGAAAGTATACTCACCCGTGGAGTTGAGAGTGGAGAGTGGAGAGCTGAGAGTGACGAATAGGAATCATCATACGGATTTGTCCCAATATCGCTGTTTGTGGACGTTGTCCATAGATGGGAAGCAGAAGGATCAAGGAGAAATAACATTGCCCGAGGTAGCTCCCGGAGAAAGTGAAACGATCCCTTTACCTGTTTCCATAGCCGGCAAGAAAGCTTCGGCAAAGGCTACTTCTGACCTGCGTCTCACGATAAGCTTCATCTTGAAGCGGGATGCTCTTTGGGCAAAAGCCGGGCATGAAGTGGCATGGGAGCAGTTCTGCATTCAGGAAGGCGCATTATTGTCTTCCAAACTTGAGAATAGAGGGAGACTGAAGGTAAGGGCAGATGAAGAACATTTATCCATCAGTGGGAGCGGCTTTTCTATTCAATGGGAGAAAAACGCAACCGGGAGCCTGACTTCCCTTATTTATCATGGAAAAGAAATGCTGGCTCATCCGGCTGATTTTCCTCTTCAGCCTGTAACGCAGGCCTTCCGTGCACCGACAGATAATGATAAGAGTTTTGGCAACTGGTTGGCTAAAGACTGGAGTTTGCATCAAATGGATAATCCTCGTATTAGTCTGGACTTTTTTAAGCATGAGGTCCGTGAGGACGGAGCGGTCATTGTCCGGATTCAAACCAGGAATCGCTATAAAGAAGGTATGATCGTGACAAAGTTTCTTTATACTATCCTTTCCGATGGAACCATAGACTTGAAAACTACTTTCCAACCGCAGGGAATTCTGCCCGAATTACCCCGTTTGGGAATAGCATTCTGCCTTTCATCCGATTATAATACTTTTATCTGGCAGGGGCGTGGTCCGCAGGATAATTATCCTGACCGTAAGACTTCCGCAGCTGTTGGACTTTGGAAAAGATCGGTTGCCGACCAGTATGTGCATTATCCCCGTCCGCAAGATAGTGGAAATAAGGAAGAAGTGCGTCGCCTTATGCTGACCGACAGGCATGGCAAAGGTATTCGTGTCGATGCTGTGGAAGATGTTTTTTCTGCTTCTGCCCTGCACTATACCGCACAGGATTTATATAAAGAAACGCATGACTGTAATCTGAAACCCCGCCCCGAGGTTATCCTGAGTCTGGATGCCGCCGTACTTGGATTGGGTAACAGCAGTTGCGGACCGGGCGTACTGAAGAAGTATGCCATTGATAAGAAGGAACATACCTTGCATATACGGATTTGTAATGAGAAATAGGAGCCGGCATAGTGCTGGAGCAAGATTTCCCTTCGGCATACTATTTTTATAGGCATTACTATCTCAATTGAAGGTGTGTCAAAACTGGAAAGTAACTTAAGCTCCCCTCCTCCCGGGAGGAGAATTAAGATAGTCTGGTTAGCACGCCGAAGGGAAAAACTGCTTCAGTACCGCCCCGGTATCAGTAACTAAGAATAACTAACACAATAATGAAAGTAACAATGAGAAACGTAACCACTTTATTATCAACCCTGGCATTAGCCACCACCCTGACTGCCCAGACACTTCCGCAGACAGAGCGGCAATACCTCTCCGGCCACGGATGCGACGACACAGTAGAATGGGACTTTTTCTGTACCGACGGACGTAACTCCGGTCGATGGACGAAAATAGGCGTCCCCTCTTGCTGGGAGTTGCAGGGTTTTGGTACCTATCAGTATGGAATTAGTTTTTATGGTAAAGCCTTTCCCGAAGGCATTGCCGGTGAGAAAGGAATGTATAAATATGAGTTTGAAGTTCCCGAGGAATTTCGTGGCAAGCAGGTCAGCCTTGTGTTCGAAGCATCCATGACCGATACGGAAGTTAAGGTTAACGGACGTAAGGCAGGATCGAAACACCAGGGAGCCTTCTATCGCTTTTCATATAATGTCACGGATTTACTGAAATATGGCAAGAAGAATCAGCTGGAAGTAACAGTTTCCAAAGAGAGCGAGAATGCCAGTGTGAACCTTGCCGAACGGCGCGCCGATTATTGGAACTTTGGCGGTATCTTCCGCCCGGTATTTCTGGAAGTAAAACCTGCCGTCAATCTCCGTCATATTGCTATTGATGCACAAATGGACGGATCATTCCGTGCCAATTGCTACACGAATATCTCCGGTGACGGAATGAGTATCCGTGCACAGATTTTGGACGGTAAAGGGAAGAAACTGGCAGATACCACCGTACCCCTAAAAGCCGGAAGCGACTGGACTACTTTACAATTGAACGTTTCTGCCCCTGCCTTATGGACGGCAGAAACTCCGAATCTTTATAAAGCTCAATTTTCACTGTTGGATAAAGAAGGTAAAGTCCTGCATCATGAGACCGAGACATTCGGTTTCCGTACTATCGAAGTTCGTGAAAGTGACGGATTGTACGTGAACGGGGTGCGTATCAACGTGCGTGGTGTCAACCGTCATAGTTTCCGTCCCGAAAGCGGTCGTACCCTAAGTAAAGCGAAGAATATTGAAGATGTACTTCTGATGAAGGGCATGAATATGAATTCTGTCCGTCTGAGCCACTATCCGGCGGACCCGGAATTTCTGGAAGCATGCGACTCTCTTGGACTCTATGTTATGGATGAACTGGGTGGCTGGCATGGCAAGTACGACACCCCTACGGGAGTACGTCTGATTGAAGGCATGATAGAACGTGATGTGAACCATCCGTCCATTATCTGGTGGAGCAATGGTAATGAAAAAGGCTGGAACATTGAACTGGATGGAGAATTTCATAAATACGATCCGCAGAAACGCCCGGTCATCCATCCGCAAGGTAACTTCTCCGGTTTCGAAACCATGCACTATCGTTCATATGGAGAAAGCCAGAACTACATGCGCCTGCCGGAAATCTTTATGCCTACTGAATTCCTGCATGGTTTGTACGACGGAGGTCATGGTGCCGGCCTGTATGATTACTGGGAAATGATGCGTAAACATCCGCGTTGTATCGGTGGTTTCCTGTGGGTATTGGCGGATGAAGGCGTGAAGCGCGTGGATATGGACGGGTTCATAGACAATCAGGGAAATTTCGGAGCTGACGGAATTGTAGGCCCTCACCATGAAAAGGAAGGCAGCTATTACACTATTAAGCAGCTATGGAGCCCGGTGCAGGTTATGAATACCGCTATCGACCGGAATTTCGACGGTAAACTCTCTGTGGAGAACCGTTATGATTATCTGAACCTGAACACCTGTCGTTTTATCTGGCAGCAAGTGAAGTTCCCGTCGGTAACGGATGCTTCCAATACAACTACACGGATTCTGAAACAAGGTGAAGTGCAAGGAAGCGATGTAGCAGCCCATGGAGTGGGAGTGGTGGATATCAAGACTTCTATTCTTCCCGAAGCGGATGCTCTTTTCCTGACAGCTATAGATAAATATGGGCATGAGCTTTGGCGCTGGACTTTCCCCGTAGATAAACTGAATCGGGAAACAGAACAGTTTTCTGCATCATCCGGCCGTGCATCCTATACGGAAACAGAAAAAGGTATTACGGTAAAAGCAAACGGGCGTACTTTTGTCTTTTCAAAGAAAGACGGGCAGCTGAAAGATGTATCCGTCAATAACCGTAAGATTAGTTTTGCTAACGGTCCCCGTTTTATCGGTGCACGTCGTGCAGACCGTTCCCTAGATCAGTTCTATAATCATGATGACGAAAAAGCCAAGGCAAAGGACCGTACTTACAGTGAATTTACCGATGCGGCAGTCTTCACGAAACTGGATGTGAAAGAAGAGGGGGGGAATCTGATCCTCACCGCTAATTATAAACTGGGTAATTTAGATAAAGCTCAGTGGACAATTCATCCGGACGGCATGGCTACTCTTGATTATACCTACAACTTCTCCGGTGTGGTAGACCTGATGGGTATTTGCTTTGATTACCCTGAAGAACAAGTGCTCAGCAAGCGTTGGTTGGGAGCAGGTCCGTATCGTGTATGGCAGAATCGTATTCATGGCACGCAGTATGATATCTGGGAGAATGATTATAACGATCCTATTCCGGGTGAGACATTCACCTATCCTGAATTCAAGGGATATTTTGGCAGTGTCTCCTGGATGAGTATTCGCACGAAAGAGGGAACCATCAGCCTGACGAATGAAACACCTGATTCCTATATCGGAGTATATCAACCCCGTGATGGTCGTGACCGGTTACTGTATACACTTCCCGAAAGCGGAATTTCTGTTTTGAATGTAATTCCTCCGGTGCGTAATAAAGTAAATTCCACGGACTTGTGCGGTCCTTCTTCACAACCAAAATGGGTGGATGGCCCGCAAACGGGACGCCTTGTTCTCCGGTTTGAATAAGACTTTGTAATTCCGGTTCAGGCGGAAAGAGATCAGCTCTTTGTCCTGAACCGGTAAGTAATATCATTCATTTCTCCTTGTACAATCTTGTAAAGCCGCTGGTTGGTTTGTTCAGACTTCAATCCACCGCGGCTTTCTACGTAAGGCCCAAGTTTTATGTATTGGAAGTTCCGTATCGGGAATCCGTCAGGCAGTTCCTGCTTACCGGAATACCAACCCACTTTAACCGGGGCAATCTGCTGTTGCTGTAGAAAATTGGCAAAATACGCTACATCATAAGGATCTGCATCTCCACCCATAAAACAGACGCATGTAACAGCCTTTCCATACTTTTGTAAAAGTACGGAAAGGTTTTCTTCTGTCAGCGCTTCTCCGACATTTTGTTGCAGATAGGGACTATGGCAACCTTTACACCTGTTCGGACAGTTCGAAAGGTTGATTGCCAATGTCACCTCATCCGGTATCTCCTGAAAAACAATGTCGTAATCAGTGTACTTCAGCATAATATCTTCGGGCAGCCTCCTTTTGCCGGGCTTGAGAGAAATTGCTGATTCGTTTCATGTAGCCGATAACGCGGGTCAGATAATCCACGTTCTGGCTATGACATTCCGGACACTCTTTCAAGTATCTTTTGTCAATGTGGTTGCATTCGTTGCAGACCGTGTTAGGTATATTGAAAGTAAAGTAATTGCAGCCCTCAGTGGCGGCTACCCGAAGTAATTGCCTGTATTGCTCTTTGCTTAAGTGCTCTTCCAGATTCATGTGGAGTGCCGAACCACCTGTCAGATGCTCTATATACCTGTGTCCATGCATACGGAACTTATCGATGACGTTCAGCGACTCATCCTCTACGATGTAGAAATAGCTGTTATAGCACTCGCGGAATGTCTGGAAACCGGCTTCTTTGTCCCATTTGGCATGTTTCACGCCTACATTCTCGGCCGGTATCATTTCGCAGTTAAAGAGTATATCTTTCGTTCGATATTTCTTATTGTATTTTTCAACTATTCCCAGAATCTCCTGCACAAAAGCTTCATATTTAGGATTATCGTTGATTTCAATTCCCATGAATTGAGCGGCTTCCACCAGCCCGTTTACACCGATTGTCAGATATTGGCGTCCCATATTGATGTATCCGGCATCGAACAAAGGCAACATTCCTTTGCTTTGCAGATGCTTTAAGTTTTCGTTATAGGCCAGTTGTACCTTGTGTACCAGATCTACTACCTCTTCAAGGAAGAAATGATAAAGCAATCCGGATTTCACTGCATGCTGGATGCAACGGTTCAGGTTGATAGTCAACACACTTTTTGATCCGGTAGATACGCCGCCTGCACCCAGGGTGTAACTAAATCCGTTATCCTGTATTTCATTACGTAAGCGGCAACAACTACTTAACGAGTCGGCATTATCACTCATATATGTAAAGAAAGAGTGTCCTTCCGCATACATTTCGGCCGTGAAGTCACCGTATTCCTTATCCAGTACATCTCCGTCTTTGGTCAGTAAAGCCATTGTCTCTACGGGGAAAGTAAGAACGGCTTTGGTGCGTTCCTTATTGAACCACTTCATGAAACGCTTCTGCAACCAGCTCAATGATTCCCAATGGGGAGCGTTTCCGTCCGGGAAGACGAAATGTTCGAAAAGGCTATTGAAATAATATTGATCATAGTAAGCTACATTCCAGAATACTGCCTGAAAATTCCGTGCCCCCGTAGGTTGATTGATGGAATATACGATCTGTTCAAAACAATCGGTGATTATTTTATCTATGGTCCTTTGTTTGGAGGAAAGGTCGGCAAGTTGTTCCGGATGTTTATAGTAATCCTCTCCGTATTCTTTTTCTATGAAATAATTCATATACATCAGAAATTCCGGTGTGGCACAGGCGCCGCTGAGCATACTCGATACGATAAATACCATATTGATGAATCCTCCGCAGAAAGACTTCAGATTGGTGGGTGCCGTGGAGTTACCGCCTACGGATGCGGTTCCGCTGATCAGCCACGGATACATGGTGATGCTTGCGCAATAATTGGCAAGATTGGTTTCATCATTCTTATATATGAAGTGTTGGTTCAGCAATTCGATGTAGCGGTCTGAAAGTTCCTTGCCGTACATGTCCTTCAGACGGTCAGTCAGCAAACGGCGGTTCAGACGGATGAAGTTCGATTTGGGGAGCTCGCCTATCAGTGTGGCTATATTTTTATTTTCCACATTGGCGTTAGCGTCATACTTGCTACCGGTGGCAGGGTTGGAGGCATCGCAGTAATCCATCAGGAAACGGAGCTTGTCACGTACTTCCCGGTCTTCCAGATGTTTCTGTCTGTATAGCATGAACGCTTTTGCTACACTGTAATAGTGTTCAGCCATCAGTGCAATTTCTACCTGGTTCTGTATATCTTCTACACTGGTTCCATCACTGATGTTCACGCGGCTGAGTATGTTGGTGATCACATCTTGTGTGGCAAAACTGCCGACAGATAAAAATGCTTTACTAATTGCGTTCTTGATCTTGTCAAGTGAAAACGCTTCTTTTTTCCCATCTCTTTTGACGATGAAAGTCTCCGAATTGATCATACCTGTAATTTAAGATTTAACAAATAAATATTCTTTGTTTAGTTAGCTATACTAAATCAAACGACAAAATAAGGAGAGTAAGTAATAAAATGAATCTTGGAGGATGCATTCTATCGCTTTTCACCCGAAAGCCTGAATGATTACAGATATCGGCAGGTCTTCTGACTTGTTTCCGTTATGGCGCCTTCCCGGTCTTTGCAGGACCAGTGGCTAAAGAGTGCCACAATCTTTTCTCCACATGGTAGGGAGATGAAACTTACAGCTACGGGGATAGTCCCTGATTTTCACAGGATTCCCTTTTAATTCCATTTCACACTTGCGGTGATTTGGAAACCGTTATCGCTGACAAAGTTAGAAATAAAATCTATAATCCAACGGATGATAGAAAAAAATATTCCCAGCTTATATTTTTTGTTTTAAAAAGCATCTCCAATGATAATTTCCACTATCTTTGCCCCGAATTGGTTTCGGATGAACATTTCTGTCATTTGGATTAAAAGGGAATCGGGTGTAAATCCCGGACAGTCCCGCTGCTGTGAAGCTCCATAACTTTCTTGATAAATACTTTAGCCACTGGCTGTGAATTGGAGGCCGGGAAGGAATCAGAAAGGGAGTCAGTCAGAAGACCTGCCATTCGTTAAAGTCTGTTGCTACTCGTGGGATTAGGGGAACAGTACGAACGTATAATTGTTTTAATTTAATTAATGCGAAAGGGATGCCTATGAAAAAGGTATGTCCGCGTTGTGGTGCAACCTTTGAGTGTATGCACGATCGGATTTTGTCATGCCATTGCGCTACGGTACGACTGAATGAGCAGCAACGTGCTTATTTGCAAAAGAATTACCCGGGCTGTTTATGTCATGACTGTCTGACCGCAGTCAAAGAGGGTATCGTTATGGATGTATGTGATGCACCCCTTTGTGATAAACAGAAGAACAATGATAAAAAAAGTATTGATTGCCAATAGAGGCGAGATTGCTGTACGTGTAATGCGTTCCTGCAAAGAGATGGGAATACGTACAGTAGCTGTCTATTCGGAAGCGGACCGTGCAGCAAAACACGTCATGTATGCCGATGAAGCCTGTCTGATAGGTCCGGCAGCTTCCAGAGACAGTTATTTGAATATAGAGAATATAATTCGTGCTGCCCGGCAGCATGAAGCGGATGCCATCCATCCCGGATATGGTTTCTTATCTGAAAATGCCGACTTTGCCCGTCGTTGCAAAGAAGAAGGCATTATTTTTATCGGGCCCTCTGCCGAAACAATGGAAGCGATGGGCGATAAAATCTCAGCCCGTAAACACATGATTGCAGCCGGAGTACCGGTAGTTCCCGGTACGGAACAACCCTTGCAGAGTGCCGGGGAGGCTGTGATGATATGTAATAAGATCGGCTATCCCGTGATGCTGAAAGCCTCTATGGGTGGTGGCGGAAAAGGTATGCGACTGATACATAGTGAGGATGAAGTAGTTGAGGCTTATAATACCGCCCGTTCGGAGTCTATGTCTGCTTTTGGTGACGATACGGTATATCTGGAGAAATTTGTGGAGGAACCCCATCATATTGAATTTCAGGTATTGGGTGATAATCATGGCAATGTGATTCATTTATTTGATCGCGAATGTTCTGTTCAGCGTAGAAATCAAAAGATTGTGGAGGAAAGTCCGTCTCCCTTCCTCACTCCGGAATTACGCAGAGAGATGGGAGAGAAGGCTGTAGCTGCCGCCAAAGCAGTGAACTATTCGGGTGCAGGTACTATCGAATTTCTGGTGGATAAGCACCGTCATTTCTATTTCCTGGAAATGAACACCCGTTTGCAAGTGGAACATCCCATTACGGAAGAAGTGGTGGGTGTGGACTTGGTGAAAGAACAGATCATGATTGCATCCGGTTATCCGTTGCATCTTAAACAGGAAGATTTGTTTCAGCGGGGACATGCTATCGAATGTCGTATCTGTGCGGAAGATACGGAGAATAATTTTATGCCGTCTCCGGGAATCATTAAGTTATTGGCTGAACCGAACGGTATCGGTGTCCGAATCGATAGCTATGTTTACGAAGGGTATGAGATTCCTATTTATTATGATCCCATGATCGGAAAACTGATCGTATGGGCCACCAATCGGCAGTATGCCATTGAGCGTATGCGCCGTGTGCTGTATGAGTATAAAATTACCGGATTGAAGACGAATCTTACTTATCTGAAGCGCATCATGCACAACCCCGATTTCGTAAAGGGAGAATACAACACGCTGTTTATCGAGAAAAACTCGCGTATGTTGCAGCGTCCTAACAGTAATAATGAAGAAATTGAGAATATTGCCATGATTGCCGCTTATATAGATTACCTGATGAACCTGGAAGAGAATTCTTCCACGCAGTCGTCTGATGGTCGTCCTATCAGTCGCTGGCGTGAGTTCGGTTTGCAAAAAGGAGTTTTACGTATTTAAAGAGGGAGGAAGTAGTTAATGGAAATACATATTGGAAACCGCGTTGCCGACGTGACGTTGGTCAGTAAAGAAGATAATAAAGTCCGGTTGAATGTTGATGGAAGAATCTACGATGTGGATATTGCCATGGCAGAAAACGGCAGCTGCTCCATCTTACACGACGGAAATTCTTACAATACGGAAGTCATCCGCGGTGAAGGAGGAAAAAGCTATGATGTGAATTTGTTCTATCGCTCTTATCATGTGGATATAGCAGATACCCAGGTGAAATACTTGCGTATGCGAAAAGGAGGAGAAGAGAGACAGGACGATAAGATTATTGCTCCGATGCCGGGTAAGGTTATGAAGATTCCTGTAAAGAAAGGGGACCGTTTGTCGGCGGGAGATATTGTAGTGGTGCTTGAAGCTATGAAAATGCAAAGCAACTATAAGGTCAATTCGGACTGTGTAGTGAGAGAAATCTTGGTGGCGGAAGGTGATTCAGTGAGCAGTAACCAGATTTTAATGACATTGGATATTATAAATGAAGAATAAGTATGGAAAGGACAGAAATATATAATCAGTTTGAAGAACTTAATAAGCGTGCCTCGCAGGGTGGAGGCATTGATAAGATAGAAAAACAACATGCTGCCGGGCGGATGACCGCACGCGAACGCATAGAAGCCTTGCTGGATAAAGGGACATTCAATGAGTTGGATAAGTTTGTAAATCACCGTTGCACCAATTTCGGAATGGAGAAAAAACAAATTCCAGGTGATGGCATGGTGACTGGTTACGGCAAGATTGACGGTCGTCCGGTATTTGTGTACGCCTATGACTTTACGGTGCATGGTGGTTCTTTGAGTGAAACTAATGCAGCGAAAATAGTGAAAGTACAGCAACTAGCACTCAAAAATGGTGCTCCGGTTATTGCTCTGAATGACTCGGGAGGTGCCCGTATTCAGGAAGGTGTCGGCAGTTTGTCAGGATATGCTTCTATTTTCTATCAGAATACGATTGCTTCCGGGGTGATCCCTCAAATCTCAGCTATTCTGGGTCCATGTGCCGGCGGTGCCTGTTATTCACCTGCATTGACGGATTTTATTTTTATGGTGAAAGAGAAAAGTCATATGTTCATCACAGGGCCGGATGTAGTGAAAACGGTTACGCATGAAGAAGTGGACAAGGAAGAGCTGGGTGGAGCCTATGCACATAGCAGTAAGAGTGGCGTTACTCACTTCATGTGTAACACTGAAGAAGAAACCATGCTGGCCATACGCGAATTGCTCAGCTTCCTGCCTTCCAATAATATGGAGGATGCTCCGCTTATTCCTTGTACGGATGATGCCAGACGTCAGTCAGAAGAGCTTCAAACTGTGATTCCGGAAGACCCGAACATTCCTTATGACATTAAAGATATTATAGAGCCTGTTATGGATAACCAATATTTCTTTGAAGTGATGCCTCATTTTGCAAAGAATATTGTGGTGGGTTTCGCCCGTCTGAATGGCCGTTCGGTAGGAGTTGTAGCCAATCAGCCGGCTTATCTGGCTGGTGTGCTGGATATAGATGCTTCCGATAAGGCTGCACGTTTCATCCGTTTTTGCGACTGCTTCAACATTCCGTTGATTACCTTCGAAGATGTACCGGGCTTCCTGCCTGGCGTGACGCAGGAGCATAATGGCATCATTCGTCACGGGGCAAAAATCGTCTATGCTTATGCAGAAGCTACTGTCCCTAAAATTACCCTGATAACCCGTAAGGCTTATGGCGGTGCGTACATCGTGATGTCCAGCAAACAGACAGGGGCAGACATCAATCTGGCCTATCCGCAGGCTGAAATAGCTGTAATGGGAGCCGAAGGAGCTGTGAATATATTATATAGAAATGTTACACCGGAAGAAAAATCCGGTCTGATCCAGGAATATGAATTTAAGTTTTCTAATCCGTATCGGGCTGCCGAGCGTGGTTTTATTGATGAGATTATCATGCCTCGTGATACCCGGTATAAGCTGATTCAGGCGTTAGAAATGACGCATAACAAGAGTCAGAGCAATCCACCTAAAAAGCACGGCAATATGCCACTATGATTTAGTTATGTTTCAATGTGTGCGTCTCCCCGTAGAAGTGATTTCTCCGGGGAGACTTTAAACGGATTATATGAAGAAAAAATTATATATGCTTTAATTTATGGAACTATTGAAGAACCTTTTTGAAGGATACCCTGATCTTTGGGGTGGAGGAGTGGCTCATTCCGTACTGATCCTTTCACTTGTGATAGCATTTGGCATTATGCTGGCTAAAATCAAAGTGGCGGGAGTTTCATTAGGTATCACATGGATACTTTTTGTGGGGATTGTATTCGGGCATTTTGATATGACTCTGAATGAACACTTGCTTCATTTTATGAAAGAGTTCGGTCTGATCTTGTTTGTTTACTCCATAGGGCTACAAGTGGGACCCGGTTTCTTTTCTGCTTTCAAAAAAGGCGGACTTACCTTGAATCTGTTGGCTATGCTGGTCGTTTTTCTGGGAGTAGTCATCACAATTATATTACATTTTGTCACGGGTACGCCTATCACTACTATGGTCGGTATCCTTTCCGGTGCGGTAACAAATACTCCGGGACTTGGAGCTGCCCAGCAGGCAAACAGTGATTTGAACGGAATAGATACCCCTGAGATAGCATTGGGGTATGCGGTTGCTTATCCGCTGGGTGTAGTCGGTATTATCTTATCATTGATAGCCTTGAAATATATTTTGCGTATCAATACAAAAACAGAAGAAGCGGAAGCTGAACGCGGACTGGGACACATACAGGAACTCACCGTGCGTCCTATTTCGTTTGAAATCCGTAATGAAGCTATCGACGGAAAAAAGATAAAAGATATACGTCCGCTGATGAACCGTGATTTTGTGATTTCGCGTGTACAGTATCATGACGGGCAAGGAACGGAATTGGCTAATTCAGATACGATATTGCATCTGAATGATAAAATTTTGGTTATCTCTACCCCTAAAGATATTGAAGCTATTAGCGTCTTCTTCGGTAAGCAGATTGATATGCAATGGGAGCAATTGGACAAGAAACTGATTTCCCGTCGTATCTTGATAACGAAACCTGAACTGAATGGGAAGATGCTTTCCCAATTGAAGATACGTAATAATTTCGGAGCCAGTATTACCCGGGTGAATCGTTCGGGAGTAGACTTGGTTGCTGCTCCGCAATTACAATTGCAGATGGGCGACCGTGTTACTATTGTTGGTAGCGAGCTGGCGGTCAGTCATGCGGAAAAAGTATTGGGAAATTCAATGAAACGCTTGGATCATCCTAATTTGATACCTATATTCTTGGGGATAGCGTTAGGATGTATCCTGGGTAGTACGCCTTTTGTATTTCCGGGTATTCCCCAGCCGGTAAAGTTAGGATTGGCGGGTGGACCTCTTATTGTTTCCATTCTGATCAGTCGCTTCGGCCCTCAGTACAAAATGATTACTTATACTACCATGAGTGCTAATCTGATGCTGCGTGAGATAGGAATTTCCCTTTTCCTGGCTTGTGTGGGATTGGGTGCCGGTAAAGGATTTGTGGAAACGGTGATTTATGACGGTGGCTATGTCTGGGTAGGTTATGGTGTTATCATAACTATTGTTCCTTTGCTGATAGCCGGGCTTGTCGGACGATACGTCTTTAAATTAAACTATTATACGTTGATCGGAGTATTGGGTGGCTCAACCACGAATCCGCCCGCGTTGGCGTATTCCAATGATCTGACTTCGTGTGATGCTCCTGCGGTGGGATATGCCACTGTTTATCCGCTTACCATGTTTTTACGTGTGCTTACTGCACAAATACTGATACTTGCATTAGCTTAATTCCTAAACTTTAATTGAATCAAACATTTTCTCTTTTAGCTTGTTGTTTACTCCCCGTAAGATTATCTTTGCGGGGAGTTTTTTTATGTGAAAGAAAAAATGTAGTAACCAAGATGTATACAAATAAAGTAAAGAGAATAGCTGCCGTTCATGACTTGTCTGGTTTTGGGCGTGTATCCCTTACGGTTGTAATTCCGATTTTGTCTTCCATGGGCTTTCAGGTTTGCCCTTTACCTACGGCTGTGCTCTCCAGTCATACGCAATATCCGGAGTTTTCTATTCTTGACCTGACGGATGAAATGCCTCGAATTATTGCCGAATGGAAAAAGCTGGATATACAGTTTGATGCTTTCTATACAGGATATCTCGGAGCTCCGCGTCAGGTACAGATTGTTTCGGATTTTATTGATGACTTCCGCCAGTCGGACAGCTTGGTGGTAGTTGACCCCGTATTGGGAGATAACGGACGGCTATACACAAACTTTGATGAATCAATGATTCGCGAAATGCGTCACCTGGCAACGAAGGCGGATGTGATCACTCCAAATCTCACTGAACTTTTTTATCTGATGGACAAGCCTTATAAAGCAGATAATACGGATGAAGAATTGAAATCTTACCTTCGTCTTTTATCTGATGCAGGCCCTCAGGTGGTTATTATAACCAGCGTTCCTGTTCATGAAGAGAGTCACAAAACCTCGGTATATGCTTATAATCGGGTAGGAGATCGATACTGGAAAATTACTTGTCCGTATTTGCCGGCCCATTATCCGGGAACCGGGGATACTTTTACAAGTGTCATAACCGGTGCTTTATTGCAAGGGGACAGTCTTCCTATTGCTCTGGACCGTGCCACGCAATTCATTCTTCAGGGCATTCGCGCTACTTTTGGGTATGAGTATGACAATCGGGAGGGTATTTTACTGGAAAAAGTACTGCACAATCTGGATATGCCTATCCAAAGCGCCAGCTACGAATTGATTTAAAATGTAGTTATGTTACTCGTTGGCGGAATTTATTTCTTTTTTTGGGTTATGAATTAATTCACCACAGAGTAACACAGAGTTTCATGGAGTTTAATCAATTTGAAATCAAAAGAATATAACTCCGTGAAACTCTGTGTTACTCTGTGGTGAAAAATCATTACTATACCGAAATGAATAAATTCCGCCAACAGGTTTATGTTATTTGTTTGGAAGTGACGCTTTTAATAAGATAGGTACTTCTGCCGGTTCATTTGCCACTTGTATTCCAGCTGCCGTCAGTGCTGCAATCTTTTCCTCGGCAGAGCCGGAATTACCGGAAATAATGGCACCTGCATGTCCCATTTGCTTTCCCGGAGGTGCAGATTGTCCGGCAATAAAAGCTACGACAGGTTTTGTTACGTGCTTCTTTATATATTCAGCCGCCAGTTCTTCTGCGTTTCCACCAATCTCACCGATCATGACGATGGATTCCGTATCCTTATCATTTTGGAACATCTCCAATAGTTCACGGAAGTAAAGTCCTACTACGGGATCACCTCCCATGCCAATAGCGGTAGATTGGCCCATGCCGTTGGCTGTAAGATGGTAAACAATCTCGTAAGTCAATGTTCCGCTACGGCTGATCACTCCGACATTTCCTTTTTTAAAAATGTTGCCGGGTAAGATTCCGGCCAGGCTCTTTTCCGGAGAAATTAAACCGGGGCAGTTCGGCCCGATCAGCATGGCTCCTTTCAGTTGAGTGAAGCGATACGCTTTGATTACATCGAGGGTAGGGATACCTTCGGAGATACAGATAATCAGTTTGATTCCGGCATCTGCGGCTTCCATGATAGCATCTGCCGCATAGCTGGCGGGAACAAAAAGAATGGAGGCATTGGCCTGCGTCTTTTCCACTGCCTCGTACATGGTGTTGAAAACGGGAAGCCCGTCTACGGTGCTGCCTCCTTTTCCGGGAGACGTACCACCTACCACATTCGTACCGTATTCTTTCATTTTCACAGCATGAAAATGTCCGTCTCTGCCCGTAATACCTTGTACCAACAGGCGGGTCGATTTATCAATAAGTATGCTCATAATGTTTCTCCTTTCACAGATTTTATTACCATCAGGGTGGCTTCATTCATGGTTTCCGCTACCTGAAAGCGGTTACTGTCTTTTAATAGTTTCCTGCCGATATTTTCATTGGTTCCCGTCAGTCTTACAATGACAGGAATTTCCGTTTGTAATTGGTCGAAAGCCTGTATCAATCCTATAGCCACATCGTCGCAACGAGTGATACCGCCAAATATATTGATGAAGACCGCTTTTACTTTCGAATCATTCAGCAGTATCTTCATGGCTTCAATCACCTTCACGGGGTTTGAACTCCCACCGATATCCAGGAAATTGGCAGGTGAACCGCCATATAACTTAATCATGTCCATGGTAGTCATTGCCAGTCCGGCGCCGTTTACCATGCAACCGATGTCTCCGTCCATACGTACATAGCTGAATCCTCTTTCTTTGGCTGTAGCTTCGAGTTGTTCCTCCGGTGTAGGTTCGAAAAGAGCATGTATATCGGGGTGGCGGTAAAGAGCGTTATCATCGAACACCATCTTGGCATCAATGGCTGTAAGGGTACCTTTAGCCGTCAACACTAACGGGTTGATTTCAGCAAGCGATGCATCGTTTTCCATGAAGGCTTTATAGAGATTCTGAAGGATGGAAGTCATACGCCTGGCTTGTTCCGCCTGGTCAAAAAGCATGAATGCAAAACTCTGTGCCAGATATTGAGGCAATTCTATCAACGGGTCGATATTATAGCGAATGATTTTCTCCGGAGTGTTGCGGGCTACTTCTTCAATATCCATTCCTCCTGCAGCGCTCATGATAAGCACTACTGAACGCGTGTTGCGGTCAATGGTAAAACTGACATAATATTCAGCTGCGATATCTACAGCTTCGCTGATTAAAATTCGGGTTACAGGAAAACCTTTGATGGTCATTTTCAGAATTTCCCGGGCGTGCTGTCTTACCAGTTCTTCATTGTCAGCCAGTTTTATGCCTCCTGCCTTTCCTCGTCCACCGGTCAACACTTGTGCTTTCACAACTACTTTGTCCACTTCTAACTGCCGGAAAGCTTTTACGGCTTCATCGGGCGTATTGCATAACACATGTCGTTCTACCGGAATTCCATACTGGGAGAAGATTTCCTTTGCTTGATATTCATGTACTTTCATGGATCATGGATTATAGATTAGTATATGTCTCTAACAAATAAGATGGCTAAAAAGTTGTCAAATAAGTGATTGAGAACGAAAATAAGAAAAAGGATCGTTTCTGGTGAATGCTATTTGTTATAAGAAAAATATGGTAATAGCGATAAAAAATGACGTGTATTATGAAAAAAACTTGTTTTATACTGTGAACTTTTCTGCCTTTTTGGTTAATTTTGCATATTAATCTCATATTTTAATATTAAACCGTTGGGATTCCTTGTCAGATTCGGAGTCAGGAACCCTTGGATGATAACACACGAACTGTGATGAACAGGAGAAGATTTTATCAACAGAGAAAAACCTCCATGCTGTTTGCCATACTCGTATTTTTTACTCAGGTATGTGTAGCCCAGGCATATAAATATATAAGTATGGAGGATGGTCTGGGCAGTCAGAAAGTTTATCGTATCCTACAAGATTCTTTAGGATATATGTGGTTCCTTACTCAGGAAGGTCCGGACCGTTACAATGGCAAGGAAATCAAACACTATGAATTGACGGATAAGGGACAGAAGCTCAATATGCAGTTTAGCCTGAATTGGCTTTACATGGCTGACGACGGTGTGTTGTGGGGAACTGGACGGAAAGGCCGCATTTTCCGCTATGAACAGGGCCGGGATCGGTTCGAACAGGTGTATATGCCTCCTTTACCGGAAAAGGGAATCTCTTCGCCGAATATTACATATAGCTATATGGATCATTCCAGACGTATCTGGCTTTGCAGTAAGGAACAAATGGCATTGTTCGATACCCGCACAGGAAAGATATCGCAATTATCATCCTGTATAATCAGTAATGTCACTTCTATTGCCCAGATAGATAGGGAAAACTTCTTCATAGGTACGGAGTCCGGGTTGTATCGGGCGGTATTGGATGAGTCTCGTACGTTACTTTCGTGTACACCGGCATATAATCTTCATGCACCGGTGAGCGAGTTATTCTTTTCAGCTGCTTTGAAGAAATTGTTTGTCGGTACTTTTAAGCAGGGAGTGTGGATTTGTGATCTTGATACTTCTCAGGAAAATCGGTCGGATGAAACCCTTAGTGACGTGAATATCAAACGTATTATACCCTTTGGGGAAAGGGAAATTCTGATAGCTACTGACGGGAAAGGAATCTATCGTATGAATATTGATACATGTTATGCAGTTCCTTATATTGTAGCAGATTATAATATCCATAATGGAATGAATGGCAACAATATAAACGATGTGCATGTAGACCATGAGGGTCGCATCTGGATTGCTAATTATCCCAGTGGAATAACCATCCGCGACAATCGTTACAGCGGTTACCGCTGGACTCGTCATTCGGTTGGAAACCGCCAGTCACTTGTCAATAACCAGGTGCATGATGTCATTGAAGATAGTGAGGGTGACCTTTGGTTCGGTACCAGCAATGGCATAAGTCTATATAGTTCCGCTACGGGGGAATGGCATTCCTTTTTCAGCACTTTTGATCATGAACTGGAAGATAAGAATCATATATTCCTGACGCTTTGTGAAATCTCGCCCGGAATTATTCTGGCAGGTGGTTTTACCTCCGGTCTTTACCAGATAGATAAACGTGCCCTTACGGTTGACTATATCGCTTCTTCTCTTTTCTTTCATTTAGACCTGCGTCCCGATCAGTACATTCGTGACATAAGGAAAGATTCGGAAGGTAATATCTGGTCAGGCGGTTTTTATAATCTGAAATGTTTTGATCTTAAAAGTGGTAAATCCCGCCTGTATTCCGGCTTGAATTCTATTACCTGCATTCGCGAAAAAGACGATTCTTCGATGTGGATTGGCACTTCGGCAGGACTATATTTGCTAGACAAATTTTCCGGAAAATATCGCAGCATCGATATGCCTGTGGAATCTATGCATATCCATGCCTTGTATCAGGGAGACGATGGTGTGTTGTATATAGGTACCAGTGGTTCCGGGCTGGTGCTTTATAATCCCGAAGAAGAGGCCTTCGCTCAGTATTATACAGATAATTGTGCCCTTATATCCAATAATATCTATACAATTCTTCCTAAACCGGACGGGGATTTATTGCTTAGTACGGAAAATGGAATTGTTCATTTTTCACCTCGTAGAATGTTATTTAATAACTGGACGCGTGAACAGGGACTTATGAGTGTCTGTTTCAATCCCGGTGCCGGTATTTTGCATAGTAGCGGTCGTTTTGTCTTGGGAAGTAATGATGGGGTCATTGGTTTTCCTTCGGATATGCACATACCGGTCCCAACTTTTTCTCCGATGTTGCTTAGTGATTTGAATATATCCTATCAGCCTGTATATCCCGGTGATGAAGGATCACCCTTGGAAACGGATATTAACGATACGAAAATTTTGAAACTTAAATATGAACAGAATACTTTCTCACTGAGGGCTTCCTCCATTAATTATGACTATCCTTCTAATATTTTATACTCCTGGAGATTGGAAGGCTTTTATGATGAATGGACTACACCTTCTTCCAACGGCCTGATGCGTTTCACCAATATTCCTTCGGGTAAATATATGCTTCATGTACGTTCCGTATCTAACGAAGAAAAGTATAAGAGTTATGAACAGCGCAGTATGTTGATTATCATATCTCCTCCGTTGTGGGCTACTCCGTGGGCTATAGCCGGTTATATTATGTTGGCTGTTCTGGTGTGTGTGATTCTGTTCCGCATCATTACACTGAGGAAACAGAAGAGGATTTCGGAAGAGAAGACACGCTTTTTTATAAATACAGCTCACGACATCCGTACACCTTTGACTCTGATAAAGGCCCCGTTGGAAGAACTACGGAACAAAGATATGGTGAATGAGGAAGGTAAGGGACATGTGAGCATGGCTCTGAGAAATGTGGATGTTCTTTTACGGCTTATAACAAATCTTATTAATTTTGAACGTATCAATACCTATTCATCACATATGTATATTGCTGAGTATGAATTAGGTACGTATGTATCAGGCATTTGTGACACATTTCATGCGTATGCAAACATCAAGCATATCAGGTTGACTTACGAAAGTAATTTCCAATACCTGAATGTGTGGTTTGACAGGGATAAGATGGATTCTATCATGAAGAATATCCTGTCGAACGCCATGAAATATACACCGGAAAATGGGAACATATATGTCAGTGCATCAGAATATGAGGATGGTTGGGGCATTGAGGTGAAAGATACCGGAATCGGTATTCCCCGCAATGAACAGAAAGGACTTTTTCATACCTATTTTCGAGGTAGCAATGCCGTCAACTTGAGGGTTAGCGGTAGTGGAATCGGCCTGGCATTGGTGCATAGGCTGGTGCGTTTACATGGTGGAAAAATAACTATAGAGAGTACGGCGGAACAAGGTACACTGGTAAGAATCATTTTTCCTAAAGGGAACAAACATTTTCGTAAAGCCAGTATCATATCTGCAACTCCGGAGCGATCTATCAGCATGCCGGAAGTTGTTACTCCGGCACTTTCTGCCGTTGAGCCCAAGCAGAGTGATGCTTCTTCCCGACGTATCCTCATCGTGGAGGATAATGACGATTTGCGTATTTATCTGGTGAATACACTTGGTGAGGATTATCTGGTGCAGTCCTGTCACAACGGAAAGGAGGCTCTTGAAATCCTATCCGAGTTTAAGCCGGATCTTGTGTTGTCAGATATTATGATGCCGGAAATGTCGGGAGATGAATTGTGTGCCGCCATTAAGGGTAATATTGAAACATCTCATATTCCGGTGCTTCTGTTGACTGCATTGGGTGATGAGAAAAACATGCTGGAAGGACTGAAGATAGGTGCGGATGATTACATGGCGAAACCTTTCAGCATCAGCATATTGAAGGCGAGTATCAACCGTTTGATTACCAATCGGATCTTATTGCATAAGAAGTATGGCAGTTCGGACTTTGAAACTGAAAAATGGCCGAAAGGGTGTCGGGATACACTTGACTGGAAATTCATAGCTTCCGTCAGGGAAAATGTGGAGAAGAACATGGCCGATCCGGATTTTACGGTAGATATGCTTTGTTCGCTTCACCACATGAGCCGCAGTAGTTTCTATAATAAAGTGAAAGCATTGACTGATTGTTCTCCGGCAGATTATGTACGTCTCATCCGTATGCAGTATGCTGCCCGAATGTTGAAAGAAGGCGAACACTCTATTACGGAAATAGCGGATATGACCGGGTTCTGCGATGCAAAATATTTCAGAGAGGTATTCCGGAAGCATTTCGGGGTCAGTCCGAGCGAGTATAGGGGAAAAGGGACGGCAGAAAAAGAAAATTCAGATTTAAAGCAAGATAATGATGGGAGTATGTCAAAATGAAGTTTAGAATGCAAATTACATGAATTACACAAATAATTCTTTTTTATCCTTCTGATAATCAGAACTTATCTGACTTGTTGTTTGCGTAATTCATGTAATTTGCGTTCTTTTATTCTGTTTTGGCACATTCTCTTATATTGTGGCATTGACAAGTAAGTTGATAAGTACTTGTGAAAGTCGGTTACGTTCGGTTTGTACATGGCACTCGGTAACTCCGGGAATAAATTTCAGGACAACATTCGGTTGTAGTCTGCGTCGTACTGTTCTTTCTACGTCTCTTGCCAGTCCGTTCAAGTTAACGTTCTGGTAATTGAAATCAAGAGTATTTGCCTCTATTTTCGACAGATCCAGAATGTCGCTGATAAGTTGTAGGAGAAGCTGGTTGTTATTTTCTATGATACTGATGAACTCTTCCCGTTCATGTTCATCCTCAGTGGTGGTCAGCAGGCTGGAGAAACCTATGATGGCATTCAATGGTGTGCGTATTTCGTGGCTCATATTAGCCAGGAATGCAGACTTTAGCCGTTCGGATTCCAGAGCTTTTTCTCTAGCTGTTACCAGTGCCTTCTCTTGTCTCTTACGTTCTGTAATTAATAGTAGCGAACCTACCAATGATATCGGATTGCCCTGCTCATCGTATTGATCTACTACCGCATTCGTTTCAAGCCAATCTGTAAATTTTCGTTCTTCCACTTCAGTAATGATGCGAAACTCTTCTTTGGCATGTTGTAATTTTCCGGATGCAAGATTCTTGTGTATCTGCTGCATACGTTCCACATCTTCCGGGTGCATTTTCTGAAAGTATTCGGAGGCCTTTATAATGTGCGCCTGAGGAGTGGACCCTTTTTCTTTAGTGAAATTCATGTGGGCCAGTATTGAAGAAGTTTGGAGCATAATAGGGGTTATAAGCGTTTGACTCCATGGGGCTCCTTCATTATAAGAGTTAATAATAAGTAGTCGATGTTGTTTGGGGACTACGGTTGCATGGGCAATGGATAAACTTAAGTGTAGTAAGACAAAGCAGAGGCTGATTATATGTTTCCAAGATAAAAAAGTCTCATAACCAGATTATTAAGTATTCTTTTATATTGAATTAATATTAGATATTAATACAAAAATACAAAAGTAAGGTTTCTTATAATTGCTTTTTAACTCTATATTGATAAAGATTAACTATTACGTTCTGTTATTGTTGTGAGTTATGGTTTTTATCATGCAAAATTATACTAACCATTCTGAGCTTCTGATAGGTCAGTTTTATTTTGTAGAAAATAAGGCTGTTTCTGATGAAGCAGCCTTATTCATTTTTGAGGGAGATTTATCTTACCCCTTTACACATTCATGGCATTGGCACTCAGTGCCCCTACTATAGCCGAAGCTACCGCAATCACAATTTTGAGAATTTTATCCCAGATTGACTTTTTCATATTCTTTGATTAAATGATTAGTGATATTTTAACCCAGCGGATTTTCATCCAGTCCTCCCTCGCCGCTACCGGATCCTCCCTGGTCACCGGAAGAGTTGCCACCTGACGAACTTCCGTCCTTGTTTACCAATGCCTCCAAATCGTAGAAGTCAATTTTCTGTCCGGCACGTGTTGCCGTCACATCCGGTCTGATGGTGGTTGACGGTCGGAAATTGATTTTCACGGCCTTAATGTTCTTAGCCGTGCAATCCTCCTTTTTCTCCACTCCGACGGTCCGCGCCGACAGGCTGAACACCCCGAAATCCTTGATGTTCACTGATTGTCCGCCATACAGCTTGTCAATCAGCGCTTCTACAAAGTTGGTGATTACACTTTTGATATCTCCCAAGGTGAGTGAACTTTTCTCCTTCATCACGTACGCCACGTCTTCCAGGTCGGCATTGTCCCCTAACGTTACCAGTTGCGGATAAAACTTTGCCACCGCATCCTCCTTTCGCGGATCTCTCCGCGGAATCTTTTTGAATGGTACTCCCATAATCAATCATTTTTTAAAAGTTAAAAAACAAGGTTATTTAATGATCCTTTGGGGAAAGCTGTCCGAATCCTCTTCTCATGCTTTTCTTAATATGCTCTGCCATCATGGGCTTGCCGGAAGATTTTCGCTCTTTTCCCCTTTGGACATTGCAAATATACCCCGTTCTTTTCCCTTCCACTTTCCGCTTGAAGCTATTTGAGTTTGTATGAAAAAAAGAGAATCTAAATGAGAAGTAATACCTTCTTTATTCCTTTCTGTTGTCGCTGTAAATGAGTACCTTTATACCATGTAAATCACTAAAAAACAAACTTATGAAAGAAGAAAACTTAGATGAAAAAGTCCCTGTCCGCGCTTATACCAAAGCCGACCTTGCCATGCTTTACAATCCCGGTGTATGTATTACTACCGCCCTACAACTTCTTCGCCGGTGGATTTATGCTAACAGGCAACTGATGGCGGAACTGAAGGAAGCGGGTTATAACAAGAACCGCCATTCTTATCTGCCCCTTGAAGTGAAACTTATATTCAAGTATCTCGGTGAGCCTTAGATAGTTTGAATCCGGCAAATGAAAGATTTGTATTTTTTGTAAATAAAATGCCAATATATGTAACGGGTGATAAGATATGATGTAATGCTGTATTACATATATTCTTATCACCCGTTTCGTTATATGATAACTCACTTCCCGAATCCCTTGTTTACCTCATCATTCTGCAAGTCCACCACTTCATATTCGGTGCTTCCCTGTGCGTTTCTTCTCGTGCGGAATCTGTATTTCTCCAGCGACAGTACCAATGTCTGTATCGCCTGCCTGTTCACCTGTATCTTTCCGTAAATGGCAATCTTGCTGAGTATGGCTGCTGCGGGCATCCACTTCACGCAGGTGTCTTCGGGTTCCGGTTTCCGGAAATATACCAGCAGATTCTCCTCCACCGGATCTTTCATGCGGTGCATTTCGTTGTGCCGGTTCAGTTCGTCTATCTCTTCCCCTTCGTACCAGTATTGATATCCCCCGTTCAGCAACGCGTATGCCTGCGCATATATCCCTTCGTAATTGACGGGTGTTCTGTAATCCATCGAAATGACAGAAGAGGGCAGAAATCGTCTGTTTCCTCCTATATCCTGCAGGCACAGCCGGTTGTTGGTGCTGGCAATGAAGGACGCTCGTCGTATGAAGGATAGTGTCTGCATGTCGTATACTTTTCGTTCTGTGACGCTCTCCTGCGTGATGGTTCTTTTGAGTCCTGCCAGGTCACTGATTCTGGCTCCGTCAAACTCTTCCATATTGATGATGAGGTGCGTGCTTAGCATCAGCTGGTGGTCCTTGTTTTCCGGATTGGCCATTCCGTTCCGGTAATATTCCCTCCACTCAGGTGGCAACAGTCTTCGTATCCATGTGCTCTTTCCCTTTCCCTGCTCTGAGTAGAGTATGATGACGAGATGGTTCACCGCCTCGTCCTGCAATGCGCACGCCAGCATACCCACGAACCACTTTCTGAAACTTTTCTTCCAGAACTCCTGGTCTTCGGTCTGTACGGTTTCTGCCAGCTGTCCGATGTAATCGGTCACTCCGTCCCATGGCTTGAGCTTCTCAATGTAGTCCGTGAAAGGATTGAATTCCCTGGGATATGAAGAGTTTACAATCGCCTTCACGTAATCCAGCGAACACTTGATTCCTGCCAGTTGCAGTTCCAGGAATATGGCGTTGTAGCTTGTTGCTCTTACGGGTCGTAGCTTGCCTATCCATTTCTCTGTCTTCTCGTTGAAGTCGAGATACTCCAGTCGGTCCATTATAATGTTCCTTCGGAAATCATAATGCGTTTTCAGGAAATCGAGCAGCTGATGAATCGTGTCGGGCTTCTCCTCTTCCTTGCGCATGTTGGCTTCCGTCGTCCTGTCGGTATAGATGTACGCGTTGTGTATGGGCGCTGCCGCGTTGAACTCTTCACTGCCGAATTTTTCCTGTGCCAGACGCATGACCACTTCCTCTTCCAGACCTTTCGTATAGCACTTGTTTCCTAGTGCGAAGATGAAGCAGTCCCGTTTTCCCGGCTCAAACTTTGATATCCTCTTCACCGCAAGCACCGCCTTGTTGAATTCCATCCTTTCCCAGGGTTCGGCTTCCGCCTTTCCGCCCTCCGGCTCATGACTTATCACTTTATCACTTATCATCTTACCACTTATCACTTTCTCACTTACCGTTTTTTTCCTTCCTGGTCGTGGCTTTTCGGGTGGAATGATATCCGCCAGTGTCTCGTCCACCTCTTTCATGAGTTCTTCATTGAGGTACGCCTTTTCATCGAAAGACGTGAAGAATCCTCTTGATATGTCCTTCCCGCTTCCGTCGACTTCCACATCCAGCAGTTTTTCGTAATATTCCTTGCAGGTGTCATACATTATTCGGTGATGCTTCTCCAAGGTGGAGAAATCCATCCCCGTTTTGGCAAGACTTTCTCTTAGAGTCGTGGCATACTTCGTGCGCATGAATACGAATATCTTGAATCCGTGTGCTTTGGGAGTCAGGAAAGAAGCCAGCGTGTTGGGATCTCCATTGATTTTCTCCCTCAGTCCTTCCAACTTCTCTTCAGGTTGGTCGTCAATATCCAGTAGGATGATGTGTGTATACCTTGTAATGCTGTATGCCTGCCTTTTCTCCCTGTATCCCGCTGTAACGGTATAAAAAGGCAACTGTTTTTTCACATTATTCGCCTCTTCCATCTTTCCCTGGCTGACGAGCAGCCTGATTTTTAATACAAGTTTCGCTTGTATTCCTTTTGTGATGTTCTCAATCACTTTCCGTAGGGTAATCTCTCCCCTGACGTTGCTGAATCCGCTGTATGCGGTAACCGGAATATTTTCCATTTATTTTTTAGTTATTTAAATCCGCCTTATCGGCGCCGCGAAGTAGGGGATAATATTCAGAATGGCAAAAACGCCTTTTTGTTGCTAAAAGGCGTTTTTGCACAATTTTGTCTGTTCACTTATTTTTCTTTCTTTTTTTCGCTTCTCCCTCCTTTTCCAGAAACGCTTTTCTCAGGTTAATGATATCAGTATTAATGCTTTTCAGTGTCAGGAAGCCTTTTTCCTGCTTTCCCTTTTCAAAGCGCGCGATGTGTTCCAGTTTCCTTGCCAGGTCCATGGTTCCTTTGATTCCCGCTTCTTTCTTGTGGTGCATAAGCATGTTTATCCATGGAGTGAGGAACTCCTCCCTTTCTTCTGCCCCGACCAGAATCCGTTCTCCAAACGCTTCATTTTCAACTAACAGGATGTTGATCCTGTCTTCTTTTCTCTCGATTTCGATGCTGTAACGATCCTTGTTAATGAGTTCAATACTCAAGATTGTGTTTTTTTAGTCATAAAATCACAATTTTAGAAGTTAGTAATTTATTTTAAATTCGCTATTCGAAAGCAAAATTAACGGTTTCAACTGTAATATTTGTTTTTTTTCGTCTTAAAAAGTGAATGTTTTTTGTTCCATGTGTTACACACGGAATGGTAAATAGGTATGGGGACCCGCTACCTATTATTTATAGAATGTGTGTAACAGGTTCTAAAGAAAAAGTAGGGAAATACACGCCTGTAGGTGTGTATGCGCGTGTACATTATTATAATGGGGATGTGTTTTTTGAGAGTCTTTCAGGATAGTACTTTAAGGGTAATGAAATAGGGGTGGGTGGTAGGTGATGAATGTAGTGTAAATAATGATTGTTGTAAATTGGGGGTGTTTTTTAATCGTTCGTTTAATGTGCACAAAGATAATGCCCGGAAATGAAACAACAAAATATTCTGATAAAGAAAAATTAAATATTTTTCTTTTGACTATATATATTACTAATACATAAGTGATTACCTCTGAAATAACATTGTGATTTTGCGATTCCTTTCTTATTGAAAGAATCTTAGTGTGAAAGTTGCCTTCCAACCTGTCTTTTAAACGAACGATTAAAAGACGATTTATTGACTTAATCCAGTCGTTTATAGCTCTTTACCTATGAAAACAAACAAGGTAATGAACAACTACGAAAAATCAATGGGCAAGAGGAACACGATACTTGCCGTATCTTACATAGAGTGTTCGCAAGTGATTGAAATTCAAGCTTATGCAAGGATGTCAAAGCCCCGGGAGAACACCCTTTTCTGAAATACCCTCTGGAATGGAAGCGGATAAAGAGACTGAAATATGGTACGCTATGCGTGCCACATACCGTAGAGAGCCCGATGCTATGCGTCTTCTTGAAAAAGAGAAAATGGGTTGTTTCGTTCCCATGCAATACAAGATCAGCATGAAGAAAGGTAAGAAAGTCCGTGCTCTGGTTCCTGTCGTTCACAATCTGCTTTTTGTTCATGCCCGTCCTTCGGATGTGAAACGTATCAAATCACAGGTAAGCTATTTGCAATACATTACGGATACCCGTAGCGGTCAGAAAATCATTATCTCCGACAGTGAGATGCAACGCTTTATTGCTGTAGCTGGTACTTACAATGATCATTTGATGTACTTCCAACCTGATGAACTGAATTTGTCTAAAGGTACAAAAGTCCGTATAACGGGCGGTGACTTCGAGGGTCAGGAAGGTGTCTTCCTGAAAGTAAAAGGCGCGCGTGACCGCCGTGTGGTTATCGAGATACAAGGTGTTATTGCCGTTGCTTTGGCCACCATTCATCCGGACCTCATAGAAGTAATCAAATAATTGACGATCGGCGGTTGCCATTGAACAGCTGATAAATCATAAATTATAAATCATAAATCATTATGTCTCTTTCTGAAGAAACACTTGCTCTTCAGCGTGCCGCGCACGATCTGATGTATTTAGGTATGGACGGTAGTCCTGTCTATAGCGACGACCTTTCCCGTCGTAACGGTGAAGTTTATCGCCTGACTACGGCTTTGTATAATTCCGGTGTCAAAGGTTCTACTGTGGAAGAACAGGCTAATGTTTGTCTGGCTCTTCTGATGGGCTATAGTGCCTCGTTCGTAGATCATGGTGAAAAGCAGAAACATATCCAGGAGGTCTTGGACTGTTGCTGGGATATTCTTGATGCTCTTCCTGCTTCGTTGCTGAAACTTCGTCTGCTCACCGCTTGTTATGGCGAGGTGTTTGATGAGCCTTTGGCGGATGAAGGCCGGGTTATTATTAATTCTTGGGATTCCGCATCGCTTACTGCTGAACAGCAAGAAGCCATTGAGGAGTTCCATAATGTGGTGGATAATCCTTATCCGTGGGAATATATTGATGAATAAAAGCTGCCTCTTAATAATATGGAAGTTCTAAAAACATTAATTGAAGGTGTTGTAATCATTGAACCTCGTCTTTTTAAAGATGGTCGTGGCTGTTTTTTTTGAGTCTTTCAATCTTAGCGTGGGATGATCCGGAGTTAAATATTGATTGGAGAATACCAGCAGAAAATGTGATTTTAAGTGAGAAAGATAGAGCACATCCTAATTTAAGAAATAGTGAATGGTTATTTGATTATTCTGAAATTTTGTATTGATATATTGAGGTTGAAAAATAAGTTTGTGATATATATATTATGAATAGCAAAAACAAACAACGAGTTTTAGTTACAGGAGGAGCTGGTTTTATAGGTTCTAATCTTTGTGAACATCTTTTGTCTCATGATTATGATGTTACTTGTTTAGATAATTTCTCTACAGGAAAAATTGAAAATTTACTTCCTCTGTTAAATGAATATCCTGATAATTTCAAATTAGTCGTGGGAGATATTCGTAGTCTTTCAGATTGTCAGAAGGCAATAGAAGGAGCTGAATATGTTTTACATGAAGCCGCATTGGGTTCAGTGCCTCGTTCTATAAAAGATCCGGGAACTACGAATGCTGTCAATATTGATGGGTTCTTGAATATGTTGATAGTTGCTCGTGATGCAGGTGTGAAGCGTTTTATGTATGCAGCTAGTTCATCTACCTATGGTGATAGTAAGAGTTTACCGAAAGTAGAAGATGTAATAGGCCGGCCGTTATCTCCTTATGCTATCACTAAGTATGTGAATGAGTTGTATGCGGATGTTTTTGCTCGCACCTATGATATGGAGTGTATCGGCTTGCGCTATTTTAATGTATTTGGACGTCGGCAAGATCCATTTGGGGCTTATGCTGCTGTGATTCCTCTGTTTGTGAAGAAGCTGATGGCTCACGAAAGTCCCATGATCAATGGGGATGGTGAATATAGCCGTGACTTTACTTATATTGATAATGTCGTCCAAATGAATATGTTGGCGATGGCCACTACTAATCCGGAAGCAGTAAATCAGGTGTATAACACGGCGTTTGGTGAACGTACTACTTTAAATCAATTAGTGGACTACTTAAAAGAATTTCTGAGTGAATTTGATTCAGAGATAGCTAATATTGAGGTTACTCATGGTCCAAATCGTTTAGGCGATATTCCACATTCCTTGGCATGCATAGATAAGGCGAAAAAATTACTTCACTATAATCCTAAATACAGTATGCGTGACGGGCTGAAAGAGGCTGTCAAGTGGTATTGGGAGAATATCTGATTTCTAATAAATAATAGGACTAATATTTATCCATGAAAAGTAATACTAATCAGGCCTTTTGGCTTGGAATAGGTAATTTCTTCTCTTTTGGAATAATGTTTTGTATATTGGGGATATTGAGTAGAGTGTTATCGAAAACAGATTATGGAACATATCGCCAAATTTTTTATATTTATAATACTTTTCTTTTAGTATTTTCTGTAGGACTACCTAAGTCGTTTTCTTATTTTTTACCGCAAGTAAATCTTGAAGAGGGAAGTGATTTGGTAAGAAAAATAAATGTAGTATTGTTTTCAGCCGGACTTTTCATTTCTGTATTTTTATTTTTTGGAGCTGATTTTATTTCTATTGTTCTCAATAATAAAGAAGTAATAATTCCCCTTAAATGTTTTAGCCTTGTACCTGTTTTAATGTTACCGACATTAGGATTAGAGGCTATTCTGAGTTCTTATAGAGAAACAAAACTTGTAGCATTTTATTTGTTTGTAACAAAAAGTATACAATTGGTTTGTGTGGCTTTACCTCTTCTTTTATGTAAACCAACAGTCCTTGTAGCAGTAATGGGTATTACAATATCCTCTTTTCTTTCATGTATCATTGCATTGTATGTAAAGGGGATTCCTTACAGACATGTAGTGTCGGTAAAAAGTAGTATTCAATACAAAGATATTATTCAATACTCATTACCGTTAACTTTGGCAGGGATAGCTGGGATTGGAATTAATGCAGCTGACCAATTTTTTATAAGTCGTTTTTGGGGCGCAGATGTTTTCGCTGACTTTTCGAATGGCTCTTTACAGATTCCTATTGTAGGTATGATGACTGCTGCAACAGGTGGGGTTTTGATGCCTTTGTTTACTGAAATGCTAACAAAAGGTGAAGACCGAAAGAATATATTAGGAATATGGAAAAGAACATTTTTAAAATCGGCAATGATCATATATCCTATTGTTGCTTTTTGTATTGTATTTGCAAGTACAATAATTGTGTTTGTATTTGGTCAAGAATATGAAACATCCGCAATCTACTTTCAAATAATGAGTATTGCGAATTTTTTTAATATTATTCTTTTTTCTCCTATATTATTGGCAATGGGGGCAATACGTTTTTATCAAAATGTGCACATAATTCTTATGCTTTCTGTCTGGCTATTTGAATATATATCTGTATTAGTTATTCAAAGCCCCGTTGCGATTACTATCATTTCAATGTTGGGTATTGTAGCTAAGGTTATTACTTTTTTGTATTTTATATCACGTAAAATGGGAGTTTCTATAATAGAATTGATACCTCAAAAAGAAATATCATATTTAATGCTTTTATCAATGATTCTCTTGTCGATAGAAAGCTTCTTGTTTAATCGTTATTTACCAGATATGCAATGTTTTTTGAAGCTATTTTGGGCATTTGCTATATATATAATATGTTTTGTATGTATTAGCGAAAAAATAGGTTTGAGATATCGTGAGTTACTAAAGCCATTATTGACGAAATTTGTAAAATGAAAGAAGTGGCTACAAATGTTAGTTTAGCATTTTTTATATGTGCTAATGCCATTTCATGGCTACAAGTATTTCCTAAAATGTTTCCTGCTATTTCGGTCGTTTCATTTTTGATTGTGTTTATACTAAATATTAGAGATGTAGATAAAAACACATTTATACGAATATCTATATTTGTATTGTTTATTTTGTTCTTCTTCTCTTTTTCATTTACATATCGTGTGAGATATCTTACAAATGAATATTTTATCTATTTTCTTTTTTTGGGTATTCCTGGACTATACTTAGGGCTTTTTAAATACAATATCTGTCTTCTTTTTGAGAATATATTGCTTATATCACTATTGCCGATATATGTCATATTGAATTTAAATGAATATATTGTTTGGGATGATGTCGCTGGATTCTTTATGGGTATTTCTTATGGAATAATACCTTTCATTTGTGTTGCTTTTTATATTCTCATAAATAAGAAATTTTCGTTTTTTTATAGAATGCTGGCATGTGTTATTTTTATATTTTATGTTTCTTTTTTGTTTCTATATGGTTCAAGGGGAGCCTTTTTGTCTATTTTGTTTTTTGCTTTAGGAGTGCTGGGATTGATGAAAGGTAAGCGTTATTTATATAAAATAATATATTTTTCTGCTCTTCTCATAATGCTTCTGATGTTGTTCGGAAATTTTCAAAAAATTCTCGATGGTGAAACGGGGATGTATGCAATAGATAAATTTGTTCAATTGGCAGATTCTAAAGGTGATGTTTCCAATGGGCGCTTTGCTCTCTATGAAACTGCCGTATATAGTATTCTCAATAACCCTATTTGGGGCATTGGGATTGGTAATTATAAGCAATATGGATTACATGATTATCCGCATAATCTCATTTTGCAGATACTAGTAGAAGGGGGGCTAATATATTTGATAGCCTTTTTAGTTGTGTTTGTAAAAAGTATTACACTTTTGTTTTCGAGTAAATATAGCGTAGAAACAAAATTATTGATATTATATCTTTTGTCTATTGGATTTGTAGGTTTGCAATTTTCTGGATATTATTGGAATAAACAATTTTTTTGGCTATTAATAGGCTTTTCTATTTCATTTTTTCGCCTCAATAAGTATAATTATTTGTTGGAGAATATGTAAATATATAAGATTGTATAGTATGTGCAAAATAAGAATTTTATATTGTGGACTTTCCTCCGCTTTGGGAGGAATTGAAATATATTCAAGAAAAATATTTGATATAATAGATAGAGGCAAGTTTGATTTATCTTTTATTTCTTTTGTAAATAATCCGTGCTATAAAGAGTATTTTGAAGCTAATGGTGCCAAAGTATATTATATAATTCCTCGTAAATTTATACTTAGGCATTTTTTTCAACTCTATTCGCTATTTAAAAAAGAACAATTTGATATATTGCACTTACATGTAAATACTATGAGTTATGTGGAAATTGTTTTTATAGCACTCATCTTTAGGTGCAAGGTTATAATACACTCTCGGAGCTCCTCAAATACGGGAGGGAAGACAACTGCCATTTTACATTTTTTTTATAGAATGTTATTAAGCAAAGTTTCTCTAACAAGGTTGGCCGTTTCGAATGATGCAGGAAAGTGGGCTTTTGGTAAAAAAACTTTTGATATTTATTACAATGGAGTAGATGTTGATCGTTTTAGCTACTCTATTGAATACAGAAGAAGTATCAGAGGGAAATATGGAATTCTTTCTAGTGATATTTTATTGGGACATGTTGGAAGAATGAGCTATCCTAAAAATCAAAAGTTTATACTCAATTTTTTTTCTACTTTGGCGAACATCAATTCAAATTATAAGTTAATGTTAGTTGGAGATGGAGATGATGAAAGCGAACTGCGTGCTTATGCCAAGTTAAAGGAAATAGATGATAAGGTTTTTTTTGTTGGAAGACAGAATAATATTCCTGCCTTTTATTCGGCTTTTGATATATTCGTTTTTCCTTCTTTTTTTGAAGGATATGGTAATGTTATATTAGAGGCTCAAGTGGCAGGCTTACCATGTTTAGTGTCCGAAGCAATTTCGAATGAAGTAATTATACGGAATAATGTATTAAAGTTGTTTTTGGAAGAAAAACTTTGGTGTGATGCAATAATGAGCTTAAAGCTGACTGAAGAAAATGAAAAGTTAGTTGCAAAAGATTCCATAACAAATTCAGAATATGATATTAAATGTGAAATAGAAAAGCTTCAAAAACTATACATAAAATTACATAACCAGTAATGATTGTAGGATAATGAAAATACTATATGTTATTAATTCCCTAGATATTGGTGGGGCAGAAAAAATGCTTGTTGATATTGTTGAAAATTTAAAAATGTCTAATCATTCTATTGGCGTATATTTATTGAGATCAAAAAAGACTTTTTTATTGAATAGGCTGAGAACTCTTAATGTGTCTATTTTTATATCAAATATTTCTTGTTATTCTCCAATTCATATTTATAATATAGTTAATTGCTCTAGAAATTTTGACATTATTCATTCCAATTTATTTCCTTCCTTATATTGGGTGTCAATAGCTAGTCTTTTTATGAAAAATACTAGGAAGTTTGTATACACTGAACATAGCACATATAATAGAAGACGTAAAAAAAAATGGTTATGTGTAATAGAGAAGATTATTTATAATAGATATCATAAAATTATAGCAATTTCATCGGAAACAAAGCAGAACCTTTCATATTGGATTGGTATGTCCCACAAAATAGAAGTTATAGAAAATGCAATTGATGTTTATAAATATCGTAATGCAAGTGCTTATGATAGGAGAAAAATGAATATTAAAAGCGATGTTAATGTAATACTCATGTCTGCAAGATTTTCTACAGCAAAAGATCAAGAGACATTGATTAAAGCATTCTCACTTCTGAATTTTGATAATATTGCTTTAGTTTTAGTTGGTGACGGTCCCTTAAAAGCTGAATGTGAGGTTTTGGCATCACAATTGGGAATTGCTTCTTCTACATATTTTTTAGGTATGAGGGAAGATATACCGCAACTTATAAAAATGGCAGATATTTGTGTTTTATCTTCTCATTGGGAGGGCTTTGGGCTTGTTGCGGTGGAATATATGGCGGCAGGGAAACCTGTTGTCGCTTCAGATGTTGCGGGCTTGAATAATGTGGTAAAAGGGGCAGGTATCTTGTTTAAAGCGGGAGATGAAAAGGAACTTGCTGCTAATTTATCTCAACTCATTGTTGATGTAGAATATAAGAATAAAATATCGACAGCTTGTTTGAAACGTTCGGACAAGTACGAACTTTCAAAAATGGTAGGTGCTTATTTGAATGTATATAATTCATTATAAGTATTTTTTTTCTAAATGAAATGTATGGAATTAAACTTTTATAAGAAGTAAATAGTAGACAATCTTCTATGCTATTTAATCTCAATTACTTAATCTCAGTTCGTATAGGATTTTATTATTATTAAAAATATAATTATGGATACAGTGAAAATTGCCGTAATCGGTCTCGGTTATGTAGGGCTTCCTTTGGCTCGTTTGTTCTCGACTAAGTATAAAACAATAGGTTTTGATATGAGTCAGGTACGTGTTGATACTTTAATGGCAGGGCATGATGCAACGCTTGAAGTTGCTGATGATTTATTGCAGTCGGCTCTTAATAATGGTTTTAAATGTACAACTGATATTGAAGATATTCGCGACTGTAATTTCTATGTCGTAGCAGTTCCTACTCCAGTGGATCAAAATCATAATCCGGATTTATCTCCTTTGTATGGTGCAAGCACTACGGTAGGACAAGTGATTTCCAAAGGTGATATTGTGGTTTATGAATCTACGGTATATCCGGGGGTGACGGAAGATGAATGTATTCCGGTTGTGGAAAAGGTGTCTGGCCTGAAATTCAATGTGGACTTCTTTGCCGGTTATTCTCCTGAGCGAATAAATCCGGGTGACAAACAGCATACGGTGGAGAGGATCAAGAAAGTAACTTCCGGTTCTACTTTGGAAGTGGGGAAGAAAGTAAATGAGGTGTATGCTTCTGTGATAACGGCAGGCACACATTTGGCTCCTACCATGAAAGTGGCAGAGGCTGCGAAAGTTATTGAAAACTCTCAACGAGATATTAATATTGCTTTTGTGAATGAACTGTCTAAAATATTCACCCGCATGGGTATTGACACTCATGATGTGTTGGAAGCAGCTTCAACAAAGTGGAACTTTCTGCCCTTTAAACCGGGTTTAGTAGGTGGACATTGTATTGGTGTGGACCCTTATTATCTGGCTCAGTGCGCACAGAGTTATGGCTATAATCCCGAGATTATATTGGCAGGTAGGAGAATGAATGATGGCATGGGTGAATATGTAGCCAATCAAGTAGTGAAATTGATGTTGAAGAAAGGTATTCAGGTTTTGAACTCCAACATATTGATACTAGGCTTTACATTCAAAGAGAATTGTCCAGATGTTCGCAATACAAAGGTGATAGATATTTATAAAGCATTGCAGGGATACAATTTGAATATCACAGTTTATGACCCATGGGCCAATCCGGAAGTGGTAAAACGGGAATATGAAGTAGAGGTTATTAATGAATTGCCACAGGCAAGGTTTGATGCGGTGGTATTGGCAGTAGCACATGACGCTTTTAATTGTATTGATGAGAAACGATTGCTGAAAGAAAAATCGATACTTTATGATGTTAAAGGCTTTTTTTCCAAAGAACTCGTTGACGGAAGACTTTGACGATGAAGAAAATTATTCGAATAACGACGATACCATTATCGTTGAAGGTGTTGCTGCGAGGACAATTGAAATATATGAGTCAGTATTATGATGTAGTAGCAATATCTTCAGGAGATGGTTTGGAGGAAGCGTTATTGGAGCAGGGGGTTAGAGGGTATAGAATAGATATGACTCGTCAAATAACTCCTCTAAAAGATTTACTCGCTTTATTTCAGCTTATAAAGGTTTTACGTAAGGAGAAGCCGGATATAGTACATACACATACTCCTAAAGCTGGAGTTTTGGGAATGTTAGCAGCATGGATTACCAGAGTTCCTTGCCGTTTGCATACTGTAGCTGGTCTACCATTATTAGTGGCGAATGGAAAAAGAAGGAAATTGTTGGAGTTTGTGGAGAAACTAACTTATGGATGTGCGACAATGGTATATCCAAATTCTTATGTGATGAAAGATATTATTCAATCGTTGAATTTGGTGGATTCTCGAAAGTTGAAAGTCATCGCTAATGGTAGCTCTAATGGGATTGATACTTCATTCTTTGTGAAAGAGCGATGTCTCTCTAAAGATAAGATAAGGAAGAATATAGGTATTCTGCAAACTGATTATGTATTTGTTTTCGTCGGTAGAGTGGTGGCTGATAAAGGCGTTAATGAGTTAATGTGTGCTTTTACAAAACTGTCGAGTGAATTTTCTGATATAAAACTACTCATTATTGGCCCTTTTGAAAAAGAATTGGACTCAATCTCTATCCAATCTGAAAAGGAATTAGAAACTAATAATGCTATTTATTATCAAGGGTTTCAGAAAGATGTTCGTCCTTTTTTTGCAGCTTCCGATGCTTTAGCCTTTCCAAGTTATCGTGAAGGTTTTCCCAACGTAGTTCTTCAAGCTGGTGCCATGGGCTTGCCATCAATTGTTACGGATATTAATGGTTGCAATGAGATCATACAAGATGGCGTGAATGGTAAAATCATTCCTCCCCGTGATGAGTATGCGCTTTATGAAGCAATGAAATGGATGTATGAGCATCGGGATAGGGAAGTGAAAGAGATGGTCAAGCGTGCTCGCCCCATGATAGTGGAACGGTATGAGCAACGTATGGTGTGGGAGGCATTGCTGAAGGAATATCGTTCTTTGTAAAAAACGAGAGAACCCAGATTTTTTTTAATCTTCCATAGAACATTTGGAATAGCTTGAGGTTTCTATGGTTCATAGAGCCCCATTTTACAGAATTGGAAATATCCTGGAGCATTGCCAAGAGCCTAAAGACGATAATTTATGTATTTATGTTTTTTCAAGCGAGTGATAGATTTTATCATTGTATTTTGTGTGTTGGCTGTTATTTGGCCGATACTGCTATTTGTAATGCTTTGGTTGCACTTTGCCAATAAGGGTACCGGAATATTCTTTACGCAAGAGCGTCCGGGTAAAAATGGGAAGATTTTCAAGGTTATCAAGTTTAAGACGATGACAGATAAGCGGGATGCGAATGGTAAGTTATTGTCGGATGCTGAACGTTTAACAAAAGTGGGACGTTTTGTGCGCTCTACTTCAGTAGATGAGCTTCCTCAATTATTCAATGTATTGAAAGGTGACATGGCGTTGGTTGGTCCCCGTCCTTTACTTCCTCAATATCTTTCTCTTTATTCAAAGGAACAAGCTCGCCGTCACGAAGTTCGTCCGGGCATTACGGGATGGGCTCAAGTGAACGGACGCAATGCCATCAGTTGGAACAAGAAGTTTGCACTGGACGTGTGGTATGTTGATCATTGTTCTTTTTTACTGGATTTAAAAATTATATTCCTTACAATAAAGAAAGTCTTTGTACGGGAGGGTATCAGTTCGGATACTTCCGTAACAATGGAGCCCTTTACCGGAAACAATTGAAACTTTAGATAATGTATTTATATGGTGCCAGTGGTCATGCCAAAGTGATCATTGATATATTACGTGCAAATAATGAGACCATTGAAGCGTTGTTTGATGATAATGAAGCGGTTCATAACCTTCTTGGTTATCCCGTATTACGTTCGTCGGAAGTCCGGGGACCGTTGATAATCAGTATCGGTAGTAATAACATCCGTCAGAAAATAGCAGAGAGCCTGAATGTGACTTTCGGTAGATCTTTTCATCCTTCATCAATTATATCTGATGAAACCGAGATTGGTGAGGGTACAGTAGTGATGCAAGGCGCTATTATTCAATCGGATGTTCGTATTGGGAGGCATTGCATCATCAATACGGGAGCTTCAGTGGATCATGAGTGTGTAATAAAGGATTATGTGCACATCTCCCCTCATTGCACTCTTTGTGGTAATGTACAAATAGGAGAGGGTACTTGGGTTGGTGCTGGTTCAATTATCATTCCGGGTGTAAAAGTCGGTAAATGGAGTGTGATAGGTGCCGGCTCTGTTGTTACAAAAGATATTCCTGACAATGTTCTGGCAGTAGGGAACAGGTGTAAAATCATTAAAAACTTATCATAGTTTTTTTTATCATATAATTTTATGGACAAGAGAATTTATCTTTGCCTTGCTCACATGAGCGGCAAGGA
>ERZ791868.77-NODE-77-length-112797-cov-4.386688_pt1 | contig 112797 bp, 110 predicted proteins | sample MGYA00510281_ERZ791868 | MGnify/ENA primary metagenome ERZ791868 (study PRJEB30046, sample SAMN00792046) | human gut metagenome | study: EMG produced TPA metagenomics assembly of the A metagenome-wide association study of gut microbiota in type 2... | reverse complement strand
TGCCCCTTGACCCCAACAGGGCGCTGCGCCCCTGTACCCAGCACAAAGGGATTACATCCCTCTGTACTCCTGCCCGGAGAAGCTGACTTCCACCGCTTGTGCGGTTTCTGTCAGCTCCTCCAGCTCTGAATGCTCCTTTTGTCGCTTTTCCCGGCTGGGAGGATACCGGGGTATCACAATACCAATTCACCGCAAAAATACCGGGTGCAGACCCGCTGTTTTCCCGTGAATTGACCTGATTTCAGGCGCTCTCCTTGTCCGTCCGCAAGACATGAAATCCGTGCTGTTTGGCGTATTCTCTGGCAGCGGCCAGCCGCTCCTCACTGTACGGCGGCACCAGACGGATGGACAGGCGGGACTTGTCCATCACATAGGTCACGCTGCCCTCCGGGGTGCTGCGCTCCAACCGGCACAGCTGGGGATACTTCCAGCTGAACTCGGCCAGTCTGCGCTTCAGATCGGCGTTGAAGGTGTAGATACTGGCGGTATCCTCCGCCTCGTTCCAATTGATAATGGTTTCTTTCTCATACTTAGACAGCTTCGTCATACAGATCCTCCTCATACTCGTTGTTTTCCTTTACCAAACACAGGCGGCGTTTGGCACGGTAATACTCGTCCATCTCTACACGGAGTTGATGATAAAAGCCGGTGTACCAGCGTTCTGCCATCTCCGTTTCCATCTTCCGGGCCAGCTTCAGCATCCGGTGTTTGGCCTGAGGATCAACGGTTAAGGCGGTCAGCCATTTCAGACGAGTCACCGTGTTGTGGTGGTTGGGACAGGCAAAGGCATACAGCACTTTCTTTTCCCGGATACTCAATTTCATAAAATCAACCTCCTAAAAAGAATAATGTTTATTTGTGTTAGTTGCCGGGCTATTCTGGTGTCGTTCCTCTGCCGAATCTCACAGCAGCGTATCGCTCCCGTTGGTACGCTCGTTCCGGTCAGATGCCGGAAGTCTTGGCACTACATCCCCAGGGAGCATATCCCACGCAGACCGGTCATTCAATTTTCAAGGTTCTGTGTCTCCTGACAAAACTCATTTTATCGAAAAAACAGGCCCTCTCCCGTATGTCCAAAACGATGGAAAATGGCTTGAAATCAGCATATTTCCACGCTTATTGAATCATGGTATAATGGTCATAAACGAAAGGATTTTCCTGATGAGAGGGGGATTGTAGATGCACACAAAGCTGTCTATCCCGGAGCGGTTAAAAGACTTACGGGTGGTGGATAAGCACCTGACGCTGGAGCAGCTGGCCGAGCAGACCGGGCTTTCCAAATCTGCTCTCAGCAAATATGAGAGCGACGATTATAAGGACATCAGCCCCTTTGCCATCGCTACGCTGGCGGAATTTTATGGCGTGTCCACCGATTATCTGATGGGGCTATCGGAAAATAAAAATCACCCAAACACAGAGCTTCAGGCCCTGCATTTGAGTGATGATATGGTTACATCATTGAGCAGCGGAAAAATCAACAACCGTCTGCTGTGTGAGATTGCCACCCACGAGAACTTCCAGCGGCTGATGACGGATATTGAGATTTTCGTTGACCGGATCGCTGATATGCGGATCGCCCAGATGAATCTGGTGCTGGAGGCCACCCGGCAGGAAGTGATCCGCAACCATGCACCAGGGGATAACGACCTATATGTCCGCACGCTGGAACTCGGCCAAGTACAGGAGAGTGATTTTTTCAGCCACACGATCCATGATGATCTGGACAGTATCGTCCAGGATATTCGTCAGGCCCATGTCACCGACCGCACCACCGCCGATCCGCAGCCAACTTTCACAGAGGTCAAAGAAAAGTTTGACCGTGCCATGCAGTTGGGCAGCAATGAGGAACGGGTAATCCACGAGTTTTGCGACCAGATGCAGATTCCCTTTGACAAGATTGCGTCCGAGGATTTCTCGGCGTTTATGCGGATACTGAGCCTATCTAAACTGTTGAAAAATCCCAACAATATGAGGGGAAAGGCCCGGCCTCAGTCACACCATGGTGCCAAAAAGAGAAAGCGTAAATAGCTTAAAGACCGATGCCCAAAAGCAAGCATCGGTCTTTTGCATTATGGAATAGGTTTTAATCCAAGTTCTTTTAAAAACTCATTATGCACAGCTTTTGCTTGGCTAATGTCGCTTTCAATTTTTTCAAGCTCCTGCCGTACTTCCTCCAGGTCAATGATCTCTTCTTCAGGTGCAGTGCTGACATATCGAGAAATATTTAGATTGTATCCATTTTTCTCGATTTCCTCCATAGAAACTCGGCGGGAATACTTTTTGTCATCTTCTTTTCGGTATTGGTATGTTTCAATAATCTTATCAATATGCTCCGGTAAAAGTGTATTTTGACGTTTTCCTTTTTCAAAATACTCACTTGCATTGATAATCAGTACATCATCATACTTCTTGCACTTTTTAAGAACCAGAATACACACCGGAATACCCGTAGAAAAAAACAGATTTGCCGGTAACCCTATGACAGCATCAATATTCCCATCTTTGAGAAGTTTTGTTCTGATTTTTTCCTCGGCGCCACCACGGAATAGTACACCATGCGGTAGAATAATCGCCATTGTTCCGTCATCACTTAGAAAGTGGAATCCGTGCAATAAAAAGGCGAAGTCTGCCGCTGACTTTGGAGCAAGTCCGTAATTCTTGAAACGGAAGTCCTCTGTCATTTCTTCTTTGGGTTGCCATCTATAGCTGAAAGGCGGATTGGCTACGACCGCCTCAAACTGCATTTTTTTTGCTGGATTCATTTCATTCAAAATATTCCAGTCATTTAGCAAAGAATCACCATGATGAATCTGAAATTCAGAATCCTTTACACCGTGAAGCAGCATATTCATACGAGCAAGGTTATAGGTAGTAATATTTTTTTCCTGCCCATAGATCTGACCAATACCATTTGCGCCAAATTGTTTTCGTACATTGATTAACAAAGAACCTGAACCACAGGCAAAATCGAGTACGTTTCTTAGTTTGCTCTTTTTTCCGGTGCTGGGATCTTGGCTGTCAAGGGATACAATCCGAGAAAGAATAGTTGAAACCTGCTGCGGCGTATAGAATTCACCCGCTTTTTTACCAGAACCAGCAGCAAACTGACCAATCAAATATTCGTAGGCATCCCCCAGGAGATCTGTTTCATTTGGGAATTTAGAAAGTCCTTCTGCGATTTCAGTTATAATCGAACACAGCAGTATATTTCGTTCGCTATAATTCTTTCCCAATTTATCGGAATCAAGATTTACTTCTGAAAACAAACCACGAAATCTGCTTTCAAATGACTCATTCTCAATATATTTAAATCCACTCTGTAAAGTTTTCAGTAATTGGCTATTTTGTGTTCTTGCCAATTCGTAGATATTGCTCCACAAATATGCCGGTTTTATTACATAATGGATTTTACGGCGCATTTGTTTTTCAAGCATATAAACTTGATCCAAATTGCGAATATACCAGGCTGCAAGAGGGATTACATTTTTGCTATAGAGCATCTTATTATTGTCATCCACAAAATCTTGTCTTGCTTTTTCAATTTTTTGATGGTCTTCCTCGTCTTCATGTAATCCTAATTTCTCTGGAGAAAGCGATCTACTGTATTGGGTAATAACGGATTTAAGCTCGCCAATATAGGTATCAAGATCTTCTCCATTTTTTTGAATTTCAAGCTCACTTTTTTGATAATCACTGCCCAATTCTTTTTTTACTGCTTCTTCATAATTATCAGACAAGTAGCGCAAAAAGAGAAAAGACAGCATATAATCTCTAAAATCATCAGCGTTCATTGCGCCACGCAGTTTATCAGCAATCGCCCATAATGTTGAGCCCAACTGTTTTTGTTGTGTATCATTCATAATTTGCTACCTCTATCATTCTGTAAACAGGTCATCATTAAACTTGTAATTTTCTAAAAATCTGTTTAGGATATCTCTGAAAATCTCTTTGTTATCTTCAACCATTTCGACTGGGTTAAATATCGAATGATTCCCATGACTGAGCAGATTTGTCATTCGTGCAAAAATCACATCATCTAATTCATCATCTTCACGTTTTATACAAGCTGAAAAATCGTTGAACCCGTGAAATGCTGCTGTTTTCTCAAGGATATTTCTTAAAATATTGAAATGATAAGTATAGATTTTGCCGCTATCCGCCACTTTTTTTAGTTCCTTTAACAATGCAACATGATTGAAAAACGGGGTATCTCCGGTGTTTTTTACTATGTATTTGCCTGTTCCCTTATCAAAGCTCAAAAAACGACTGGCCGTGCTTTCTTTTCTCAACTCATTATACATCACATTAAAAAACAGCGTGTGATGAGTGGAAATAACAGTTTTGACTCTACAATCTTTCAACAATTCTGAAAGCTGGCACGCTAATGCTACAACATTGTTGTCATCAAGAGATGAAATCGGATCATCAATATAGATATATTTCACCCAATCATAAGATAAAGCTTCGTCTTTTACCAGTTGAACAATAGCAAGAAAGAAACACCAAACAAATAGATTTTCCTCGCCGCGAGAAACTTTTATTCCTGTAACAGTTTCCTCTCCTGTTCTGGTTTGCACTTTTCTTGAAAAGCTGACGTATCCATCATCATAATGAATCGTAAAGTCAAAATCCGCATGAATCTGCAAAAATCCTCGTATTCTTGTGTCCATTTCAAGATCTCTCAAACCGTCAAAAAAGCGTGAGTTCTTATTAAAATACAGGCGTCTATCTGTATCTGCTTCCAAGTCATTATCCCAGTAAAAGAGATCCTCGGTAAAAGCATTATAATATAGCGTATCTCTTGTTGTTTCTTCACTGCCGCGAATTCTTCTCTTGCCTAAATTTTTAAATTCACCCGAAAGTCTTGTTTTTCCAGTTCCGTTATACGCAAACAAGAGATAGTAATTTTTTGTATCTGCTGTGGCCTCTGTCCCCAGTGTATCACGAATATTGCGTGCTAATCTTTTTAGGTTTGTAAATCGTCTTGTACCACTCATACATCTGCCTCCTCAAGAGAAGGAAACAAGCCCTGCATCAATCCTTTTTTATGTGCTTTTAACTGTTCCACTTTATTTGATTGTTCTTTAATCATGGTATCTATCTCTGATAAGCAGTCTGCAATTTTTTGTTGTTCTTCCTCTTCAGGAAGTGGAATTGGAATAATATCCAGCTTGGCTCTATTTAACTTAGGTTGCGCCATTCCTGTAAGGAAATCTTGCAAATTTATCATATTCAAGTAAGATTCAACAATATCTTGTGTGTACTTGTGGAAAAACTTTAATACATGTGCGTGATTATTCACCCAAGTTTTTCCTGAGATGCTAAACGCAATCGGATATGTCCTTGCGACCAAATTAGCGCCATCTTCTGATACACACAATAAATCTTCATCAAATATGAAATCGTTAATATAGCCAATTACTCCTGACGCACCAATATAGGGAATTTCTCCCCTTACTCTATCTTTTTCAGTTATTGGTATTCTTCTTGAATCATAATTTGTACAGATTTTACCTAATGGTTTAATTCTCCACTCATTTTTGTGTCTAAACTCAGGAAATCTCCATTCAGGCAGAGTTTTCCCCTCAGCAGGGAACAGCTTTTGCATCAATCCTTTTTTGTATTTTTCTAATGCTTTCAGTTTTCTGCTTTCTGCGTCAATCAGCTCATCAATGGAGGATAAACAATCAGCAATCTTTTGTTCTTCATCAGGAGAAGTGTACGGAAGTGGCATTTTCATAAAATTATCCACTGATATTGTTATACGATCATGCCTTGCCCCTGTATTTGAAAGGTTTTTTATATAAGAATGCCATAAATTTGTAAGAAAAAAATGCTCATAAAAATCATTTTCTTTATTCCTAAATCTAAATACAGTGTACAGAGGAGACATCAGCCCAATACCGAGTTTATTTTTAGAAATAGGCCCTACCGGTGCAGTGGTTGATATTCTGGGGTTATAGACATAATCACCTTTTTCCACCACAAAATAATTTGTTAGGTTATTTTTGTTTGCAATATCCCTATCAAAGTATTCTTCTTGATCTACAACACCTTCTGTCGCAGAGTTCGTAAAAACCCTACTAATGTCATCACCTTTATTTCGTTCTGCTATTTTGTCAGCAAGTGCATTAAGTCGAGTAATACCCCAATATGATTTAGAAAACTCGGGAAATCTTAACTTAGGCACTATTTCTTTCTTCTTACTCATACGCATTCAACCCCACAATTTCACGACCATTTGCCAGTTTCTTTAACAACGGGATCAGGTCATCCATCATATCCAGTTCTTTTTGCGTTCTTTCTCTCCAGCTTAGGTCAAGCGGTGCCAAAAGATCGCTAAGCTTTTCGCCGTCAAAAATCATACGGTCGATAATTTCCTGAATAAATGCCTGCAAACTTTGGATTTCAATCCCATGTTTTTCTGCAATGACATTAATTTCCTGATTGTTTTTCCGCTCTCTGAATTTCTGGTATCCCTCTTTGATTTGTTTTTCGTTTAAAGCCACACCAACTTGAAGCGAGTCAATATATTCGATAATATCTTCTCTTTCATCCAGAAAATTGGAAGTAGCGGAAAGCATACTGATGAGTTGCTCCTTGCTCATCTTTTGATTTTGCGGCTCAGACTGGGATTGTGTGTACTTTGCGATCAAAGCCATGATATAGTCGTAGTCAATCAAGACAGACGAAAACAGAACGAACTCAAAATCGAGCTGCTCTACTTCAGAATCTCTATTCTCAATATCCTTTCCTTGTTCGGCTTTTAGTCTTTGCGCCACATCAATATACGCACCACGGAACGCACGCAAGGTATCCTCCGGCAATAGCTCCTCGATTTTTTCTGCGTCTTTTTCTTCAATTTCCGTATACTGCTCCAGCTGCGTCCTTAAGCGCTGCACTTCTTTGAATTTGTTGACAAATTCACATCTTACGGCGTCGCCTTTTAGGTTGCTTACTTCCTCGGGTTTACACTCTAAGCCCTGAGATTGCATAAATGCTTCCAGCTCTTTGACTGCCTGATCCAACTTCTCAACAACCTTTGGAGCTGGGTCAACAAGCCAGATTTCTTTGGCTCGGCTGCTATTATCCTTGCCGGAAAATAGTGCAATCGCTTTATCTACCTCGTCTGACTGGTTCCTGAAATCCAGGATGTTGCCGTAGGGCTTTGTATCATTCAGCACACGGTTCGTTCTGGAAAATGCCTGAATCAACCCATGATACTTCAAGTTTTTGTCTACATACAAAGTGTTCAAATATTTGGAGTCGAAACCGGTCAGCAGCATATCCACCACAATGGTAATGTCAATTTTGTTTTTATGCGGATAATCTGTGTTAGAATATTTCTGGTCTTTAATTCTTTGTTGTATGTCCTGATAATACCCATCAAAATTGTTGATGTCATGGCTGGTTCCATACTGCTCGTTATATTCTTTGATAATCCTCATCAATGCCTGTTTCTTTTTGTCAGGCTCTTTTTTATTGTCTTCTTTTTCCTGGGGAAGATCCTCTTGAATCTGTTGAACATCCTTATTTCCTTCCGCCGGTGGAGAAAATACACAAGCGATATTTAATGGCATGAACTCACTGTCAGCAGCATCAATACAATTTTGTTGAGCTTCTTTGAACAAGTCGTAATACTCAATGGCATCATTGATAGATGCCGTGGCCAAGATAGCGTTGTATCTTCTGTTGTTCGTCACAGCATCATGCTTTGCCAGAATCTGTTGAATGACTGCCTTTTTGCGCTGCGTCTCATTCATTTTAGATGCTTGTTCATCGCCGTTTACGCCTAAATAATCAATGTGGAATCGTAATACATTTCTATCATCAATCGCATGGGTGATCGTGTATGCGTGCAGCTCTTTCTCAAAAATATCCTTTGTGGTGGTATAAGAACCGATAGTTCCATCAATTTGCTTGTAAGTTGCGTTCTCTTCAAAAATAGGCGTGCCAGTAAACCCAAACAGCTGAGCTTTTGGGAAAAAGTTTTTGATTGCTTTGTGGTTTTCTCCAAACTGTGAACGATGGCATTCATCAAAGATGATTGCGATTCTTTTGTCTTTCAACGGAGCCAATCTTTCTTTGTATGTTAATTCGCCTTTTTTCTTTTTCTCTTTGGCTCGTTTACTATCATTATCAAGCGCCAATCCCAACTTTTGAATGGTCGTTACAATAACTTTATCTCGATAGTCCTCCGACACCAGCCTTTTTACCAAAGTTTCAGTATTGGTGTTTTCTTCCACACACCCCTCTTGAAACTTATTGAATTCCTCTCTGGTCTGTCGGTCAAGATCCTTTCTGTCCACCACAAAAAGGCATTTTGCTATGTTGCGATTATCCTTTAGTAAGGTGGACGCTTTGAAAGATGTGAGAGTTTTACCGCTTCCGGTTGTATGCCAAATATAGCCGTTTCCTCTGTTTTGCTCAATGCAATCCATAATGGCTTTAACCGCATAAATTTGATATGGTCTCATAATCATCATTTTCTGTTCGCTCGCCACTAAGACCATATATTTGCTAATCAGTTCACCCAAAGCGCACTTACGCAGCACAGCCTCAGAAAAATCATGCAAATGAGTAATTTTTTTATTATCCTTATCAGCAAATTGATATACGGGCAAAAAGCGTTCATCAGCATCAAAAGCAAAATGCTCTTTGTTGTTATTGGCAAAATAGTAGGTATTACTTTCATTGCTAACAATAAAAAGCTGCATGAAACAGAGCAGGGAATTAGTATATCCATTCCCTGGATCATTTTTATAATCCACAATCTGCTCCATTGCTCTTTTGGGCGTAATTTGCAGCGATTTTAATTCAACTTGCACGACAGGAATGCCGTTGATTAGAATAATAACATCATATCTATGGTGACTGCTTTCTGTGTTAATACGAAGCTGATTGATTACTTCATACTCGTTTTTACACCAGTCATTTGTATTAACAAGGGTGTACTGTAAGGGGGTATCATCATCTCTTTTGAAGGTGTTGGTTTCTCTCAGAATTTTTGCGGCTGAAAACACATCCGGCGTAATGATACTTTCTTTTAATCTTGAAAATTCAGAATCACTTAATCTAACTCTATTAAGCTCCTGAAAATGCTTTCTGAAGTTTTCCTCCAAGGAGGCTTTATCTTTAATATCTTCCCGATATATATATTTTAATTCCTTGAGTTTTTCAATAAAACTCAACTCAATTTGCTTCTCGTTCTTCATATTGAGACACCTTTCATTCAGCTATTTGCTTCTAAAGACTCTATCAACTTTTGATCCAAATTGTTTTTCCTACAAAGTTTTGCCAAAGCGTGTCTTGCAATCTGATTTGGTTTCGATTTATGGTTTTCCCATCTATTCACAGAAGTAAAACCCATATGCAACTCTCTTGCCAGCCCCTCCTGGGACAAATTCAACTCTAATCGTATATTTTTAATAACTTCAGAGATTTCCATATCTCATCGCTCCTTACATTTTTTAGCCCTGACGATATATATAATATTATATCATAAGCTATAGCACAGCGCCACAGTGCTTTTCATTATACAACCTTCATACAGTCACATTTTCTCACAAAATAATGCTCTGCCCAATAATTTGAACAGAGCATGGATGATAAAGTACTAAAAAGATAAACCTAAGAAAACAAAAGTCCGAACATAATAAAAGGCAACAAATAAGCAGGAACCACTCTTTTTGAAGTAGTTCCTGCTTATCAGTTATCTCAAATTTTTCTTAAATGTAGATTATTTTTCTTTGGATAATTTCTTCTGCCCGGTTGCGGATACTGTTCATGGCCCTGACCCATGCCATCTGATCTTGGGTTTTCAATTCCTCTGTGATTCCCTCGGCTTCTTTCATCTGGACAATGATACAATCCAGCCGGTTTTGTGCTTGCTCATTCAGATCAGCCAGATAGGTCCAAAGCTTGCTGGTCAAAACCAGGTCATTATACTGGGCTGGATGGTACTGCTCCAAATAGTCTTTGTGCATCCGCCCCCAAATCCCAATAGGCCGGGTTTCTTCCGGCAATTCCAAGTCAGGGATGTAGTAGTCGCCAACCAAAGTATAATGCAGGCCATTGTGTTCATCGTAAATATGTTTTTTGAGTTCTTCCATGTTGTTGATCTCCTCATTCTGGTGTGATAGTTAGCAAGCCTGGCTCTCCAGAAATATTGGTAAATCATTGGTAAAACTGAGGTTGAAACACAGGAAATGCTTGATTTACAAGCGTTTTTTCACGTCCGGCAAATCCTACCGTGACAAACAAACATGATACGATGAGTTCGTTCCATAAAACCTCCTCAAGTTCTGCAAAACAATGTAATAAGAACAATATTTTAACGCTGTCATATCAATAGTTTTTGATATGCAAAATTAATGATTATCTGCTTAGTAATCTGGCTGCTTTTATTATACTAAAGGCTGATAAAATTAGAAAGAAAAAACTTTATGTTTTATTTATTCTCTCCCCCATGCTCCGTCCCAAACGATACGACGATAATTTTCTTTATCAGTATCGCCTTCGGTATTGAAGCACAACACCACCGAGTTTTCATCCAGCTGCAAGGCCTGTTTCAGATCATTTAAGCACTCGTCGCGCAGGGCTTCTGCCACCAGTCCCACGGTCGCCGCTCCGCTTTCACCTGCAATGACTTTCGTATCACCCGCCAGCGGATTTCCCAAAATACGCATTCCCTGAGCAGCGGTATAATCAGGACAACTGATAAAACCATCGCTCAAATTTCCAAGTATTTCCCAAGCAATACTGTTTGGCTCTCCACAGGCCAGTCCAGCCATAATCGTCTCAAGACGGCCTGTTACGCTATGCAAGCAGCCGTCATTTGCCGCAGCTGTTTGATAAAGACAATCGGCCCCTTTGGGTTCAACTATAAAAGTCAGCGGGCAGGAACTGCCGTAAATATCAGCAAAAAATCCCTGTACAGAACCTGCCAAAGAGCCTACCCCTGCCTGCAAAAAGATATGAGTAGGCTTGACCGGCAGCTGCTCATACGCTTCCAAAGCCATTGTCATATAGCCCTGCATGATCCACAGAGGTATTTCCGTATAACCTTCCCATGCTGTATCCTGTACAATGATCCAGCCGTTTTTCTGTGCCAGCTCACTGGTATACCGTACTGTATCGTCATAGTTCATATCTGTGATTTCGGCCTGCGCACCTTCGGCACGAATATTGGCCAGACGTTCTGCCGCAGAGCCCTGAGGCATATAAACTATCGCCTGCTGCTTCAATCTGTTGGCCGTCCAGGCAACACCACGTCCATGATTACCGTCAGTAGTTGTAATAAATATTTTGCTCCCCAACAAGCATCGCACCTCATCTGAGACCAGCCGCATATAAGGTAAATCATCTATATCTTCACCTAATTCATTAGCGATATAACTGCCAATAGCAAAACTGCCGCCCAGAACTTTAAAAGCATTGAGTCCAAAGCGACAGGATTCATCTTTGACAAAAAGGTTTTTGATCCCCAAATGCTGTGCCAGATTGGTAAGTTCTATCAGCGGTGTTGGACTATACTCTTTGAAACTGCTGTGAAAACGCCGCACTCGACGGGCCTGCTGCTCAGTAAAAGCTTCCGTTTTCGCTGCAATTTTCCGGTTGCGCTCACGCAGTACCCACTTAACCCTTGCTTTTTCCATAGTTTCCTCCTTGCACATCAGTTAACATTATAAAAAATGCCGCGACAGAAGCTACCATCACGACATTCTCATCATTTAACCAATATCAAATTCTGCTGCTCCGGCAGCCCGTAACAGGCAGACACAAATAGCGTTATTTATTCACCGAGAAGCCTTTATAATTATGTCGACTTCCTCCGGAAAAATTCTGCAGTCCTGTTCACCGCAGCAGCTTCAGCTTGCAGCAAACAATACCTGACCTAGAACATTATGTCGCCAGGTTCATAATCAACGGTCGTTTTGACAAAGGCCAATTCGTTGCAATACGGATATTGCGGGCAATATACACATTCTTTCCAAACCTTCTGCGGCAGTTTTTCTTTTGCCGTTTCGATATAATCACATTTTGCAAAAAATCCCGGCTGATAAGTAAGGGTAAAGAACATCTTCACTCCGCGTTCAATGCCTTCAGCTTCCAGCAGTTCAACCATTTTTCGTCCAATCCCCTGTGTTTTACGTTCAGGATCAACAGCTAAAGAACGAATCTCAGCCAGACGATCCCAAACAAAGTGCAGTGCGCCGCAGCCAATCACATGATTGTTCTCAACGGCCACCACGTAATCGCGCAGATTTTCATAGATGGAATTACGCGAACGCGGCAGCATCAGGCCTTCGGTAGCATAATCATTGAGCAGTTTATGAAGCTTCTCTACATCATCAAAAGTAGCAGAGCGATAAATAACCATGGGCGCACTCCTTTCATTTTGTATTTTCTCAATATTACCATTATTGAGCCGTAAACACAATATATTTTTATAAACGTTTTTTAAGCAAATCGGCAGCCGCTGTCAAAGCAATCAGCATAGCCGACGGTCTTGGCGGACAGCCTGGCACAGCTATGTCTACCGGCAATACTTTATCCAACGCACCGACAATAGCATAGGTAGATCCATACGTTTTTCCGCCGGCAGCGCAGGCACCACAGGCCATTACCAGCTTAGGCTCTTCCATTGCTTCATAAGTCATTCGCACTGCCTGCGCCAAATTACGGGTTACCACGCCTGTAACCATTATCATATCAGCATGTCGCGGTGAAGCCACAAAAGCAATACCAAAACGATGTAGATCATACAGCGGATTACTCAAAGCACCCATTTCAAAATCGCAGGCATTACAGCTGCCGGCATCCAAATGCCGTACATGCAGTGAACGCCCCAGCTTGGCCCTGATCTCTCGTTCTATGGTCATCTGTGCATCTGTCAATATCTCCGGCAAAGTATCAATATCAGTATGCAGCAGCGCACCGGCAGCACACGCTTCTACACATTTACCGCAAAAAAGACAGCGTTTATAATCCAATACTGGTTTACCATCGCACAGCGCAACAGCACCAGTCGGGCAAACAGCCGCACATTTTGCACAGCCATTACAGTCAGTTCCACAAGTCAGTTGTCCCCGCATTCTTGGAGCACCGCTGGTCGTTACATCTTCTGTTGTTATCTTATTGGCCAAAATCCCCTGTAACAATTTGAGCATTATTGTTCCTCCCTAACGATCCAGACAGGCATAGCATAATTCAAAGCTTTTATTGATCAACGGAAAATCCGGAATAATATCTCCCTGCACAGCTATGGTAAGCGCCGGCCAGTTAGGATAGGAAGCTGAACGGATAAATAATCTTTCTATACATCCGTCTGCATCTAACATCAGCCAATGCAGATTACTGCCACGTGCTGATTCGCTGATACCCCAACTGCCTGTCAGAGTTTTATACGCCAGTTCACCGCAATGCAGCTGCGAATCGTCTTGCTGCAACAGCTTCAATGCTTTTCTAATCAAAGTGATCGATTCGGTAACCTCACCCATCCGTACCTGCAGTCTGGCATAGACATCGCCGTCGGTTTTCGTAATTACATTAAAAGGCAATTCGGCATATAAACCATATGGCAGATCCCTGCGGCAATCACAGTCCACACCCGATGCTCTGGCTCCAACTCCGACCAGTGCCAGATCAAGCGCTACAGTTTTACTGATAATACCAGTAGTTTTAGCACGATTCAAAAATCCGTCCTGCTCAGCAATGATCTGCACGATATCGTTATATTCATTTTCAACTTTAGTTAAAGCAGCTGTTAGTTCAGTACATAAAGACTCAGTTAAATCATATTTTACACCGCCCGGAACTATCAGTCCACGCAGAAAACGATTGCCGGCTATCGCCTCATTACAGCGCAGCAGCATTTCCTTCAAGCGGCTGCCCATACTGATAACAGGCGCAAATCCGACCCCGGCACATATATTACCTGTATCACCGATGTGATTATAAAGACGTTCCAACTCTGCAGCTATTGTACGGATAAGCCAGGCTCGTCTGGGTACATTCTGACCGGACAGCTTTTCCAGTGCCTGACAATAAGACAAGGTATTGGCCACAGAACAGGCACCACAAATCCGTTCTACAATCAGCAGTGCTTCCTCTGGAGTTTTACCTTCTACTGCTTTTTCGATTCCCCGATGAGTAAAAAACAACTTGGCATCTAACTGCAGAATAGCTTCACCGGCCTGACTGAATCGAAAATGCCCCGGTTCAATGATACCTGCATGAATAGGACCGACAGGTACTTCGAACAGCCCATCGCCGTGCGAAACAGCCATTTCATACTTTCGCTCTCCACGCACATCGGCATCAATATCAACACATTTGCGCAGCGGATGCAAATCTTCAGGATAAGTTTCATGCAAAACCAACGGCCGCAGATCCGGATGATCATCCGGTATAAACCCGAACATATCATGCAATTCACGTTCATACCAGGCAGCAGCCGGTAAAACAGGTGTTAATGCTGGATAATGCAGATCACTGCCTGCATCAAATTCAGCCTTTAAGATATCTATATCATGCTTTTCTTTATTTTCAAACAGACAGTAAACAGCATACCCGCCGCCGAAGCTGGTTTCATCGGCTCCGAACATTGCTGTCAGCGGATGCCTGCCACCGCGTGAATAAATATTAGCAGCCCCACGCAGACCTTCTGGTTTAACCTTCATCAAAATTGACCGCCTCCTACTATCCGTACCGCTTGAGCCAGCAGTTTTTCCAAATAAGGTATTTCACCGATTCCTGCACCTATGATGATGCTGCCTAAAAGCAGCGCTGCCAGAAACGGCGTATCCGCATACTCAAGCAAGTCTCCGACAGGCTTTCGTTTAGCTTTATCACACAGCATTCGTAAGGCATGGTACAAAATACCGATCAGTATCCCGGCAAGCAGAACAATGATCACTATACCCAACAGATAGTGCCCGCTTAAAAACAAACTGTATAAAATATAAAATTTACTAAAAAACAAACCCAACGGCGGCATACCTAAAATACCAATAATGCCCAGCAGCCAAAACGTCGCAGTATGAGGTACATCACCGATCATTCCATGAATACGCATCATATTTTTAGTCTGATATTCCTGCACTATAGTACCAGCTATATAGAACAATACAAATTTGATCAGTGCATGATTAAACATATGCACTAAGGTCGCGCCAATAGAAAGCTGGCTGAAAACACCGATACCCGCTATCATCAGGCCTATATTTTCCATTGAGGAATAAGCCAGCATACGCTTGATGTCGCGCTGCACTACTACAAACGGTACAGCTACAGCAATGGTCAGCGCCGCAAATGCCAGGCACAGCGTGCTGATAAATTCTACACCTACAGTCGGCATCACAACCACGATGTTACGCAGCAATACATAAATAGCGCAGGTGCATAAAGCCCCGGATAAAAGGCCGCTGGTCAGAGACGGAGCTTCTGAATAAGCATCAGGCAGCCATGTATGCATCGGAGCCATACCGATTTTAGTACCATAACCAATAAAAATAAATAAAAAAGCCAGCTTTGTCAGCGACGGGTTAAGGAGTCCGGCATGCTCGGTCAGCCACAGCCAGCTCAACGCTTTTTCAGCCCCAAGTGCCGAAATCTGCGCATAATACAGGATCATTGTTCCCAAAAGCGCCAGACAAATACCAACAGTACAAACCATCACATATTTCCAGGTTGCCTCCAAAGCACTTCGGGTAAATTTAAATGATACCAGAAAAGCAGACACCAACGTTGTCGCCTCGATAGCGACCCACATCAATCCCAGATTTTTTACCATCAGTACCAGAAACATAGTCCAAACAAACATCTGGAACAAAGCATAATAACGGCCAATCAAACCAGGCGTACGGCTAAGATAGCCACGGCTGTGCTCGCGCAGCAGATATGACTTGGAAACCCATGCTGCCGCTACATATAAAGCTGTAATGATCAGTATTACCCAGACATTAAGCGCATCTAGATAAACATATTCACTGTTAAAAGGCTGTGTTGGCGTAAAACTCTGTGCTAAAAGAATAACTGCAACACCTACAGCAGCAGCAGTCAAGCGATTAAGCCAGTGCAGCAAACTGCCGCTGCCTAAAACGCCGCTGATAGCTAAAGCCGCACAGATCACCGGCAAAGCAAAAATTATATAAATCAGCTCCAGCATCCCGTCACCCCTTCAGCTTTCTCAACACATTGGTATCTGTCGTCATAAACGACAAACGCAGACGGTTAGTCAGTATTACGAGCACCATGACAGCAATCAGCACGTCCAAAAAGATACCCATTTCTATAACCAGAGGCAAACCTTCCGTCATCGCCATCCCTAAAAGGTAAATGCCATTTTCCATTGTTATCAAGCCTACCATCTGCATAATAGCTCGACTGCGCATAACGATCAGCGTCAGGCCAGTCAAAATCATTACGATGGAAAGCGCCAGAATATCGCGCCCGTCCACTCCGGGCAGCATTTTATCAACAATAAGATAACTCAGAACCAGAAAAAATGCACTTGCGGCCGTTGAATAATTAACATTGATATCTGAACTGAACTCACGCTCATCGGCCAGTTTACTGACAAGCCGCAGCATTGCATAAGGCACTAAAAGAACTTTTACGATAATTGTCAGCAGTCCCGGAGCATAAATATGAATCCCCTCGCCATGTGCAATACCGGAAATAAAGCAGGCAAGAGCAATAACAGCCGATTGAATACTAAGGCAGATAATTGCCCGGCGCAGATCCATAATACGGGTCTGCAAAAAGACAACGAACAATAAGACTATTACCAAAAAATTCATCATACCCCTCCTTACTGCGCTACAATTGCCAGCAGCAGTAAAATGCCGGCTGCAGCCAGATATACGCGAACCTTGAACAGACGCATTTTATTCTTCAGAGTTTCCATAACACTTACCGCTGTCGCTGCCAAGAGCACTTTCACTGCCAAAGGCAGTGAAAGCGGCAGATACAACAACGCAAACAGGATCAAAAACACTAATGTTTTCAGCATACTTGCCCAATGGATCACTGCCAGCAACCGTCCGGAATATTCAAGGAGCATACACTCGTGAATCATTGTCAGTTCCAAATGCGTATCAGGATTATCAACAGGAATTCTTCCGTTCTCAGCCAGCAGCAGACAAAAGAAAGCAATACATGTCAGCACACTGGCTACGCTTAAATAAACCGCCTGAAAATCAAGCGCCATTCCCGCTAAAGTTGTGCTGCCACTGCGCAGCGCATTCACCAGTACAGCCAGCAAAATTACAGGTTCTGCTAAAACCGAAATATAAATTTCACGGGATCCGCCCATGCCGCCAAACGCCGTAGCCGTATCCAGAGACGATAAAGTCATAAAAAAGCGCCCCAGCGTCAGAACACCAATAAAAACAAAGACATCTCCAAAACTGAATTGAGTTCCGAAGAAGTTAGGCAGCATTGCCGCTGCCACTACTACACTGGCAAAATATACCAGCGGCGCAATAATGAAAACCAGGCTGGTATAAGGCGTAAGTATTGTAGGCTTCTGCCACCATTTATAAAGATCGAAATATTCCTGGAAAATACTGGAACCGATACGATTCTGCAGCAAGGCTTTCACTTTTTTTATAATACCGGCAACTAAAGGAGCGCTGCACAAAAGCAACAACACTTGTGCCAGCATCCAGCCCAAATCATAAATATGCATAGCCATTTACATCGCCCCCCAAATCAAAACCAAAAGCATAGCCACCATTACATAACTGATATACAAACGTACGCTGCCCTGCTGAATCCGGCGCAGAAAAGAAGCAGACCAGACCATATAGTGCTGAATCGGTACATATAGCTTTTCTGTAAACTGATCCGGGATCGATAATTTATATTCCAGCTGCCGCCCAAAATACGGATTGCCCTTTTTCAGATAGGTTGCCGTTCGCTTTGGCTTCAGCAAAAAATCAAAAGCCCGGCGGAGCGGCTTGGAAAAACCAGTAGCTGAATATTGCTGGCGCGCTGTAGGATAAGTACCGCAGTTCCAAGTAATTTCGCGATGAACAAAACTTTTAGAGCCACAGGTCATAAGAGCCACAACCAGTAAAACAACCGACAGTACCGCCAACAGCAGTAACGGAGCATAGGCCGCATAACTGCCGCTGCCAAACCACCAGACCTTCTGTACATCTGCAAAACTGTGCCAAAGAATTTGCTGGTTCTGTACTGCCGTTTGCAGCACAGCGACTACCGGCCCTGGGACAATACCAAGCAACAATACCAATACTGCCGCCAACCCCATTCCCAACCGCATCGACCAATCACTTTCGTGAGCATGTTCTACGATCCTGCTTCGATTCCGTCCCAAAAAAACTACTCCATAAAGACGCACAAAGCAACCAACTGCTAAAGCACTTGCTAAACCGAACAGAACAAAAGCCAGTGCTCCCAAAAGCCGCAGCCCCTGTCCTTCGCTGCTGCCGGCCAAAGTCACAAAACTCTGCAGTGCGAGCCACTCCCCCACAAAACCGCCTGTCAGAGGCAGGGCAGACAAGCCCATCGAACCTACCAGTGTACAAACCCCAGTCCATGGCATCAATTTACCCAAGCCACCCATTTTTTCAATATCCTTACTATCGGTAACATGCATTACAGCCCCTGCCGACATAAACAACAGTGATTTCATCACCGAGTGGTTCAAGGAATGTACAACAGCAGCCAAAAAACCAATTAATGCATAATCATGCCGTGGTGTTGTCATAAGTACCATCCCACAACCAAAAGCCCCGAAAACAATCCCCATATTCTCTACGGATGAATATGCCAAAATCCTTTTGATGTCTTTTTCCATTTGTGCATATAAAGCACCCAAAACTGCTGATAACAGACCTACCACCAGCACAAAAGCCCCCCACCAGAATTCTGTCGGGCCAAGAAACTGAAAAATAAAACGTCCGAAACCATATAAGGCTATTTTCAGCATAACGCCGCTCATCAGCGCCGAAACGTGACTTGGTGCAGCAGGATGCGCATTAGGAAGCCACACATGCAACGGCAATAATCCTGCTTTTAATGCAAAACCGGCAAAAGCAGTGAGAAACGCCGCATTACGAACATTATCACTCAACACTCCCTGACCGAGCACAGCAAAATCTAAAGACCCTGCCTGACTGCCTATCATCAAAAAAGCAATCATGATTGCCGCTGTTCCGATATGGGTCATAACCAAATATTGATACGCTGCATTATGTGCAGCTTTTTTTTCAGCTTCGTGGTTGACCAGCAGAAAGCTTACTACGGCCATCAGCTCCCAAGCCAGTAAAAAACTGAAAACATCAGCAGCCAGTAAAACCAGCACCATAGAAAGCAAAAATGCATTCCAGAGTCCTCCCAAAAGTCTCAGCCTTTTACCCAGATAGCTTTTCGCATAACCCCAAGCATAAATGCTCGTCACTGTTCCTGCCAAGCCCGTAATCAATAAAAAAACTGCGCTCCACCGATCAGCATTGAAAGTAAAAAATGCCCAGCTGCCGCTCAGCAGGCTCCCACTTCCCTGCATCAGATAAGCCGCAGACTGATACAGCAGAGCTCCGCTGCCAAATACTGCTGCCAAAACCGCACAGTAATGTGCTGCCATCTCCATTTTTTTAGGAAACAGTGCCGTAGCGGCACCCATACCATACACAGCAAGCGTTATATATATAAGTTCCATTCCCATCTACCTCACATTCAAAACTCAAAAAAGCTCATAAAAAAACGTATATATTATACCACATTCTTCATAATTTAGCACTCATAAATATTAACAAACCCTTGTAAAATCTACGTTAATACAAAAAAATCCTATTTGCATACGCAAATAGGATTTTTGTAGATTTTATAAAATTTTCTGTATACGACTATAAACCCGCAAAGCATTGCTGTAAAAAAATGCTTCCTGATGTTCTTCCGGGATCAGTTGACGCATTATCGCTATATAATCAGGAATATTGATTAACGGCCAATCACTGCCATACATCAATTTGTCCCAGCGGTTCATATAACGCAGCCACATACCCAAATAATCAAAATAACCCTGATTCTGCCTATAAAAATGCGGCCCCGGTATTCCTTCCAGTAAACCGGACAGATCTACAGCTACATTATCATTTTTCGTAGCCACCTCAGTTGCGTCAAGCAGCCATGGATTTCCGCAGTGACAGATAACAAACTGCACGTCCGGGAAATCAGCAGCTACCTCATCCACTGTCAACGGGTGGGCATAACGCAGTTTAGCAGCAGGCGTTGCTGTATCGCCTGTATGCACTGCCACAGGCACATTATAATGCCGGGCCAATTCAAACAGCGGATAATGACGTTCATCATAAATAAATACAGGCCGGTAACCTGGATAAAACTTTATGCCCAGACAATGAGGATCACTCAGATAGTGCTCAAATTCCTGAGCTGTTTTTTCAGCATTTGCCAGTGTAATATCTTCACTTTTGACGCCTAAACAATACCCCATTGAAAGAGGCTGGTTATAATTTTTCTCATCAAAAGGACCACTTAGATTAATCAGTCTCGGTGTACTGCCGCCGTAACGACTGGGCGCATCTTCAGAATTACCCATCGCCACAGCAAAAACAATATTATTCTCTTGGCATATCTGCTGCCAACAAGCCGCAGTATTTTCATGTCCTGCATTTTCTGCGACCTCATAAAACTTGTCTATATCATAATAATGCATATGCGCGTCAATGATTTTCATAAAATGCACCTTCTTTCATACAATTCCATTATAACACCTTTGACGATAGCCGATGCAGTTTTATTATTTACGAAAAAACAGCCCTTATTTATAAAGGGCTGTTAAAAAATCATTTATCAGGCTCTTAATTTAGCTTTATATTCTTCTCCTACTTTATCAACTACATTTTTAATTACCGTATCTATCTCCGTATCAGTCAAGGTACGATCACCGGCCTGGAAAGTAAGATTAAAGGCCATGGATTTACAGCCGCCTGCTACCTGCTTACCGGTATACACATCAAACACCTTTACATCAGCCAAAAGCTCGCCTGCATTAGCACGAATCACGCCTTCAAGCTCGCGCATACTTACTTCCAACGGTACAACGACAGCTATATCACGCGAAGTACCGGGGAATTTAGGCAGATGTTTATATTTAGGCACCTTAACAGCAGCAGCGACCAAAGGTTCGATTGCCAGCTCCAGAACATAGGTTTCACTGCTCAGTTCAAAGTTAGCAGCAACCGTGGGATGCACTTCACCGAAATAACCAATCAACTCTCCCTGATATTCGATTGCGCAGCTCTTTCCCGGATGCAGATATGGCTGTGTTGCCAGTATCAGCTTGTAATCAGTGACCTGTAATTTGCTCAAAAGCCCTTCTACGACACCTTTCATATCATAAAAGTCTACATTATCTTTTCCCTCAGTCCAGTTTAACACATTACGTTTACCGCTCATTGCAGCGCACAATACACGCTTTTCAACCGGGAACTCTGTCAAAGGCAGCGCTTTCGGCAGATAAGTGCGCCCGACTTCAAAAATTTTGACACTTTCACTTTGACGTGCCAAATTATAAGCAACTGTACTTAAAATGCTTGGTACTAAAGTAGTGCGCATAACTTTGAATTCATCGCTGATCGGATTCATTACTTCAATAAACCGACGGCGTTCATCATCTGCAGGTAATTCCAGCTTGTCAAAAGAACATGGATGGATAAAACTGTAAGTCATAACCTCACTCAGTCCGACCGAAGCCAAATAATCCTCCACACTGTCGCGTACGTCCTCAATCACATCCTGACGCCCCTGTACCAAAGGCAGAGCAGGCATATGTGAGGCAATCTTGTCATACGAATGCATACGCGCGATCTCTTCACTGATATCAGCATCACAGGTCACATCATAACGCCAGCTGGGCGCTGTAACGATCAGATCTTCTTCTTCCTCATGTACTTCGAACTGAAGCTTCTGCAGAATAGAAATCATTTCCCCTGTCTCTATCTCTACACCAATGCGGGTATTGATAGCAGACGGATTAACTTTAACAACAGCCGGCTGCGCCTCAGTCGGATAAGCTTCTACGATACCGCAGACAGTCTCGCAGGCACCCATCTGTTCCAGCAAATGTGCTGCACGATTAAGCGCATTATGAGTCAGCACGGTATCAACACCGCGCTCGAAGCGCCCTGACGCTTCGCTGCGTAATCCCAATGCTTTCGAAGTACGGCGAATCGAAGGTCCGTTAAAAGTAGCGGCCTCTAACATAACATTTACGGTATCGGCAGTAACTTCTGTTTCCAAACCACCCATAACACCGCCCAGGCCTACCGCATGTTCAGTATCAGCAATAGTGATCATGCTGGAATCAAGACTCCGCTCCTGATTATCCAGCGTCACCAGCTTCTCACCTTCAGCAGCACGCCGAACGATCAGCGTATGTCCGCTGACCCTGTCATAATCATAGGCATGCATCGGCTGCCCTAATTCAAGCATTACATAGTTAGTCACGTCGACAACATTACTGATGGGGCGCATACCGCAGGCACGCAGATGTTTCTGCATCCACTCCGGCGACTGACCGATTTTAATATTTTTCAATATCCGCACAGCAAAACGACTGCACAGATCTGCCGCCTGCACATCTACTTTCGCCATTTCGGCAGCATTGCCGCCGGCAGTTTCCTGTACGCTCATATCTGGCATTCTGAATTCCGTACCCAAAACAGCAGCAGCTTCACGTGCCAGACCAATGATATTTGTACAATCACCGCGGTTGGCTGTCAGGTCAATATCCAACACCACGTCATCCAGTCCCAAAATCTTTTTTATATCCACGCCAATCGGTGTATCCGGCGGCAGGATGAAAATACCATTGCGCTGTTCCGGCAGCAAAAGCTTAGCATCAATGCCCAGCTCTTCAGCGCTGCACAACATTCCAAAAGAATCAAGTCCGCGCATTTTTGCTTTTTTAAGCTTCATCCCACTGGGAAGCTGCGACCCAACAACTGCAACCGGTACGATATCGTTTTGATGGACATTTTGCGCACCAGTCAGAATCTGTACGATCTCACCGCTGCCGTAATCCATCATACAAATCCACAAATGATCAGAATTAGGATGCCGCTCAATCTGTGTTACTTTGCCGGTAACAACGCCTTCCAACCCCGCTCCCAGATAGTTCACACTTTCAACTTCCAAACCTACGCGTGTCAGTTTTTCAGCCAACTCTTCAGGAGTGACATTAATATCAACATATTTTTTTAACCAGTCAATAGATGCTAACATAATCTTCCTCCTTATTTAAACTGGCGGATAAACCGCAAATCATTTTCAAAGAATAAGCGCAGATCGTCAATGCCGTATTTAAGCATAGCGATGCGTTCAACACCCATTCCAAAAGCATAACCATTAATTTTATCCGGATCGTAACCGCTCATCCGCAGCACATTGGGATGAACCATACCTGAACCCAAAATCTCGAGCCAGCCTGAATTCTTGCAGACGCGGCAGCCTTTGCCGCCACAGATAACGCAGGAAATATCTACTTCGGCACTTGGTTCCGTAAAGGGGAAATAACTGGGACGCAGGCGTATCTCCACACTGCCGCCGAACATCTCTTTACAAAAGGTTTCCAGCGTCCCTTTTAAATCAGCAAGGCTGATATTTTCACCAAGTACCAAACCTTCTACCTGATGAAACATCGGAGAATGAGTAGCATCATAATCGTTGCGGTAAACTGTTCCAGGGGCGATCATCCTGATCGGTGTGTCAGGCTCACAGGCCTGCATTGTACGAGCCTGCACAGGTGAAGTCTGGGTACGCAGCAAAAATTTTTCAGTAATATAAAATGTATCCTGCATATCCCGTGCCGGATGATCCTGCGGCAGGTTCAAAGCTTCAAAGTTATAATAATCGCTTTCTATCTCAGGGCCTTCCATGACATCAAACCCCATCCGCATAAAAATCTTTTTGATCTCGCGCAGTGTCAGTGTCACCGGATGCAGATGCCCGCAGTTTTGTGTGCGTCCAGGCAAAGTAATGTCCACTTTTTCATTTGCCAGCCTTGCTTTTAAGGACTCTGCTTCTAAAACCTCGGTTTTGGCATTGATAGCCGTTTCCAAGGCGCTTTTTACTTCGTTGACGATTTGTCCGATTTTCGGTCTTTCTTCTGCCGGCAGTGCGCCCATACCGCGCAGAATTTCTGTCATCGGGCCTTTTTTACCCAAATATTTGATGCGCAAATCTTTGAGTTCGTCTGGAGTCGTTACTGCTCCCAGCTCTGCCAGCGCTTGTTCCTTAAGTGCCTGCAATTCTTCTCTCATATTCTTCCTCCTATAAAAAAATAAAACTCCCGCCCCTGGTAAGGGGCGAAAGTTATGCTTCCGCGGTACCACCCTAATTTGTACTCTGCTGTCTTAACGCGACTGACGTTGCGCCTACAAACCAAAGCCTTCAGCGCAAACACTCACGAGTGAACTTCCGCTTTAGTGTATCGCAAGGCTTGCAGCCGTGGCCTCGCTCTCTGTGTCGCACGTCTGGCGTACTCTCTCGGTCATAGTGTCGAAAAAATGGGGCGTATTCAATTAACGTTACTTATTTTATCACAACTTGCCTTTACCTGCAAGCCGTTGCCGCAGACATTCAAACATAACGATTCCAGCTGCCACAGCAGCATTCAACGATTCGGCCTGCCCTTCCATCGGAATAAAAACTTTTTTTACGGCTGCTTCCAGCAAGCCGTCTGAAACACCTTCTGCTTCGCTGCCGACAACAACTGCTACCGGGCCCTGTAAATCTGTTTGATATAAACTGTCTGCATTTTCCAGGCAAGTTACCGTTATTTCATAACCGTTCTTACGTGCCCAGCTGATAAAGTCTGCTTCGCATATACCTTCAGCTACCGGTATATGCAGCAGTGATCCCATTGTAGAACGTACTGCTTTCGGTGCAAAAATATCAGTACAGCCAGCCAGTAGTACTACGCCACTGATACCTGCCGCATCAGCAGTACGAATCATCGTTCCCAGATTACCAGGATCGCCGATGCGGTCTAATACGAGCACAATACCACCGGCAGCAGCCAGTTCCTCTAAGGCCGCACTTTGTCTGGCAACAATGGCAGTCAGAGCCTGCGGCGTTTCTGTATCGGCAATTTTTTTCATTACAGGTTCGGTAACCTCATACAATTCAACTCCTTCTGCCGCAGCCGCTGCTATAATAGCGGTCTGCCTTGCCGAAGCAGTTTTACTTCCTTTAAGCACAAAAAGCTGTTTCACTATGCCACAGTTTACAGCTTCCTCCACCGATCGCATTCCCTCCACTAAAAAAGCCTGCTGTTCTGTCCGATATTTTTTTTGTTTCAGCTCTGCGGCAGCTTTAACGATCGGATTACTTACGCTGCTCAGTTCTTTCATCAGACCACTTCCTCCAGTGCTTTAATATTACTATGCTCACCGATAATGATCATTTCATCGCCGAGGTTAAGTACCATTTTGGGATCGGGATTGACCAGAGTTTCACTGCCGTGCTTAATCGCCACGATATTGACATTATAGCGGCTGCGCAGATTGGATTCGATCAGGTTTTTCCCTGCCAGACTTGGCGGCACAGTGATACTCATCAAGCTGATGGTATCAGACAGTTCGATATAATCGACGATACTGTTGGAAATAAGGTTATGCGCTACACGCTGTCCCATATCACGTTCCGAATAAACGATCTTATCAGCGCCGATTTTTTTGAGCATTTTTCCATGAACCTGATTGATAGCTTTAACGACAACCACAGGAACACCAATTTCCTTAAGCAGTAAGGTCGTAAGCATATTCGCTTCCAAATCCCCGATCGCCACGACTGCCACATCAAAATTCTGAGCGCCCAAAGAACGCAGCGTACGTTCATCAGAAGAATCTGCCGTTACAACATGAGTCAGCTCATGTGCCAGACGCTGAACATTATCTTCATCAGTATCAACACCCATGACCTGATAACCAAGTTCGTTAAGTGTCAATGCTACGCTCGTACCAAAACGTCCTAACCCGAAAACAGCATATTGTTTTTCACGTTGTTTTTTAATCATTATCGTTACCGCCTTTAACCAATCATAATATTTTCCGAAGGATATCTGATCTTATCATCTTTAGAATGAAGGAAGGATAAAACAAAGGTCAGCACGCCGATACGTCCGGCATACATAGTCAAAACCAGAATCAGTTTACCCCAGTCGTTCCAGTCTGGCGTAATCCCAACTCCCAGACCAACAGTCGCAAATGCAGAAACCACTTCAAATAAAACGTAATCCGCCCGATGCAGCCCACCATCGCAGATCAGGAGCAAAAAATACGCTCCAAGCATCCACAACAGGCAAACTGTAAAAACATTATAAGCTTTATCGACTGTTTCCGAAGCTATCCTCCTGTCAAACAGCACCGTATCACGCTTGCCATGCAGAAGTCCCCACGTCGATACCAGCAGAACGAGCACAGTTGTCGTTTTCATACCACCGCCAGTAGACGTCGGCGAAGCACCGATCCCCATTAAAAGAACCATAAAAAACAGAGAACTGGCCCGCATATCAGTCAAATCGATCGTATTAAACCCGGCAGTGCGGCAGGTAACCGCCTGAAAAGCAGCCGCCATCCATTTGTCCAATTCGTTGGGCATGCCGCCAAGAGTAGCCGGATTCGTATATTCCAAAGCCAAGATCACCAGCGTACCGCCAAAAGTCAGGATCGCGCTGGCCGTCAGCACTATTTTACTGTGCAAACGCAGCTTCTTCCATTTCCGGTTACGACGCAGATCATCCAAAACCGTAAAACCAATACCACCGATGGTTATCAGCGCCATAATACACAAATTCAGAGTTATATCGTTATAATGCCCTGTCAGACTGGCATAATCTCCAAACAAGTCAAACCCGGCATTGCAAAAAGCCGATATAGCATGCCAGTAACCCCAGGCAATACCTGTAAGCCCCATGTCCAAAGCAGAATAAAAATGCCAGGCCAGAATAGTCCCAAAAATAAATTCGATCGTCAAAGCGTATTTAACAACATTTAACGACAACCGTACTACCCCGGAAGGTTCATTCAGATTAAGCGATTCCTGAATAAACAGCCTTTCTCTCAGATTGATCCTTTTACCAACCGCCACGCTCAGTAAGGTGGTCAGAGTCATAATGCCCAACCCACCGATCTGGATGAGAACGATCATCACTAATTTTCCAAACCAGGAAAAATAATGCCCTGTATCTACAACAACAAGTCCTGTTACGCATGAAGTAGAGGTCGCTGTAAACAAAGCGTCGATAAAACGCATACTGCTGCCGTCAGCACTGGCCATTGGCAGCATCAACAGCAGGGAACCGCATAAGATAAGCATGGCAAAAGTAAACGCCACCATCTGGCTGCCATTCAAACTGCGATTAAGCAGCTTTAACCATTTGTGCAATAAATTGATCAAAAACAACAAATTTTTCACCATCCCGACAAAAGCCGCTAAATATTACTTATTGAATATAAATCAAGTTTACTCTCATTACTTTATGCTTGTCAATTTTACTTGCTTACTAAAAGACCGCTTTATTTAATTACAAATCAAATGTGCAGAAATGTAAAAAACAGCGTCATCAAAATAATACTGAGCACAATAGTTATGGAATTAGCAAAACCGGCCAGTTCCACATTACCGCCCATTCTCGCAATAAAGATCGGGCCGATAGCCGTAGAAGGCGCCAAAAAAACCAGCGTCAGTACTTCCTTGACCTCTGCACTCAGCGGCACATGATAAAAACACAGCCATGCCAGGGCAATTCCAAAAACATAACGGTACAGCACTACCTCTCTCACTTGCTTCAGCTTATCTAAATCCAACGTCATTTCAAACATCATTCCGATCATCAGCATCGATAAAAAAGTATTGGCACCGCCGATAAGACCAGTAAGAGTATAAACAGGCTGAGGTAAATGCAGCTGTAGTACCGCACAGACCAACATCAGCATATAAACAATAAAAGGCACAGAGCCCAGCAGCTTAGCAGCTATACTGCGCAGATTAACAGGCTCATATTTTTCACCAGTATGCACCAGCCCGCTGGTCAGAGCATAAGTTCCGCCAGTACACATGATCGAATTACCCACATCAAACATACAAGCAGCTACTACAGCGAAAGGGCCCAAAAAGCTTTGTGCAAACGGTAAAGTAAAACAACCTATATTATAACCGGCCAGATTAAATACGTAAAAAATCTTTGCCGCATTCGTCTGATAACGCGTCAACATAAATCCCCAGGCAATCATCAGCAAATTTCCACAAAAACCGGTCAGCGTCAATATAAACAGCGTATAATCCATTTTAAAAGCTGCAAAACTGGTAATAACGGCACATGGCAGCGTAATATTTAAGACTATTTTAGCAATAAGTTCATAGTCATGCGGTTTAAAAAAGCCGCGCTTCTTTAAGAAATAACCTAAGGCAATAACGGCTACAAACGCCAGTGCCTTAGTCAAAACCTGTTCCATATGGTTCCCTCATTTTCATCAAAAAAGATCTCGTCTTTAGCTACTGCTTCATAAAAAACTCACCTTAAATTATACTGCTGACGTAAAAATTAAGCAAAATTCTTTTTATCTTAAAAATATTCCTTAAACAAAACTTTGCTTTTACCATTTCGTTTGTTATAATAGTTCACAGAATATACACAAAGGAGGATATCAATGTTTAGAAAATCTAAAATAATAGTAGGTGCGGCTCTTTTAGCCGTATCAGTACTGAGCTTTACTCTGCCACAGCAGGCTGAAGCCATCAACCTTGGCAGTATTGCCGGTAAGGCAGTAGGCGCCGCCAAAGAACAGCAGGAAATCAACAAGGCACTGAATTATTATGATAATGAAGGCCGCCATGAGTTGTTCGAAGCTCTGAAACAGGAAGACGGCGTCAACAGCGATTATAACGCCAATGCCGTGCTTGGCCGCATTATGCAGCGTATGACACCGGCTATCGCCAAAAGCGACGCAACCATCAATAGTAAACCCTATAATTATTTCGTTAATAATCAGGAATTTTTTAACGCATACTGTGCATTAGGGCACAATATGTCCGTAAATATCGGCGCCTTCTGGTTCCTGGACTATAATGAAGATAAACTGGCTGCCGTTATCGCTCATGAGCTGGTACATGGCCAGAAAGAACATCCAATCAAAGGCGCAAAGAAAAAGATGTCCGTTGACTTCGTGATGAAAACTGTAGGCTCTGAAATCGGCGGCGCTAACGGCCTGGCAGCACAAGTAGTAGCAGTCCATGCCAAAAACACCGGCGTTACCAAACCAAACGAATGGGAAGCTGACAATATCGCCTTCACTTATATGGCTGATGCCGGTTATAATGTAGGCGCTCCTGCCGCTGTTTGGCAGGCAGTCATCGAAAGCTCCAGCGACAGCTCTAAAAAAGATGTTCTCAGCGATATACTCAACCCGTCTACTCATCCGAAAGACAGCGACCGCCGCAATAATTATTCCAAAAAGCTTACAGAATACAGCAACGGCAAGGTTACTGTTGACGCTAACAGCGGCGAAGTAAAAATTAACGGAAAGACCTTTATGATCCCCGCTGCTGCAGGCAATATGAGCGGTATGCAGCGTTCTTACTTCGTAGCAGGCAATCTTGCAGCGATCTATCATGCAGGTCAGAATACTCAAAATGCCTATGCTGAGGGCGGCACTGTAAAAATCGCAGGCAGAGGTATTATTACTCCTGTTGCCGGTGATATCAGCGCTGGTGAATTAGTTACTATCCTTAATAACATTAAATAACAACTTAAAATAAAACAGTGTAAGTCCTAAGACTTACACTGTTTTTTATTGCCGCCGCAGCAGCAATTCAATTCATTTGTACTGTAAGCAGTAATTCTTACAGAGCAGCTTTAGCAGCTTCTACCAGTTTGGTGAAAGCAGCTGCATCATAAATAGCCATATCAGCCAAAACTTTACGGTTCATTTCGATACCAGCTTTAGCCAGACCATTCATGAAACGGCTGTAGCTCATGCCGTTAGCACGGGTAGCAGCGTTGATACGAGCGATCCACAAACGACGGAATTCACGTTTTTTAGCACGACGGTCACGACGAGCATAGCTCAAAGCTTTCATAACGGTTTCATTAGCTTTTTTGAACAGCAAATGTTTAGACCCGCGATAGCCTTTAGCCAGTTTTAAGATTTTTTTATGACGACGATGAGCAGTAACGCCCACTTTAATTCTTGCCATTATAGTCATCCTCCCTTATCTATTATGCGTACGGCAGCATTTTTGCTACGCGTTCATGATCAGTTTTGTGAACAAGTGCAGCCTTACGCAAGTTTCTCTTGCGGGAAGGAGATTTATGTTCAAGAATATGGCTTTTAAAAGCTTTAGCACGTTTGAATTCACCGGTACCAGTCTTTTTAAAACGTTTAGCAGCAGCTCTGCGGGTTTTCATTTTAGGCATTGTTAAGTCCTCCTTATTTGGTAGCTTTAGGCGCAACAATCATAATCATGTTTCTGCCTTCTAATTTAGGTGCACGCTCAATGACAGCCATGTCTTTGAGCTGTTCAGCCATTTTTTTGAGCAACACTTCGCCAAGCTCAGGATGCGATAATTCGCGGCCACGGAACATGATGGTGACTTTTACTTTGTCGCCGTCTTCCAGGAATCGCACTGCATTTTTGAATTTGACGCCGAAGTCATGATCCTCAATACCGGGGCGCAATTTGACTTCTTTGATATCAAAGGTCTTTTGCTTTTTACGAGCTTCTTTATCTCGTTTTTGCTGCTCGTAACGATACTTGCCGTAATCCATAATCCGGCACACCGGAGGTTTCGCTGTAGGAGCGATCTCCACTAAATCAAGATGTCTTTCCTGCGCCAGCTGCAAAGCATCACGACCGGACATAATTCCCAGCTGTTCGCCTTCACCGGCAATAACGCGCACTTCCCGTGCCCGAATTTCTTCATTGATACGCAAGCTTTCTTTGCTAATAACCGTTCACCTCCAAAATTAAATAAAAAACGCGAGCAGATAATACTGCCCGCGCCGAAAATCATATCCAACCCTGTCGAACTTTTGCTGCAAGGTGAGAAGCGAGCGGCTTCTGCTTTGTTACTTGGATATAATATCATAATGTTAACTTTATGTCAACATATTTATTAATCTTTTCTTGCTCCCAACTGTCCGTCAAGATAGAATAATCCGGAGATATTATCGCCGATCATTTCCAGTTTTTCAACAATCTCAGAAGCGTTGGCTTCTTCTTCTACCTGCTCGTCGATAAACCATTTAAGACAACTTTGAGCAGCATAATCTTTTTCTTTCAGAGCTACTTCATACATGTCATAAATGCGGGAAGTAACATATTTTTCGTGTTCCAGAACTTTTTGGAACAAAGCCAGCGGTGTGCCATAATCAGCAGCCGGCATATCAATTTGCAGCAATTGAGGCTGTTCGCCGCAGTCCTGCATAAATTTTACAAAACGCAGTGCATGTTCACGTTCTTCTTCGTATTGCAGATACAACCATTTAGCCATACCTTTATAATTTTTTGCTTCCATATCCAGGCTCATGGCCAGATACATATAAGCGGAATAAAATTCTGCCTGCACCTGCTCATTAAAAGATTTAAAAACTTTTTTGTTCATAATAGTGATACCCTCCTTACAGCATTCCAAGCTGTTCAAATGTGTTTTTAGTATAACATTTTTCAGCACGTTTTTCAATAACAATTATTTATTTCTATAACAACTTATTAAGGTGGCGTCCATCAGCAGTTATTTTTTCTCTGCGATTTCCTGCTGCAGCATGGCAATAAAATCTTCCTGCTTCATAGCTCCGATATCGCCTTCGCCGCGGCGGCGCACAGCAACTGTACCGTCTTCAACTTCCTTATCGCCGATAACAAGCATATACGGAACTTTCTGCAGCTGTGCTTCACGAATCTTATACCCGATTTTTTCGTTACGATCGTCAAGATAAACGCGCAGCCCCAATTTAAACATTTCATCACTCAATTTTTTAGCATACTCATAATGCTTGTCGGTGATTGGCATTACACGCACCTGGCAGGGAGCAAGCCATGCAGGAAAAGCACCGGCATAATTCTCGATCAGGATACCGATAAAACGTTCTATAGAACCATAAACCACACGATGGATCATAACCGGGCGATGCTTCAAACCGTCTTCGCCGGTATAGGTCAAATCAAATTTCTCCGGCAGCAGCATATCCAACTGAATAGTGCCGCACTGCCAGGTACGTCCGATAGAGTCAGTCAGGTGGAAGTCGATCTTGGGGCCATAGAAGGCACCATCGCCTTCATTGATCACATAATCAAGCCCGAAGTCTTCCATCGCGCTCTTTAAAGCACTAGTAGTAGTGTCCCAGGTCTCTGCGTCGCCCATCGAATCTTCCGGACGGGTCGAAAGCTCCGCATGATATTTAAGACCAAAAGTTGCATAAACCTCGTCAAACAAACGAATAACGTTTTGGATCTCTTCCCTGATCTGGCTGGGCATCATAAAAATATGAGCATCGTCCTGAGTAAAGCAGCGGACACGGAATAAGCCGTGCAAAGCTCCGGAAAGCTCATGGCGATGAACAAGACCCAGTTCACCGGCGCGAATCGGCAGCTCGCGATAGCTATGCGGATGAGTTTTATAAACCAGCATACCACCCGGGCAATTCATTGGTTTGATAGCATAATCTTCACCATCGATCTGAGTAAAATACATATTTTCACGATAATGATCCCAGTGACCTGAAGTTTCCCACAATTTCCGCGACAGAATCATCGGAGTTTTGATCTCCTGATAACCATATCGGCGGTGTACTTCCCGCCAGTAATTGATCAGCTCGTTACGGATGACCATACCATTAGGATGGAAGAACGGAAAACCTGGTCCCTCTTCCATAATACTGAAAAGATCCAGCTCTTTGCCAAGTTTACGATGATCACGTTTGGCAGCTTCTTCAAGCATATGCAGATAAGCGTCCAGTTCTTCCTTGCTTGGAAAAGCAGTACCGTAGATACGCTGCAGCATCTTGTTTTTTTCATCACCGCGCCAGTAAGCACCAGCGATGCTTTGCAGTTTAAAAGCCTTTACTCGTCCGGTCGACGGACAATGTGGGCCAGCGCACAAGTCGGTAAAATCGCCTTGAGTATAAGTGCTGATAACAGCATCTTCCGGCAGGTCGGTAATAAGCTCGACTTTATATTTTTCGTCTTTAGCCGCAAACATTTCCAAAGCTTCCTTGCGGGGAATCTCACTGCGCACTAAAGGGATATTAGCTTTAACTATTTTTGCCATTTCTTTTTCAATAGCAGCTAAATCTTCCGGAACAAAAATATGCTCGCTATCCAAATCATAATAAAAACCATTTGCAATAGCAGGGCCGATAGCGAATTTAGTACCGGGGAACAGATGCTGAATAGCCTGCGCCATAACATGAGCCGCAGTATGGCGAATAGCATGCAGTCCTTCTGTACTTTCAGGCACAACAAATTCAACTGCAGCATCATGCTCTAATTTATCGGTTAAATCTTTATTTACTCCATCAACTACTGCTAAAAGCGCCTGTTTGCCAAGTTTTTGGGACAATCCTTTCGCTACATCCAGCAATGTAGTTCCGGCAGCGACTTCTTTTACACTACCATCTTTTAAAGTTACTTTGACATTTGCCATTTTTATAGCCTCCTAAAAATAAATAAACCCCGTTCCCTCATAAAGGGACGGAGTTGACCGCGGTTCCACCCTGATTGATCTGCTGAAAGCAAATCCACTCGGTACCGTTAACGCCGGCATACGACGCCGCATACTTACTGCTAACGCAGGTTCCGCAACGTAGTTTGAAGGTGGTCCAGTCCTGACAATTTTCAAAGTGCTTACAGCCATGGCACTTCTCTCTGAAGAAAATATCCAGTCAGTCTTATCCTTCGCATAACTGATTGTTTATGTGATTGATTTTAATTATAAGCTTAACAATAATTATTGTCAATATTTTTGATTTGTAAAATTATTGTAGCCATATCAGTATCGTTATCTTATAATTATATAAAAGATAATAATAACTGTGGGAGATGACCCTATGAGTTTATTTTATAAGACAGTGATCCAAATAACATTTTTATTGCTGACGCTGCTGCCTGCAACAATTACCGGTGCCTCCGATAGGCAACGGGAAACAATGCTGTTTCTGCCGCTGGACAATCGGCCCGTCTGCTCATCTTATGTAGTTAAAACTATGGAAGCTGCCGGATACAAAGTATTAGTTCCGCCTGTCAGATATCTGGCTTCTTATAACAGAAACGGCAGTCCTGACGAGCTGTGGAAATGGCTGCTTAAGTCTGCACCTCAAGCGGACGCAGCTGTAATATCCACCGACAGCCTTATTTACGGCGGCCTGGTTGCATCACGCACACATCGCGAACCACAAACTGTTTTAGAACAGCGTCTGCAAAGACTGGAAACCCTTAGAGACCAGTTTGATGTCAAGCTCTATGCTTTCTCCACTTTGATGCGCACTCCACGCGCCAGCTTCGGCGCCGTCGAACCTCCCTATTATGCAAAAATAGGACCTGCAATCTTCCGTTATTCTGAACTTTGCGACTCCGATGACCTTATTGGCCTGAGCCTTAAAGATTCACTGACCAAAAAAGCTCTGGAAACAAATCTGCCTGCTGCCGATCTGCAGGACTGGCTCGAACGTCGTCAAAAAAATTTAAACATCAACAGCCAGTTGACACAAATGGCCCGCAGTAACCGCTTTCATTTTTTAGCAATCGGCAAAGACGATAACGCTCCGCTTTCGCACACACATATGGAAGCCCGCAAACTGACCCAGGAAACATATGATCTTACACAACGGACCTTCCAAATAGTCCCCGGTGTAGATCAGCTCGGGCTTTTGCTGCTGACCAGAGCAGGCAACGAAATAAACCGTTATAATCCACGAATTTATGCTTTTTATGCCGAAGGCTGGGGTCCCAGGACCTTACCGCAATATTCGGATATGACCTTGGGGCAATCTGTACCGCAGCAGATTTTGGCTATCGATGGACGAACTGCTACAAATGCAGAAAACGCCGATATCGTCCTTGCACTCAATACCCCTGCAGATGGGATAATGATGGATTCTACTGCTCCTTCCAATCAATTTTTCTCTTCACCGCAAAACCGTAAATATATCGGGCAGCTCAAACAACTGCTGGACAGCGGTTCAAAAATATCTCTGGCTGATGTGGCCTATTCCAACGGTGCCGACAACGGGTTTATGAACGAACTGGCAAAAACCGAACAACTGCAACGGCTATCCGCCTATAACGGCTGGAATACTGCAGATAATACTGTTGGCTTCGCTATCTGTCAGGGAGTATTAGCGCCGCAAATGCAACCGCAGGAGGCAGAAAAACTGATGCGGATCAGAATCATTGACGATTGGTATTATCAGGCAAACGCCCGGCGCAGTGCCACCGCGTTTCTTGACAGCAAAAAACAAAAAGCGGCTGTTTATCTGCTGGGAGCCTGCGAAAAACCTGTCCATGAGCTGACATTAGGTATTTGCCGTGACCTGGCAGGACGTTATACCATTACCGAAAAGACTAATTTCGATATATCTTTCCCCTGGAACAGACTTTTTGAAATTGAAGTTGACCTGAAAAAAGACAAAAAGAAATCATAACAATATCGAAAGCAAAGGAAGAAAACATGTCTGAAATCCTTTTTATCAACGCCTGTGTAAGTAACGGACATCCATCAAGAACGTTGCTTCTGGCTCATTATTTTCTTAAACAGCTGGCCCAAAATACCCAGTCAAAAATAACCGAAATTGATCTTACCAAAGAAAATTTACAGCCGTTAAATGAAAAAACACTGGCTGCCAGAACAGCAGACCTTGATTCTAAACAACTGCTAAAACCAAAGTTCCATTATGCACATCAGCTCGCTGCGGCAGACTTTATAGTTGTTGCCGCACCATATTGGGATCTTTCCTTTCCCTCTATTCTAAAAGTATTTTTTGAACACACAAGCGCAGCCTCTATCACCTTCACTTATACTGAACATGGTCCGGCAGGCCTGTGCAAAGCTTGTCAACTGTATTATCTGACTACGGCGGGAGGGGTTATCGGCAAATATAATTTCGGTTATGATTATATCCGCGGTTTGTGTGATTTATACGGAATTGAGAAAACAGAAATGTTTTCCGCTGAAGGACTGGATATAGAAAATGCTGATATTGATACTGCTATGAACGATGCCTGCCGCAAGATAGACCTTTATTTTGCTCAATAAGCTTTGCTTCTAAAAACAGGGCGAGACCTTGAACCGAAAAACATACCAAAAAAGCCATTCGCACTTAAAAGTACGGATGGCTTTACTATTTATGTCTAATGTTAAAAAGTATAATTGATCCCTACCTGGTAGTTACGTCCAGGTTCAGCATACCATTCATCAAAATCAAGAACTCCATCAGTATCATTGTCCCAACTGGAATAGAACTGGTCAAAAATATTATTGACTCTAAAATATAATTTGGCATTCTTATTGATTTTATAATTCATGGAAGCATTCCAGACCCAGTAGGTATTATCAGCGTATAGATTCTCACCACGGCCATTCGCCTGATCAAAGATACCCAGCCCCTGCAGCATCGCACTGTATTTATCTTGGTCATACACCAAATCAAACACTAACTTGCCGCGAGGAATGTTGATAGTGACAGGTACAGCCTCCTTGCGTTCAATATCTACCTGCGTTTTGGAATAGGCAAGAGAGGCATGCCAGTTATCAGCAAAGCGTTTGGCGGCAGAAACCGTAAAGCCTGTAGCTTTCTCCCGTGCTACATTGGCATAGCGGCGCGGACTTACTCTCATATCAACTGCTATAACGTCAATAGCATTACGATGAAAAATACTGGCTTTAAGGGTCAGTGAATCATCAGGAGTATAGGCCGCCCCAAATTCATAGATTTTACCTTCTTCAGGCTTCAGCACTTCATCACCATAGGGAGCAAAAAGCATCAATTGCTTCGGCGGTGCAAAATACTCTGTATAAGACAACGTGTACAGCATTTTGTCAAAAGGTCTGTATTCTAAGGCAGCCGCAGGTGACAGCTTACTGCCGGCATAAGAATTATAATCCTGCCGCAGAGTGCCCGTTACTTTTATTTCGTCATCCATCTGCCATTCATTCTGAATATAAACAGCTTTACTGATCAACGTACGATCATTTATATTCGCAAGTAAATCCTGATAATCCAAGACCTGATCCTGATAATATTCAAATCCACCAGTCAGAGTATTTTTAGCGTGCCATTGCTTACTGTAACGGTCAAAAAAACCTTCTGTGCGTAAAGCCATGAGCCACGGTTTTACAACATTTACACTTCTGTCATAAAAGGCTTCACTACCACACCGATAAATGCCAAAGATATTATTTTCCGTATCAGATATTTTGCGATTATATTCTAAACTGCTGCTATTTTCCGTTTTTCGCCCATCTGTCATAAAAATATTCTTTACATAGTTTGGGGCTTCTATAGTTCCCATATTTTTATAATTAAATATCTGTGCAGTATATCTGCCGCTATAAGCGCTGTAGCTTAGAGTCAGATCGGCGGCAGCGCCCCAGGACCTGGTTATTTTGACATCGGCATTCTCGGTGTTTTCGTAGGACGGAATCTTATGTCTGGCACTGCTATAGTCGCCCATAATGCTTTTCTGAGCATAGAGAGACCAAGACCAGTCGCCTTTCCTACCAAGATGCAGAATATTTTCACGTTCGCGTCCATAGCTGCCTGTTTCCAGATTGATGCTGGTCTTAACACCTGCCGCTGCCTTTTTCGTCGTTATTTTGATAACGCCTCCCTTAGCGGCATTGCCGTAAACAGCACCGGCAGCAGCAGGTAAAATTTCCACGCTGCTTAACATATCTGCCGGCAGTGTGCTAAAATCAAAATCATTATAACTACTGCCGTTCCAATTAGAGCGAATTCCATCTATAACGACTACATAACGATCGGAGCCATTTAGTAAAACGCTGGAATAGGCATTAAAGCCGCCGCTGGCACCTCTGGCAGCCAAAGTGATACCAGGCAGTTCCTGAATAACATCCAGCGCATTTTCATAATTGCCGTTCTCAAGCTTCTGTTCATCCATTTTATAATAGCCGGGCTTGCCGTCATCGGCATCATAACGGTAAGCAGTGACAATCATCGGATCCAGATAAAAAACTTCTTCTTCAGCAAATACTGAACCGGCACTGAAAAAAGCATAACATAACCACACCAAAACAGACATCGATTTTATTTTTGTCTGCAACATAAACGCTCCTAATCAATTATTATATACCGATCACTTCTTTTCAGTAAAAAAACACTCCACACTTTTATAAAGCTGTTCCACATCAAAAGGTTTAGGAATAAAACCATTCATACCCACACCCCGGGCTTTTTCCCTGTCCTCCTGCATCGTATTGGCCGTCATGGCAATAATAGGGATCTTCTGCGCATCCGCCCTGTCCAATGCACGTATCTCCATCGCAGCTTCCAGTCCATTTTTTACCGGCATTTGCAAGTCCATCAAAATCAAATCATAAGCCCCCAGAGGCTGGCTGGCAAAACGTTCTACAGCCTGCTGCCCATTTTCAACACACTCTACTATAACGCCCTGCATTTCCAACAGAGCAACAGCAATTTCCGCATTCAGGGCATTATCCTCCGCCAGTAAAATACTTTTACCCTGAAGCAAATCATGCTCCTGCGGTAAAGTTGTGTCTTCCAACTCTTCTGTTATTTCCCCAGTATAAACTGGCAAGGTTAGGATAAAGAAAAATTCCGAACCGGCTCCTACTTCACTTTGAACCTTTAGGACACCACCCATAAGCTGTACCAGGCTTTTGCTGATTGTCAGCCCCAACCCTGTACCCTGTTGATTATTGCGGCTTTTACTCAGAACCTGCTCAAAACTGCCAAAAATCCTTTCCATGTCGCTTTCCGGAATACCAACACCGGTATCACGAACACTGAAAAACACCTCTGAATTGTCATTTTCGGTAACCTTTTCCGCAACAGTAACAGTAATCATTCCACCATTTTCAGTAAATTTATAGGCATTAGACAGCAAATTAGTTAAAATCTGTTTTAAGCGCAGTTCATCACCATAGAAATATTTATGGATCAGCTCACAATGAAACTGCAGTGAAATATTTTTACTTTCTGCCATAGGCTGAAAAATATTCTGCAGCTGTTTAAGCATATTATCCATCGCCAGCGGCTTGCTTTCAATCTGCATCTTGGCACTTTCTATTTTCGACATATCCAAAACATCATTAACCAGAGACAGCAGAAATTTAGCCGAAGAATCAATTTTAGCGACATTTTTTTGCGCAGAGCTGTTTATCGTCCCTGATAACTTCATCAGGTTGGTCAATCCAATGATTGCATTTAAAGGTGTACGTATCTCATGCGACATCCGCGAAAGGAACTCCGAACGCACCTTACTAAGCTCTTCTATGCGTTTCAGTTTAGTATAGGCAATTTTGTTCTGCATTTCAAACCAGGTGTGCATCAGAAAAATAACGCCCAGCAAAATCACAAAGCTGGCAATTACAACAGCTGATAAAACCGGATTAGAATAAAATAATGATTTCAGAGAGACAGCCCTTGCTCCGACGGATAAAGTACTGTCAGATACAATCGCATTGAGCTGTTCTTCCTGAAGATTAACAATACCCTTACTTAAAACAGTATATAAATTCATATCAACATTTTTATTCATGGCAATAGACAGATAGCGTTTAGATTGATCTACCACGGGAATTATATTAGAATAATAATCCTGCATATATAAATGCTGCAGAACAGCTATTGGCATAACAGTATAATCAGCTTCTCCAGAATTAATAGCTTCCAAGCATCCTGAATAATCAGGAAAATTTATATTTGATGAATGTTTTATTGTATGCGAATCATCAAAGCCATAAATAACAGCTTCTTTCAAAGCAGGATCAGCCAAAGTTATATCTTTATTCCGAAGAATGATAGAATTCATGCTCAAATAATTTTTTGTCGTTATCAGTTCGCCAAAATTTTCGGCGGTACTATGACTCAAAAAATCGCCAAAGACATCTGCCATCCCTGATTTTACCATATCAATTGCCTCAGCATAGGAGCTTGCCTCCACAAAAACGAAAGTCAAACCCGTATTTTCAGACAATAATTTAAATACACCAGGAATGATCCCTTTAACCTGATCATTGGCAAGATAATAAAAAGGATAGTTATCTTTAAATACGGTAACAACTTTAATATCCGGACTTCTTTCCACAAAACGCAGTTCCTGTGCAGTAAAATTGGTCGAATTTTTATAACGCGCAGGAAAATATTTTTGAAAAAGCTCTTCGCCAAAGTTTGGATTGACCTCGTATATCTTTTTTATAGCATCATTCAACTGCCTGCATAGAGCAGGGTCGTCTTTGCGCGCTACTATATAAGATGGCTCGGAAGCAAACCGCAGCGCGATATTATAAGTGTCATTGATGTAGGCATCGCCGGCTAAAAGCATATCCACTTCTTTTTTATCCAGCGCAGCATTGTATGGACTCACATCGTCATAATATTTTAACGTACAGTCAAGGCCATTAAAATCAAGAATATTTTGCAGTCTTTTAATTTTCTTTGTCGCCCGGCTATATACGCCTATAGTTTTATGATTAAACGTACTGATATCAAAACTTTTTATATTTTCGTTATTTTTATTATAAAGTAAAGTACTGTAATTGAATCCCATCAAATAATCAGGATAATACCAAAGTTTCTGCGTTTCAGGAACATCTGGCATCTTAAGCATAGCGCCCATAAGATCATACTTACCTTTAAACATTCCTTTTACAGTAGCATTAACACTTTCTTCAGTAATAAATTCATATTCCCAATGTGTATATTTGGCAATCTCCATCAGCCATTCATATACAACACCACTACGGGAACCATCTTCATTTGTATAACTAAGACCATATGACTGAGGAAAAGCAACTTTTACAACACGTTTTTGCTCAAATTCCTCTGCATTTACTAAACCATTAACAAATAAAAAAAGAGCTATTACAGCCAAAAACATACTGCCTTTTATATATTGCAGAAAAAATTCTTTCATAATCATACGCTCCAAGGAACTCTCTATATTTACAACATTCATTTCACTTCAATAAATATCATGTTTATTTACATTTTATCAAATTTATAAGTAACAGGCAATTATATATTTTTATTTTTAAAAATATATAATTGTTTAACGATAAAAAAATGTCCCTCAGCAGATAAAATTCTGCTGAGGGACATCAATTATTTACGTGGTAAGATTATCCTGATCGTGGTTCCCTGTTCCAGCTCGCTTTCCAGTTCTATACGTCCCTTATGGAAAAGCACTCCATGCTTGACGATAGATAACCCCAGGCCTGTTCCACCAGTTTCTTTAAAATGACTTTTATCCACGCGGTAAAACCGCTCAAAAACGCGTTCCCTGTCAGCCGCACTGATACCACAGCCTGTATCCTTGAAGGTCAGCACAGCTTCGCCGGGACTTACACTAACCACAACCTCAACTCTGCCGCCTTCACGATTATACTTGATACCATTATCGACGAGATTATATATAACCTCGCTTAAGACAGAAGGCACTCCTTCGATCTCGGCTTCGCAGCCGCTGACAGTTATTGTCACGCTCTTCTTTTCGGCCTGGCTCACCAGCCTGGCGGCTGTAGCTTCAGCCAGTTTTTTCAGTTCCACAGGTTCGAAATTACTGCCGCTGCCAGTCGCCTCATCAAGCCGTGACAGCTTCATAATATTATCTATCAGAATGATCAAATGACCTGCTTCGTTATAAATTTTCTCTAAAAAACGCTGCTTATCAGCCTCCTGCACCAGACCGTTTTTCATTATCTCTGCGTAACCCAGAATAGACTGCAGCGGCGTTTTGAGTTCATGCGAAACGTTGGCAGAAAACTCTCGGCGCAAAGTCTCAGCTGCCATTTTTTCTGTAACATCAAAAATCAAAAGCACGCTGCCCCTGCCGCCAACGCTGCTGCCGCAAAGCTGATAATAACGACCGTCTTTCTGATACAGACTCTCGCCGCTGCCACTGTCAGCAACTTTTTGCAGTAGCTCCTGCACTTCTTTACCGCGTTCCAGTGTCAGAATATTTTTGCCCAGTGCCGCCTCGCTTTGAATACTGAAAAGCTTCGCCGCACTGTCATTGATTGATAAAATATGCTGCCTGCCGTTTAAGAGGAGCAGGCCCTCATTCATGTTCTGTGTTATTGCAGCCAGTTCGTTCTGCTTCTGCCGCAGCTGCTTCAGCCCCTCGGAGACCTGCTTCTGCTGCTGGGCAATACGTGTTAAAAGCGGCGCCAGCTCATCATAAGTATCGTTCTCCAGCGGATGCTCCAAATCGACCTGATCCAAAGGCAGCACCATTTTATCAGTGATACGCCGCGCTAACACCGAAGCTACCAGGGCAACCAGCACAACGACACCGACCATGTAGGGAATACTGCCTGCGACCGTCGCAAAGACAGATTCTTCTGTACGGGCTACTCGCAGCACCTCACCATTTTCTAAACGCATAGCATAATAAAAGGTTTTTTCAGACAGCGTATCGCTCATTCGTTCTGACAGGCCAACGCCGCCTGCAAGAGCATCTTTAACTTCCGTGCGGTCTTTATGATTGAGCATTTTTTCAGCAGCTACATAATTATCATAGAGGACTTTTCCGTCCGGAGCGATCAGGGTGACGCGGGTCAGCTTGCTGCTTTCGGCGGTCAAAGCTTGCAGATAGTTTGTTTCGCCCTGCTCCAGACCCATTTTGATGTAGGTCGCTTCCTGACGCAAATCACGCTGCATCGTTGCCATTGACCCTTGATACATAATAACGGCTATCAGAACCGACGCAACAATAACAGCCGTTGTCGCCAGTACCAGCAGCCCTCTGAAAATCCTATTTCTCATAACCTGCTCCTATACGATAGCCGACACCGCGTACAGTCTCTACCAATCCGCCTGCCTGCCCCAATTTGGCCCGCAGCGTGCGCACATGTACATCGACAGTACGTGTTTCACCGGCAAAATCATAGCCCCAGATATCCGTCAGCAGCTGTTCACGAGTAAAAACCTGCCCCGGACGTTCTAAAAGTTTATGTAAAAGCTCAAATTCTTTAAACGTCAGCACAACTTCCTGCCCGCCGGCAGTAACGCGATGCTTGTCTAGCTCCATAACCAGATCCCCGACAGTGAGCCGTACAAGTTTATCATCCTGTTTATAGCGGCGCAGCACAGCTTTGACGCGTGAAACCATCTCCATCATGCCGAAAGGTTTGGCAATATAATCATCAGCACCGTTATCCAATCCGTGCACCTTGTCAAATTCCGAGCCCTTGGCAGTAGCCATGATGACAGGGACCTGCGCCGTGCGTTTATCACTGCGCAGACGTTTCAGCAAAGTGATACCGTCATCTCCCGGAAGCATGATATCCAACAGGATAAGCGTAGGCTTAGTGCAGCCAAGCTCTTTAAAAAGCTCGTCGCCGCTGCCGACGCCCAAAGCTTTGAAGCCAACGGACTGCAGAGTATAAACTTCTAATTCACGAATATTAGGATCGTCCTCCACGCAAAAGATCATGCACAGTATCCTCCTCATGTGCTCCTGTGATCATAAACAGCACCCATTGGGAAATATTTACCGCATGGTCGCCTATTTTCTCGAAATACTTGGCGATCATCAGATAATCGATAGCCTGCTCACCGCTATCCTGCGTACTGCGAATGATCTGGATCAATTCTTTTTTTGCTTTACTGAACAGCTCATCAACTACGTCGTCATCCCGCTCTACCTGCTGCGCCAGACGCAGATCACCCTTAACTAACGCATCCAGGCTGGTGCTGACCATTTTCTTGGCTGCTACCGCCATCTGCTGTAAAAGCGTAGTATCATAATCGCGCCCAAAGCTGGCTTTGCCAAGGATCTCGGCAATATTGCCTGACTGCTCGCCAATACGGCTCAGATCAGTGATCATTTTGAGTGATGCGGAAATCTGACGCAGATCGGAAGCAACCGGCTGTTGTTTTAAAAGCAGATTTATACAAATATTCTCTACCTCCCGCTCTTTTTCCTCTGTACGCTTGCCTAAAATAATAATTTCTCTGTTCAAAGCATCATTATCTTCCTGTAAAGCCTGCATAACATGCTCCAAAGCATTTTCGCACAAAGTCCCCATAACGATCAGTTCCGTATTTAAAAGTTCCATCTGCGCTGCAAATCTGCTTCTTACCATCAGCCAAACCTCCCCGTAATATAATCTTCGGTCTTTTTCTCCTGTGGATTAGAGAACAACGTATCAGTGTCGTTGAATTCTACAACCTCGCCTAACAGAAAGAAGGCTGTTTTATCAGAGATACGCACCGCCTGCTGCATATTATGCGTAACGATAACGATCGTATAATTCTGCTTCAGCTCCAAAGCCAGATCTTCTATTTTTAAAGTCGAGATCGGGTCCAGCGCCGAAGTAGGTTCATCCATCAAAAGCACTTCCGGCTGTACCGCCAGGGCTCTGGCAATACAAAGCCTTTGCTGCTGACCGCCTGAAAATCCCAGCGCGCTTTTATCCAGACGATCCTTGACCTCGTCCCAAATAGCCGCCTTGCGCAGTGCTTCCTCGATGATATCATCCAGCTTGGCTTTACCTTTGACACCGTGTGTACGGGGGCCAAAAGCAATATTGTCATAAACGCTCATAGGAAAAGGATTAGGCTTCTGAAACACCATCCCTACCCGCTTGCGCAGTAGATTTACATCATCATTAGCGTAAATATCATCATTATCCAGCAGTACCTTACCAGTAATGCGGCAGCCTTCGATCAAGTCGTTCATACGATTCAGCGATTTTAACAGTGTCGATTTGCCGCAGCCGGAAGGGCCGATGAACGCCGTGATCTCTTTTTCCGGTATACGCATATTGATATTTTTAAGCGCGTGGAATTCGCTGTAATACAAGTCTAAAGTTTCGATAGCTATTTTTGCGTCCATATTATTTTCCCTTCATTAATTGTTTGGCCAACCGGCCTGATAAAGCATTGATAGCGATAACGATAACCACTAAAATCACTGCTGTCGCATAAGCCTGCTTCATATACAGACCTTCACTGGCCAGCACATACATATGCACCGCCAAAGTGCGTCCTGACGACAGCACTCCGTCGGGCAGGGCCGCCACTGTGCCCGATGTATAGATAAGAGCCGCTGTTTCACCGACGATCCTGCCGATAGCAAGGATAATGCCCGCCAAAATACCGGGTACTGCTGAAGGCAGCACTACGGCGAAGACTGTGCGCAGCTTGCCTGCTCCCAAGCCATAGCTGCCCTCGCGGAAGCTGTCCGGTATCGCTTTCAGCGCTTCCTCCGTCGTCCGCATGATAAGCGGCAGGATCATGATCGCAACGGTACAGGCACCGGCTAAAAGTGAATAGCCCCATTTTAAATAGGTTACAAAAAACAGCATCCCAAACAGACCATAAACAATGGAAGGGATACCCGCCAAGGTATCGGCAGTGACACGCACTACACCTACCAGCCTGTTGCCGCGCCCGGCATATTCAACCAGATACACTGCAGCAAAAATCCCCAGCGGCGTCGCTATCGCCAAAGCCATCAGCACCATCAGCACTGTATCGATAAGCGCCGGAAACAGTGAAACATTCTCAGAATTATAGTGCAGGGCAAACAGGCTCACCTCTATATTCGGAAGTCCCTGCCACAGGATATAGGCCAGTAAAAAGCTCAGGACTAAAAAGGTCGTCAGCGCCGCCGTCACCACGCAGCCCAGCAGAAACAGCGACAGCGGATCACGCCCGCATTCGTACAGCTTGCGCCTAAGCTGCGCTTTCAAACCACTCATTGCTGTACCACCTTGCCTTTCAAGTAGGAAAACGTCAGATTGATAACCAAAATAAACACAAACAATACAACCGCCGTCGCAATCAAAGCATCACGATGCAGATCGGCCGCATAACCCATTTCAATAACGATATTGGTCGTCATCGTACGTACACCCTCTAAAAGTCCGGCCGGCATTCTGGCCTGATTACCAGCTACCATGATCACCGCCATAGTTTCGCCGACAGCTCGCCCCATGCCTAAAATTATCGCTGCCATGATACCGGATTTTGCCGCCGGCACAATGGTTAAAAAAACACTGCGCACATGCCCCGCGCCCAAAGCTAAGGCCCCTTCATAATAGCTGTCAGGAACCGCACGCAGCGCCGCCTCGGCCACGCTGATCAGCGTCGGCAGGATCATCATGCCCAAAAGCAACGACGCCGTCAGCATACTGCTGCCTGTCCCGCCGATATGCTCGCGGATCAAAGGCACCATCACCACCAGCCCAAAAAAACCGTAGACAACAGATGGAATACCGGCTAAAAGCTCTACCGCCGGTTTTAGGATACAGTAAACCCTATCCGGGCAGAACCGTGCCATAAAGATTGCCGTCAGTATACCTACCGGCACACCGACGGCGATTGCCCCCAGGGTTACATACATACTACCAAGAATCATCGGCAAGATACCGTAAATATCGTTAGCAGGCCGCCATCTTTGCCCCAGAAAAAACTCCGTCACACCGATCTTACCGATCGTCGGCAGCCCATTGGCAAACAAAAACAGACAGATCATAGCGACAGTTGCTATAGACGCGCAGGCCGCGAGCAAAAAGACAATCTTCATTATTTCTTCTTTACGCTTCTCCATACTCCCTCACATTATACAGGCGGCTGCCCCGAAAGGCAGCCGTTAGTTTAAAATATCCAGTTTTTACCGTTGTTACAGTTTATTCCATTCAGTAGCTTTACCGGTGAAAATCGCTTCGATCTGCTCTTTTTTCAATTCGCTGACTTTATTATCTTTATTGACAATAACGGCGATACCATCTGTTGCTATTACAGTTGCTTTCAAGCCCTGGTCAAGCTCGCTCTTTTTCAGTTCGCGGGAAGCCATGCCGATATCGCAGATGCCGCTGATTGCTGATTTAACGCCTGTCGTAGAATCACTGCTCTGAATCTCGATATTAGCAGCCGGGTTGATTTTCATATAGGCTTCTTTCAACTTCTCCATCGCCGGAGTCACAGAAGAAGAGCCTGCGACAACAACCTTTCCTGCCGGTTTAGTGCCTTTATACGGAGCTGCTTTATCATCGCCGATGCAGCCTGCTTTAGTGGCGACTTCCTGCCCCTCTTTCGACATAATGAAGGCTACGAAATCCTGGGCAACCTCGCTCAGACCGTCTTTAGTGCAGATGTTGAAGGGGCGGGCGATTTTGTAGGCACCACTTTTTACATTGGCGGCACTGGCTTCAGCACCGTCTATTTTCAACGCTTTAACAGTATCATTCAAAGACCCTAAGGAAATATAGCCGATCGCGTCCTTATTTCCTGCTACTGTTGTCATCATAACGGAAGTATTATTGGTAATAGCGGCACTGTCGGTAGTATGGTCGATTTTTTTACCATTAGCGTCTTTTTTCTCAATTCCAAACAACTCAATAAAAGCTCCGCGGGTACCGCTGCCGTCTTCACGGGAGATAACGACGATCTTACTGCCAGCCGCCGGAGCATCGGCCTTTTTCTCTGATTCGCTGCTGCCGCAGCCGGTAAAGATCATGGTGCTCATGGCCGCTAATAAAATACCTGCTACTTTTTTGTTCATTTTCATCACTATAGCCTCCAAAATTTTTATGATTTGTTTTTAGTTTTCTGACTATGGCTATAGCATATCCCAGCAAAGTAAAATCCATTAGTATGATTTTGTAAAATTAATGTAAAGTTTGTAAAGTGAGATAATTTACAAAAGAAAAAGTGCCTGGTCCAAGACCAGGCACCCCAAATTCATTATAATATTTAAAAATTGTAAATCGCCTGTACATTACCGCTGAAACCTTCACGCTCACCGGCATAGCCACGCATACTTAAATCAAAACTCCAGGGAGAAGCTGTGTTAGGCTGGTAATTCAGTCCGATCTCGGCCATATAACTGCTGCCCTGCATACTTTGGGTAGGTACAGCCTTGTTCATAGCCTTCATGTCAGCATCGCCATTGAATTCATATTCCCAAGCAATACCATAATAGGAACTCCATTTATTATTTTTATTTACAGTATAACGGGTACCCAAACGCAGGCGATCACTGGTAATAGAATCAAATTCAAATTTATCGCCGGCAACATCAAAATTATCACCTTTGTTATAGGTATGGAAAAACTTGCCGTAAACATCGACACTGGTACTCTCGTTGAGCGTCAGTATCTTACCGATGCCCAGATGTGCACCATAATAAGCAGTTTCGGATTTATAGCCATAGCCGGCACCGGTAATGTCTTTTAAGGCGTTATCCATTTCACTTTTCAACATACCGGCACGCAGCGACGCTTCCGTATAGCTGCCGCTTTTCTTGGCATAGCTGGCAGCGATCCCGCCGCCATTGTAAACCAGACTGCCATCGCCACGGAAGAATTCATTATTAAAACTGTTAGCAGTGCGATAATTGCCGCTGCCGTTTTCATAAAAAACACCCCAGCTAAAGTCACCCTGCGCTAATTGTTTTTCGCTGCCAACACCGACGATACTGCTCCAGCCATTGATCTTCAAATCACTGTTGACATCATACTTGCTGTGATTACCATATACTGCGGCAAAAGTCTTAACGCCGTAGCCGTCAGTCCGTGACAGAGTATCAAGAGCATCGGCAATAAGCTCGCTGCCCTGATTGACAAAGGCTGCTGCCACCGCTCTGTTTTCTGCTACTAAATTGACCTGTTGTGTCGTTCTCACTTCTTTTATGACAAGTTTGGGAACACCATTTACAACTTTAACTTCACCAGTACCTTTCTGACTGACTCCAGCAATAAACTTTGTTCCCAGTATTACATTAGCTTCATTGATTCCTAAGTTTTTACTGTCACTTTCATTAGCCGCAGCAATAAGGTTCATCGATGTATTTGCCTGCATTTCAGTACCACCGGTAAATTCGACATGCTCAGCATTGATAACCGTGTTACTTAGATCACTATTTCCCGCATCTTTAATAGTTAAAACAGTACCATCTTGCCACTTAATTCTATTAAATGTAATTTCATCAAAATTTTTTAATTGCTCAACAGCACCGTTCCAATCATTAATCGCCAATATATTCTCTTTCTTTTTATTTTTATTATTCAGATCTTTTAAAATATAAAAAGCTTGCGATGCATTGTCCTTTTTATAAGATCCAAAAAGTTTTGCGTTATCTACCACAGCATTATCATGCAACTCAATAGTATTACCTGTTAAAATGGAACCAGAATTTTCACTATATCCACCGTAAACCTCACCTGTAACTTTAGCATCTATCACTACAATATTCCCCGAAGCAGTTCCACTGCCTTTAATATAGCCACCATAAATATTACCTGAAATTTCAGCATTATCACTGATAGTTACTTTATTATTGACAACACTGGAACTTCCTTCATTGTAAGCACCATAAACGTTAGTTACCTTGGCATTACCACTTATCTCAACACTGTTGTTTACAAGATCACCTGTATCTACATTAAATTTAAATGCAACTGCACCATAAACACCTTTTTCGCTAACTTTAGCATTATTGGCATTATTTCCAGTTACAACAGCATTACCACTAACTTTTACATAGTTACCTTCTGCATTGCTACTGGCTGTAATACCGCCATAAACATTCTCAACATTACCGCCACTTAATTCTATACCATTGCCTTGTACCAGACCCGTGCCATAGGCTTCACCGCCTATAGCCTCTTCTGCTGTGCCACCACTCATAACGACTTTGTTATTGATAACAGCGCCATTACTATTCTTATCAAAAAAAACTGTAGATGCGCCGCCAATATCAGCAACAGAACCACTGGTCATAGTAGCTATATTATTTTTTGCATCACCACTACTTGTTATTGCCGCATAAACATCTCCAGCTTCACCGCCATTAATCGTAACGTAATTTCCTGTAGCCATACCACTTCCAGTACTTGCACCAAAAACCTGACCGCTACCAGAACCAATTTCCGCATTCTCACTTATCGTAACCGCATTACCGGTAACATTGGAATCACCTTCACTGTAAGCACCGTAAACATTACTTACCTTGGCATTACCACTGATTACAACACTGTTGTTTACAAGATCGCCAAGTTTTTTATCATTCTGCTCTGGTGCAACAACCATTGCACCATATACGCCTTTATTAGTAGTTTTCACACTATCTTCTTCATAACCATTATCCTCACTGCCTGTAACAACAGCATTGCCACTGACCTTTACATAATTACCTTCTGCCTTACTGAAATAAGTAGCACCGCCATATAAATTCTGCGCTGTACCGCCACTCATTTCCACGCCGTTCCCCTGCACAATTCCTGTACCAAAGGCTTCGCCCCCTACAACCTCCTGTGCTTTACCGTCACTCATAATAACTTTATTTCTTATGACCGAGCCATCATTTCCATCACCATAATCAGTTGCCGCACCGCCAAGATATGCTACCGTACCGCCGCTCATCTGTGCTATATTGCCAACAGCATCACCGCCGCCCGTTACGGCTGCATATGCATCATGTACCGTGCCTGAGGTAATCTCCAGTAAATTTTCTGTGGCTATACCGGTTTCTGTTTGAGCACCAAAGGCATCATTCACCGTACCGCCAGCAATAAGCACCTTGTTACGCTGCGCGTTACCTGCAGCTGTATAAGCACCATAAACCTGACCTTCTCCTTGCTTATCACTACCAATAACGGCACTTTCCCTGATCTCCACGCTGTTGCCAATAACATCAGCACCGCCAAAGCTGTAGGCGCCATAGGCATTACTTACCTGCGCTTCACCACTGATTTTTACGCTGTTATTTTTCAGACTGCCAAAAATTCCTTCATTGTCTCCATTAGGATCACCGGAAATGGCTCCATATACGCCTTTATTGGTGATTCTGTCACCACCTTCTTCATAACCATTATCGCCGCTGCCAGTTACGATGGCATTACCGCTAATTTCTACATAATTCCCTGTGGCACTGCTGTTATAGGTAGCACCGCCATATAAATTCTGCGCTGTACCGCCACTCATTTCCACGCCGTTCCCCTGCACAATTCCTGTACCAAAGGCTTCGCCCCCTACAACCTCCTGTGCTTTACCGTCACTCATAATAACTTTATTTCTTATGACCGAGCCATCATTTCCATCACCATAATCAGTTGCCGCACCGCCAAGATATGCTACCGTACCGCCGCTCATCTGTGCTATATTGCCAACAGCATCACCGCCGCCCGTTACGGCTGCATAAACGTCATAGGCATCACCGCCGCTGATTATGATAGTATTGTTTTCAGCCTTTTCATTATTTTTAGCTTGTTCCCTTACAGTAAGACCGTTCCGTGTCATACCGTCAGATATATTTGATTCAAAATTTATATCTTTAGATGCAATAGCCGCATAAACAACGCTGGTATTGGCAATGTACCCAGTACCGAAAAGCATCGCTCCCGCTAAAAGACTTAAAGTCACCTTTTGCTGTAAATTATTCTTCATTATCAACACCTCTTATAATTTTTATTTAAAAGTAATTTTGTAGAACTACTAACTTTACCTCTATCAAGCCACTCTCAGTTACTTATTTTTACTTGATGAAGTTTTCTTTTACAATCTCAGCTCACCTTTCTTTTAAATTATTAGTTAATATTTTCTAAGCAAAACAATAATTTATGTTCCATTGATTATACCACACCTGTACCCCCCCGCAAGACAATTATGTTCTATCTGAATAAAACTTTCTCAGGTCTTGCGCTTCCCTTGGCAGAAACCTAACTTTGATACTTTGACCTTAAAAACTGCGTTTACAAAAAAACTATCCCCGGCAAGTATAAATACTTACCGGGGATAGTTTTTTATACACCTTTAAAGAGGCAACCTTACCGAGATAGCTTCGCCGGCTCTGAACAGTATGGCATCTAACGCCTTCTGTGCAACTGATCCGCTACCGATAAAGAAATAGTCAGTAGAATCTTCGGCTTTCATCACATATTTTTTATTATAAAGTTCTTTACCATTCTTCAAATCCACGATCCGCAAAACCAGCCCTGTTTCCACATTTTTATCAAAATATATAAAATTAAAATATGTTTCTTTTGTAATGGGCTGCAGCTCAGTATAAACAAAATAATCTGCTCCGCAGCCATCAACCTGTGCCGTCAATTCTGCAAATGAAACTTTTTCAAATGACTTTTCTTTGAAGTTTTTACCATAAGGTTCAGAATCGACTTCAAGATAGATTCCTTCGATTTTCTTCTGCAGCTTTTCCAGTGCTATTTGGGTAAGCTTTTCATCATAACGTGTTCCAGCGATATTGTTAAATACCAAAAGCACGCTGCTTTTCTGTCGCAGGCTCTTAGCTGCTTCAGCTTCGCAGGCCGCAGTAAAAAATACAAATATCATTAAAAAGGACAAAACAAGACCTTTATCAAAATATTTTTTCATTATGGGACCTATTTTTTATCAGCAGCTACCGCAACAGGTTTTTCTTCCGGCAATCTGGCAATTAAAACAGAAGTGATCTGTTCGTTGATTTTATTCAAGGCTTTCATGGCAACCGATTTATTACCTATACCGCCTATCATAGTACTGTCGGAAGCTTTTTCGGTAAATTTACCATTATATAAATATTTTCCGTTGATCAGATCAATAATTTTCAGAGGTACTGTTGTCATTATATCTTTACCAACTGTAAAGAAGGTGATTTTATCTCTGGCAACAAATGGCTGCACTTCAATAAAAACGACATAATCCACATCTTCACCTTCAAAAGCATCGACTATATCAGCTCTTTCAGCCGTAGTAATATCAACAATACCAACTTTGTTTAACTTTTCGATATATGGTTCACCATTGATATAAATATATTTATCATCATTGATGCATTTTTCCAAATTGCCCAAAACCACTCCATCTACTTCTTCATTATAAGTAGTTTCGGCATTATTTACATAAAGCACAGCTACTTTTGGCATATTTTCCATTCTTTTAGCTTTTTCCGCCTGATATACCGGGTCGTTCTCCACTCTGATTTTTTCCATTCTTTCACGCATAGACACAGGAGCGTCAGCAGTTTCTGCCGCAAGTGCCGTAGCTGTGCTGAGTGCAAAGACCATAGTTAATAAATACAAAATTACTTTCTTCACCATTATCCCACCATTCTTATTTTTATGTAATTTACCTTGCTTAGTATCAACGCTCTCTGTCTATCACCTCTTATCCCTTAAGCAATTATTTATAAAATATGAGCTGCTGAAAATTTTTATTACTGCTGTAAGTCTGGCTCTCCTGCTGCATTCGCAGCCACCCGACAACAGAGCAAAGCAAATAAAAACTCTGTGCCGCTCCAACTTCCTCCTGCCTGCAATATATATTTCTATTAAAATAAATTTTACTTTCATCTACTATAATTATAAATAATCATAGCATATAAAAATTCTTTCAGCAATGCTCAAAGACACACTTTTTGCATCAGTAACCACACGCTATACGCAAAAAATACTTCCCGCCCAAAGGCGGGAAGTATTTTACTTTTGTTTAGCGCATATTGATGAATTGTAAATCTACACCGAAGTCGCCTGCTTTCAGCGTTTGGATAACAGCCTGCAGATCGTCTTTTTTGGCTCCGCTGACGCGTACCTGATCGTCCTGCATCTGAGCATTGACTTTCAGTTTCGTCGCTTTGATAGCGGCTACTATCGCTTTGGCTTTTTCCTTCGGTATACCCTGCAGGATAGTAAGCGTCTGACGAACTGTGCCTTTGGAGGCCGGCTCAACCTTCCCCAGCTCCAGGCAGCGCAGCGGGATATCGCGTTTAGCCATACGGGCACGCAGCATATCGATGATAGCGTTCAGCTTGTATTCGTCTTCAGCTGCCAATTTGATACATTTTTCTTCTAATTCGATGCTGGCATCACTGCCGCGGAAATCATAACGCTGAGCGATCTCCTTTTTCGTTTGATTGACCGCATTGTCCATTTCCTGCATATCGACCTGCGATACAACGTCAAAAGAACTGTCTTTAGCCATGATGTCACTCCATTCATTGATTTGTTAATAATAACATTATATCAAAAAATCGGGAGCTTGTCATTTCGTCAGCGTCACCGTATCGATCAGCTTACCGTCCTGCTTCAGGCTGGTCACTGTCAGCTTACCGTCATTAACAGTCAGCTTCATATAATTAGGCTGGTCAAGCACGCCGTCAAAAGCGACCTCCTGCGGCTTGGAACGCGAACCGGCCCAGGTTTTATCACCACTGCGGCCCGAAGAAATATAGATCGTTCCCTGTGATGCCACATTACCGTTTTTCAACGGAGCAGAACGGCCGTAGGTATGATTATGAGCAGAAAAAACTACATCGACATTGCCACGGTCAATAACTGGTAAAAGTGCCGCACCCAATTCATTGGGTCTGCCGTCCTGATAGCGGAACAGATTACGGTGCACCAACACGATTTTCCATTTCTTATCACTGGCGGCCAGATCGCGCTCCAGCCAGCTCACCTGACTTGCGATCAGTTCAGGCTGCCACTCGTTTAATTCCTCCTGCTGCGTATCGATTACAGAAAAATGCACATCGCCGTAATCATAGCTGTAAGCCTGCTTCTGCAAACCCTCCGGCCCATTCAGGGGCAGATCGAACAAATTAAGATATAAATCGCCGCGGTAAGGTTTCCATTGCAGCGAATAATTTTCATGGTTGCCACTGATAGGAGCAACCGGAATCTGCGGCAACAGCCCGGACGCTCCACGGAACCAACTGCGCCACTGGCTGTATTGCTCGCCGTTATCTACAAGATCGCCCATATTGATGAAAAAGGCGGCTTCCGGATCGTGACTGTAAGCATAAGCGGCAGTCTTGCGCCAGATATTATAATCGAGGCTTTGCGAATCGCCGAAGATCAAAGCCGTAAAAGCGCCGCCGGTATCTGTTTTCAACGTTTGCCAGGCAGAAAATTCTTTGCCGCCGCCAGCCCTGTATTCATAAACAGTTCCCGGCTCCAAAGCTGTCAGCGTCACACTTTGCTGATAAACCGTCCCTGAATCTGTTGCAAATTCTTTGCCCTGCGCCCGCACCCTGTGAAGCTCATTTTCGCCCTGCAGCTTATATTCCACCCAGGCATCGCTTTCCGGCGCCTGCGTCTGCCACATAATAGTCCGCGAGGTTTTACTGTCGGCAGTAATCACCTGACGCAGCTGCTGCGGCTCGTAACGCGCAGGCTGTTCGGCGCCGCAATATTGACGTTCATAAAAAAAGATACCGATCCCGACCACGGCAAGCATCAATGCCAGCAGGCCAGTTTTTGAAAAAGCTTTACTCCATCTCATTTTTTCCCCTCTCTCCCGCTACCATACTGTTTTATGCCAAGCTATACCGCTCCCAAAAGACCGTAATTACCTGCCGCATAAAAAGCAGTTCCGTAAAAAATGTTGATATCATTGCGGAAAAGGACGACAACAGCGCCCTCTTCTTTTTCCTTGTTTAAATTATATAGTTCTGGTCTGCGCTCCAGTCAAGAAAACATTTTGTGAAAAATAATAGGACCCGCCGATAATATTTTACGGCGGATCCAAAACGTATATGTTTTATCAGTCGATGATATTTTGTTTGTAATCGTGATAACAGCTTCTCAGCTTCTCCATTGTTTTTACCATTTCCAGCTTTAACTTGGAGGCGGCATCAAAATCGCCGCGGCAAAAAGCATCGCGGATCATAGTAAAGATACACGGAGCCTCGACAGAATCTTTAGCCAACATAACACGCAGCGCTGCGATCTTCTCCCACAGCTCATCGTCACATTTATTATAGAAGCCAGTGTCATGCAGACATTTCATTGCCACGATCTCAGCATGGAATTCGGGGATGATCCTGTTTAAGAGCTCGGTCTGCCAGCGAACCAAGGCACCTTTGGCAAAAGAATCGATAAATTCTGCGCGCAGGATATTGCCGCTGGTAAGAGCAGCTTTCTTTTCGGGATATTTATTAAAGCCGCACATATTTTCCCACACAGTTGCAGGCGGTTTACCAAACAGACGGCTGCGTTCTTCCTCGCTGAAGTCTTCAAAAACATCATCTTCGCTGCGGTATTCGCGGTCTTTTTCCAGATAGAAGCCTTCAACGCCGGCCTTTTTGGACAATTCGGCTTCCAGTTCCTTCAAATTTTTGCCTGATTCCACACAAGCCTTGATTCCATCCCACATTGCCAGATAGAAAGCAGCGATAGCAATATAGGTATTAGTATAAGGATTAGGCGAACGCATTTCTATACGGGTCGCCATCGGACTGTCGATATCGCGGATCAAACCTGCCAGAATCGTACGGTTACGGGAAGGGACCTGCGGACTGATACCCAAAGAGGTAACGATACAGACAGGGGCTTCAAAACCTGGCTTCAAGCGGTTCAATGAATCGATCGTAGCTGAAATAAAAGGATTGATGACCTCATAGTTCTTCAAAAGGCCCATCATTGAACCGTAACCGATAGCAGACAGAAAATCCGCTTTCATATCGCCGGGCGCAAACAGATTGACCATTTTACCATTTTTGAGTTTTGCGGCAATACCGACATGGGTATGTTCGCCGCTTCCTGCAACGCCGGGGATAGGTTTAGCCTGGAAGGAAACTTCCAGACCGTTCATCCGAAAAACCTCTTTAACTATAATGCGGGCCAGCAGTTCGTTATCAGCAGTTTGCAGACCGACGTTAAATTTCCAGTCTACTTCCAGCTGTTCCATAACATGCGTCATATGACCTGCGCCGTCGATCTGTCCACGTACGCCGCCGCATTCTTTATGGCCCATTTCCGGTTCCAGACCATAAGCTTCCATCATTTCTATAGTCTGTTCTAAAGCGGTACGCACGTTACCGCGGGTACGCTGCCAGTATTGCTCCTGCATCATCTGCGAAGAAGAAAGGGCTTCGATCGGTGCATCTTCACGCGGAGATTTGACCCAGAATTCCAGCTCGGTAGCACAGGTAAAGACCAGTTTTTCGATCTGAGACAGGTCAACATGCTCAAGACCTGCTATCTGCGGATGTTTTTTGAACATTTCCAGCATTTGTGCTTCCACATAATCCAGGCTGTTTTGCAGGATCGAACGGGAATCAACAAAGATTTCGTTGTGGATCAGGAAACAGGGTATGCGCAGGGTTCCGACCATTTTACCTGTCTGAGCATCAAAATGCTCGTAATTATAATCAATATACCAGTTGACACTTTTGTCGACCTTCATATCGACGCGGGCGTTATTTAAAGTAGCAATGCCCGGCAAAACAACGGAAGAACCGTCAGTCTGAGCAGCCATACCTTCCAGGAAGCTGTTGATATCTTCGATAAATAAATTGATGGGCACTTTTTCGTCGGTATCGTTACCGGCAAAGTCCACACCCATAAAAGAAACAAATTTGATTTCCGGGTGCATTTCCAGCAAAGCTTTCAGTTCCTCCGGGGTTTGCTGTTCGGGGTTAATGTAATACAACATTTCTTTGTTCATCATAGCAATCACTTGCGGCACTGTGCCGCGCTCCTTTCCCAATGCTGAAGCTGAAATACAAATATAAAAAGGACCTTCCTATTTTTAAGCAATAAAATAGAAAGATCCCCATTGATCTATCGCCATCATTATAACAAACAACAGTCAGGCTTGTCCAGTGTTTAAAACAAACTTTAAACACTTTTTTTAACCAAACACCAAATATCACTTGCTCAAAAGCCGGATTAATATTTCTTCCAGCTTTTCAAACTGCCGGCCGCCATAGCGGATTTCGATATTGAGCTGTGATAGTTCCAAAAGTGCCCGTTCCAGTTCACCCAAGCCAAAGCGGCGGCTCTGCTCCGCCATTTTTTTTACAGCAAAAGGCGCGGCTTTTAACTCTGAAGCGATCTCGGCCTGCGAGGCCCTTCCTTCCAGAAGTTCTTTGACACGTCCAAGACGTCGCAATTGGAACGAAACCAGGCCGCATAGCGCCAGCACAGTATTACCGTGCTTACGTTCTTCACCCAAAAGCTCCAAAGTCTGCCCCAGCTTCTTTTCGGCAATGGCGTTCAGCAGCGCAAAGCGCGAAACTTCAGGCAACGCAGCGAAAGTCTGCTCGATATCATCTTTCGTCCAAATCTTACGTTCACCGGCGTAAACCGATAGTTTTTCGATTTCCTGTTCCAGCAGCAGCAGCGGCGCATTGTCAGTTACCGACAGATATTCCATGATCGTTTGTGACGCTTCATAATCAAAACGGCAGCCGCGCAGCGCAGCCTGTTCGTCCAGCCAGGGCTTCAGCTGATAGGATTTGAGAGACTTGCATTCCACCATCGCAGCAGTTTTAAGCAGGCTTTTATAAAGTTTACCGCGTTTATCGATTTTTTCGCCTAACAGCAGTACCTGACAATGTTCAGGCACATCCGCCAGCAGTTCTGCCAGCTCTTCCTGCTGCTGTTTGCGTTTTTCGCCGCCATCCTTACCTCCCCACAGCTTTTCATCTTTAATGATAACCAGACTGCGTCCTGAGAAAAAAGGGTAGGTATTGACAGCAGCAGATACTTTCTTTATATCCGTATCACGCTCAAAAACAGTTATTTCCCTGTCTTCCAGCGCGGCGTCGCCAAAAACAGCCCGCGGTAAAGCAGCGGCTATTTTATCTTTATAATAGCCTTCTTCGCCGAACACTGCGATTACACCAGCTACCTGTGTACCGGCACTTAATTGCTGCATAATTTTTTCTGCCGTGATTTCCATGTTTGTACTCCTTCAAGCCACTAAAAAAATTCCTTCTGATACCGATAACTATAACATTTTACCTGACCGTCGTCAAAAGTTATCTTGAGCGCTCCGTCCTGATCTGTACGCCTAACCTGCGCCCCGCAGGCGGCCAGACGCTGCAGCGTTTCACTGCCAGGATGGCCATAGCTGTTGGCCGCACCAACTGAGATAACCGCCAGCTGCGGACTGACTGCCGCTAAAAACGGCATTGAAGAAGAAGTATTACTGCCATGATGACTGACCTTCAATACCTGACCGGGCTGAATTTGCCCCGCTGCCAGCAGTTCCTCCGTTTCTGTGGCATCACCTGTAAAAACGATGCTGCCGTCAGCAGATACAACCCTCACGATCAGCGAGCTTTCATTGGCATCGCTGTCAGCGCTGCCAACAGGCGCGCTGATGATCTGTATTGCAGTATTGCCCAGGGAATAATTTGTGCCGTTCTCGGCATATATAAGCTGTGCTTTGGTATTCTTCAGCAGTGCCTGTATATCTGCTGAAGGCTGTTCCTGCGGCAGAATGAGCCTGCGTACAGGTATATTTTTAGCTACTGCGGCCGCTCCTCCTGCATGGTCGTGGTGTCCGTGGCTTAAAAGCAGCATATCCAGACTGCGAATCCCCAAATAACGCAGATAGGGCAGAACGATACGGCTGCCAATATCGTAGTCACCGCGCAGACCACCGGTATCAATCAGCAGTGTCTGACGCTGCGGTGTTACGATCAGTGCCGCATCCCCCTGTCCCACGTCTATAAAATGTATGGTCAACGGCTGCGGCCTGAATTTATCATAAAGCCCGATCCCCACCAGCATAAAGCAGCATAAACCGATCAGCAACCGTCTTTCAGAAACAGTAAAATCATCCAAGTCGCTGCTTCCGAAAATCAGTAACAACAGTAAATAATAGACAACACTGCATAAAAGAGGCCAGCTACCAACAGTAACAGTTGCCCAGCTGCCGGATGCCAGCAAGTGAATGATATTCAGCAAAGGTTGCAGCAAAAGTCCTGCCAGTAAAAACAGCAGCTTGCCCAACCCAAATACCGGCAGGAGGGCATATCCCGCCAGTGTCAGCAGTAGTGCCAGTTCCAGCAGCGGTACTAAAAGCAGATTAGCTGCCAGCCCACTAAGCGAAATCTGATGAAAATAATGGATCAAAAACGGCAAAGCAGCCAGCTGTGCTGTTAAAGATACTGCCAGGACCTCGGCAATCCCTACAGGTAAGTAACGGGTACACAGGCCGCTCAGTACCGGGTAGAAATACAGCAGCCCCGCTGTTGTGGTAAATGATAACTGAAAACCTGCGTTCCAAAGCCAGCGCGGTTCATAGCAGAGCAACAGTATGACCACAGCACAGAAAATATTACTGCGCTGCGGCAGCCTGCCGCTAACACCGGCTCCAAATAGTGCCAGCGACATAAGCAAAGCCCTCAGCACAGGCGGTTTGAACCCGCACAAAGCCGCATAAAAAAATAAAATTCCTGCCAGCAGCGCCATAGTACAGCGGTCACGGCGCCGCAGCAGTACAAGCAGAAAGCCTGTCACCACTGCTATATGCGTACCAGACACAGCCAGCAGATGCGCCAATCCCACAGCAGCAAAATCTTCCCGCGTCTGCGCGCTGATACCGTCGTAACCCCCTAAAGTCATACCAGCTAAAACAGCCCCGGCCTGTCCCGGTACAGTATGCTGCAGATTTGAACGCAGCCCTGCAGCCAGTCCGCCGATATACTGCCTGATACTTTGTCCGTCCCCGGACAAATACAGTTCACGGCCTTTTATAGACATTCTCCCCTGTAAATCCTGCAATTCGTTCCACAGCCCGCCATCCCAACCACCCGGATTGGCAAAATCAGTCAGTGGTTTAAGCGTTCCCTGTACAATAACGCCACCGGTTATTTTCTCGCTAAGATCCTGCCCTTTGACGAACACACGTACTTTACCCGATACTGCGATTGCTGTATCGGGTAAAGAGCTGCTAAGTTCCTCACTATTTGTCTGCACCGCTTGCTGCAGCGTATGACAGGCAAGCACCAGACTGGTTCCCTGCGGCGTTACTTTGACACTGCCAGCTTCCACTCTGCCGGAAATACGCACTTCCTGACCTGTAAAATTCTGCAAAGGAAGCTGCGGCTGACGCATGGCCCCGCTGCCGCTGGCAGCGCCACAACAAAAACACAAACCAATACCTGCCGCGGCCAACAACTTTACTCCAGCCTTTTGGCGGCAGCCCCAGGCAAGCAGCAGCAGAAAAAGTACCGCCAGCACTAATGCGGGTATCAACGGCAACAGCTTACTGAGCCCTAAGTGGCAGCCAAGCAGAAATGCCAGTGTGGCGACGACAATGATCTGTTCCAGCTGACGCTGCATCACAGCTCCAGATAAGGCTGCATTTTGCTAAACTTGGCCTTACCGATCCCTTTGACCTTCATAACATCCTCGATACTGGCAAACCCATGCGCAGCCTGATACTCAAGTATACGCTGCGCGGTAATATCACCAACCCCAGGCAACGCTGTCAGTTCGGCAGCCGTAGCCGTATTCAAATGTACCTTGCCGCCGGCTTTTGCTGTGCTCCTGCCACTCTCAGCAGCAGTCTTTACTGAGGCCAAAGTATTTGAGCCTGCTGCCTCAGCAGCTGCATCTGCATTTACCGGCACAGTCTGCTCACGCAATTGCCTGGCACTTAACCGCGGTACATTTACCTGCATACCATCTTTCAGCAGCTTTGCCAGATTAACTTTATCGGGATTAGCTTCCAGCGTCATTCCTCCAGCAGCGGCGATTGCCGCAGTAGCCCTGCTCCCTGAGGGGATTTCATATAAACCTGGCTTTGCTACCGCACCGCTTACATATACCTTGACTCCCCGAGTCTGTACTGCACTGGTACCAGCTGCCGGTACAGGCACAACAGCAGCAGTATCCTGCGGGCTGCTTCCCAGCAGACTGCCGCCGGCACATAAAACTACGGCAGCCCCCAAAGCTGCTACTTTTCCTCTCAGCCCTCGTTCCATCATCGCTATCCAGCCCCTTCAAAACGCAAAAAAGCAGAGCTCCCGAGGTCAACAATAAATTCGTTATACCTTAGGAACTCTGCCATAGCGTCTTTATGATTTGATCTTACTGATCCAGCTATTTAATTTTCTTCTGCACCTTAAGGTCTGGCAACAATATTAACCAAACGTCCTGGTACGCAGACGATCTTCACGATCTTGCCGACATCGACCATAGCGGCGATATGTTCATCCGCCAAAGCCAGTTTTTCCAGTTCTTCCTTGCCGGCTTCCGCAGGTACCACCAGACGTCCTTTGACCTTACCGTTGACTTGCAGCACGATCTCGACATTGTCGACCTTCATGGCCTCTGCCTCGGCTTTAGGCCAGCTTTGTGCATGCACGCTGCTGTCAGCGTCGATGACGCCATGCCACAATTCTTCGGTTACGTGCGGTACGAAAGGAGCAAGCAAACGCAGCAAAGCGGAAACGGTTTCATAAACCAGACCGGCATTGTAATTTTTCTGAGCTTCCTTATAAACATATAAAGCATTGACCAGCTCCATCATCGCACTGATTGCGGTATTGAAATTAAACCGCTGCTCAATATCGTCGGTAACTTTTTTGATCGTATTATGCAGCACTCGGCGCAGCTCTTTATCAGCTTCATCCAGTTTTGAAGTATCATAGCTGGTGACCTTTTGGGCCAGCTCGCCCTGGAAGTGGCTGACGATACGCCAGACACGGTTGATAAAGCGGAAGGAACCCTCCACGCCCTGATCGCTCCATTCCAGCTCTCTTTCAGGCGGAGCGGCAAACATAATAAACAGCCGGGCTGTATCGGCGCCGTATTTAGAAATGATCTCTTCCGGAGAAACGACATTACCTAAAGATTTACTCATTTTAGCGCCATCTTTGATAACCATGCCCTGTGTCAGCAGGTTAGTAAACGGTTCAGCATCTTTGACCAGACCTGCGTCACGCAGCACCTTCATAAAGAAACGTGAATACAGCAAATGCAGGATCGCATGCTCGATACCACCGATATACTGATCGACCGGAGCCCAGTAATCAACAGCTTCCCTGCTGAACGGAGCTTCCGTATTTTTGGGATCGGTATAACGCAGATAGTACCAGGAAGAACACAGGAAGGTATCCATGGTGTCAGTCTCACGCCGGGCAGGCTTACCGCATTTCGGGCAGGTACAGTTAACAAAACTTTCACTGGTTGCCAGCGGTGAAACGCTGCCCGCATCAAACTTGACATCTTCCGGCAAACGTACCGGCAGCTCTGCTTCCGGTACCAGAACTTCGCCGCAGTCAGGACAGTAAACAATAGGGATCGGAGCTCCCCAATAACGCTGACGGCTGATGAGCCAGTCGCGCAGACGGTAGTTGACATGCCGGGAACCAAAGCCCTGTTCTTCAGCATATTCCATGATCGCACCAAGTGCTTCATGCATATCCATACCACTAAATTTACCGGAATTAACCAGCACACCATCTTTTTCTTCATAGGCACTGCTCATATCCTCAAGTTTCAGTTCCTGATCCTTAGGATTGATGACAACGACCTTGTCCAAACCATATTTATCGGCAAACATCCAGTCACGCCCATCGTGTGTCGGTACGCCCATAACGGCACCGGTACCATAATCGTACAGCACATAGTTGGTGACCCAGATCTCTACCTGACGCCCATTAAAGGGGTTAAGCGCGTATTTGCCAGTAAAGATACCTTCTTTTTCCGACTCGCTGGAAGTACGTTCAATATCGGACTGATTGCGTACACGCGCGCAGAAAGCTCTGATCTCATCAGCCTTCGGATTATCGATACAAAGTTTTTCTACCATCGGATGCTCGGCAGCCAGAACAACAAAAGTCACACCAAAAGCAGTATCCGGGCGAGTTGTGTAAACAGGCAGCTTTTCACCGATACAGGACACGTCAAAGCTGAATTCCAGGCCTTCACTGCGGCCGATCCAGTTTTTCTGCATGGTTTTTACACGTTCAGGCCAGCCGTTTAGCAACTTCAGATCATCTAACAGCTCTTCAGCATAATCAGTGATTTTGAAGAACCACTGCTCCAGATCTTTTTTGACGACCTCATGGTCGCAGCGCCAGCATTTGCCGTCGATGACCTGCTCATTAGCCAGTACGGTATTACATTCATCACACCAGTTGACAGCAGATTTTTTCTTGACAGCCAGGCCGCGCTTATAAAACAGCTCAAAGAACCACTGGGTCCATTTATAGTAATCTTCCTTGCAGGTGGCAACTTCGCGGTCCCAATCATAGGACAGCCCCAGTTCCTTCTGCTGGCGGGTCATATTGGCAATATTTTCCATAGTCCATTTGGCCGGATGGATACCATGCTTGATCGCAGCGTTTTCTGCCGGCATGCCAAAGGAATCCCAGCCCATCGGATGCAGCACGTTAAAACCGTTCATACTACGGAAACGGGCAACGACATCACCGATGGAATAATTACGCACATGGCCCATGTGCAGATTTCCCGAAGGATACGGGAACATTTCCAGCACATAGGATTTAGGTTTGCTGTTGTCGATTTCAGTTTTAAAAGCTTTGTTATCTTCCCAATATTTCTGCCATTTGCTTTCTATGGCATGGGGAGCATACTTTTCTTCGATCATTCTTCTCATAACCTCCTAAAATTTGCTTACCACCGCAGAGCGGCAAATAAAAAAGTCCCCGGCTGTTAGGCCAGGGACGAAATAGCTTCGTGGTACCACCCTGATTGCCGAAAAAACTTCGGCCACTCAAAACCTGTAACGCCGGCGGCGCGTCCGCGCTTTTGACGCGGCTTCTCGGCGGCGAGTTCACCTTGCTCCCGTATTGACTCGCAGCTGCCGTCAACTTTCTGCAACAGGGATCTATGGTTACTACTCCGCTTCGCTGAATTTATCCATTCTGCAAATGCTTTTTCTATTATATCACAAATTTACGGAGTTTCAAGTCTTTTCTTCTCTATCTGCCTAGTACGCGTTGCAGTCTGCTTTTAACTCTCTGCGCTCATCTGGAGCCTGCTTACTCTCCCTCCAGCTTAATAGTATGACGCTGCTGCACCAGTGGCCAGCCAATGTAATCACCAGTACGATAATACCTGACAGTGCAAACATATCAGCATAGCCCAACATCTCCACATACTGCGGCAATACCGGAATATACAAATAAAAAGCTCCGTAATACAAAAAATTAGCCAGGCAAAACAAAATAAAATTCACTGACCACATACTGAAATCCTGCTGCTTTGTCATAGTTGCCCCGCCCCTGCGTTTGGATACTTTCATTGTAGAAAAATGCTGAAAGCAGCAACAGCAACCAGGGATAGAAAGGAAAAAGATTCTCGCAGCCTAATTCAGATTTCATATCTATATTAAACGGATTAATCAGACTTTGGTAGTAGACACAGGCATTTATTTTCGCGCTGATGTCAAACCCGTTAGCAATTCCTTGCATTCCTTCTTAAAATAAGCTAACATAAAGTTAACATTAAGCAGCAAAAATGGAGCATAATTCATGAAAATTTACGCTATCGGCGACCTGCACCTTTCCGGTCGCCCGCCCGCCAAACCGATGGAGATTTTCGGCGATCACTGGCAGGATCATGCAACTAAAGTCGCTGCAAACTGGTGCCAGCTCATTAACGCAGATGATACTGTCATCATCTGCGGCGACACCTCCTGGGCTATGGACCTGCAAAACGCGCTGACCGACCTGAACTGGATCGCCGCCCTGCCCGGGCGTAAAATTATCCTGCGCGGCAACCATGACTATTGGTGGGCATCTTTAACAAAGATGCAGACTGCGACAGAAAATAATTTCAACTTTCTGCAAAACAACTTTTTTACATGCGGCGATACCGCTATCTGCGGCAGCCGTGGCTGGCTTCTGCCTTCATCCGACAATTTTAATGCGGACGATGCCGCTATCTACCGCCGTGAAGGACTGCGGCTGGAGGCTTCACTGGAAGCTGCCAGACAAGCCGGCTACAGCGATATCATCGCCGCACTGCATTATCCGCCGCTTTATGACGCTGCAAATGAATCTGTTTTTGTCGAACTGCTGGAGCGTTACGGCGTCAGGCACTGTGTTTTCGGCCATATCCACGGCAGCGACGCCAGCATGGTTTTTGAAGGTATCCACAACGGCATCACCTATAAGCTTGTCAGCTGTGACACGCAGGATTTTACACCGCAACTGGTAAAATAAACAGCGAAGAAGGCGTTCTCATGCCCAAAAATATTTTCGCAGCAACACTGATGGTTTTATCTGCCTGCATCATCTGGGGTGCACAGCCGATGTTCGTCACTTTTGTCGTCCGCGAGTTCGATCCAATCCCTCTGGTCAGTATCCGCTATTTTACAGTAGGCGTAGTAATAATGGCAGCACTGGCTTACAGCGGCGAAAAACTGCTGCCACCACGCAAGGCCTGGCTGCCTCTGTTTTTGATGGGCGTCCTCAGCGTTGGCGGCAACAATGTTGCGCAATTCACAGGCCTGCAATACTCGACCGTCGCTAACCTTACTATTATTGCTTCGCTGACGCCTGCCGTAACAGCGCTCTTAAGTCTGGTGATATTGCATGAACGGCTGCACAAACTGCAATGGCTCGGTATCACAGCCAGTATCATCGGCGCCGTTTACCTGATCAGCAAAGGTTCGCTTTCAACGATTATCAACCTGAACTTTAATTTCGGTGATATCCTGTTCTGCGTCAGTATGGTCGCCTGGGCTTTTTATACCATTCTTGTCGCGCAGGTCAGTAAATATGTATCTGCCTACAGCGCTGTAGCATGGGCCGGGCTGCTTGGCTCGCTGACTACGGCTGCTTGCAGTATCCTGACCGGGCAGTTTGCACTGCCATATGACCTTTCATCTCTGGCCTGGGGTTCCTATTTCTACGTTATTTTTATCGGCAGCCTGGTCGGTATGCTGTTCTGGAACAAAGGTATCCGCGTTATCGGCCCCAGCCAGGCCGCCGTATTTATGAATCTGATGCCGTTAGTAGGCATCATCTGCGGCATCGCCTTTCTCGACGAAAGCTTCTATACTTCCGAAGCAGTTGGCGGCGCTCTCATCATAGCCGGTGTGTATCTGACTACGCAGTACCGTCTGCTGGCCTATAAACTGGCCAGATATCTGGTCAAACGCCGGCGGCAGAAATCATTGAACGACTGTTAAGCTTTTAAGGTACGGGCAGATGCCCGGCACTTTATAAATCATCATCGAAAGGTCTGTCAGCACTGCCATGCAAACGAACAAGCTTTCCGCCTCGGCACTTTTGATCTGTACTTGTGTCATCTGGGGCATTCAACCGATGTTCGCCAAATTCGTCGTCAGGGAAATGTCGCCCATACCTATGGTCAGCATTCGCTACACTATCGTAGCCCTGACGTTGTTTGCTATGCTTTCCTGGCGCGGCGAAAAGCTGCTGCCACCACGCAGGACCTGGCCGGCCTTATTTACCATGGGTATCCTCGGCGTCTGCATCAACAACGTTACCCAATTTACCGGGCTGCAATATTCGACAGTCACCAACTTTACCATTATCGCCACACTCACGCCCATCGTGACGGCTCTGCTCAGCTTTGTCCTAATCCATGAACGTCTGCATCGCCTGCAATGGCTCGGCATCTGCAGCAGCCTGTGCGGCGCACTATACCTGCTCAGCAACGGTTCACTTGCAACCATATTGACGCTGAGCTTCAATATCGGCGACGTACTCTTTTTTACCAGTCAGGTCGCCTGGGCACTGTACTCTATCATCGTAGTACGCATCATCGACGATGTTTCCCCCTTTGCCATCGTCGCCTGGTCGGGTCTGTTAGGTTCGCTTACCACGGCAGCCGGCGCTGCTTATCTTGGTCATTTTGAACTGCCCTCTCTGCTTTCACCGCTGGCGCTTGGCTCATATCTGTTCGTCATTTTTGCCGGCGGGCTGCTCGCCATGATCTTCTGGAACAAAGGCACTGGCATCGTTGGTCCCAGTCAGGCAGCCGTATTTATGAATATCATGCCTTTGGTCGGCATCATCTGCGGCGTACTGTTTCTTGATGAACGCTTTCTCACCGCACAAGCCGTGGGCGGCGCACTTATCCTCGGAGGTGTCTATCTGACCACACAATACCGTACAGTCGCCTACCGACTGGCAAAATATTTTATGCGTCGCCAGCGTAAACGCCAGCCACTGCGCTGACATACCGATGATGAGCGACCTAAGTACAAACAGATCAAAATATCTCTCACAGTCAAGCTTCTTCCGATCGCGTCTGCAACGGCAGCGATCCTTTTTTATTTTAACCGATACTATGTCCTACCTCACTTTATTGACACAGACTGCGAACAGTGCTATGCTAAAAATGTTTACGGCATATGTCGCAAACTCATAACAATCACAGTAAGGGAGCGGTATAACAATGAAAATCGCAGTTACTTATCAGGACGGTGACATCTTCCAACACTTCGGACACACCGAATTCTTTAAAATTTACGACATCGAAAACACTGACATCGTCAAAACAGAAATAGTCAGTACCAACGGCAGCGGTCATGGCGCGCTGGCACAATTTCTGCACGAGCACAGCATCGATACTCTGATCTGCGGCGGTATCGGCGGCGGTGCCCAAATGGCATTGTCACAAGCAGGCATCAAGCTTTATGGCGGCGTTACCGGCAAGGCCGACGACGCAGTAAATGCTTTGCTCAATAATAAACTGAACTATGACCCGGCAGTAAAATGCGACCACCACGAACAGGAACACGGCGGCGCGGGCCATACCTGCAGCGCACACGGCTGCGGTAACCACGGACATTAAGCGTCATTTACCTAAACAGCAAAAGCAAAATTCAGCACACTACTTACTCACTGCTGTAGCAGTGAGTTTTTCTTTTTCCGGACAGACTAAAAAGAAAAGCCATCTGCACAACAGCCTTTACGCAGCCGCTGCAGCTCAAGCTCACTCGTCGACATCCTTACACGCAGCGATGCAGCTACTGTAAACAGCTTACCGCTTTTAGGCGATCTGCTTACAGGCTCGCTCGTAACCCAACCGGCCACTGCAAACAGGTGCAGCGCTGTCTTGATCTGACTTATGGTTATACCACGTCCACAATCCTGCTGCAGCTTCGGCAATGTTTTTATAAACTGTCCCGGCTGCAAAGTGATCTTTTTACCATAAGCGTCCCACACCCTTGTCTCGTATCCCGCCAGGCTGAGCAAGGTCAGCAAAATAACCTTCTGCTCAGGCGTTGCCTCCTCCCAATAATGCTCTTTAAATAACCTGCGCCCAATCTGAATAAAACCCTCGCTGAATAAATTTTCCACAATTACCCTCCCACTTATAAAATAACTGCCAAAACTGCTTTTGGTATACACCCTGCAAAACATTACTATCCCAAATAAAATTCAATTACACTTACACTAACTAAATACATAAGCAAAAACAGAAAAATCAGGCTGTTTACAAAAAAATATCAGAAATCAGTTTTGTAACCATCCACCTGCTTTGGTGCAAAAGAAAACTGCCCTTGTCATCTCAAGGGCAGTTGCAAATAAATATTTTAAATTTCAATATCGCGTATTACTGCTTACGTACGTTAGTACTGATATAGTACGAGCCTGTACTTACTTTGTTAGTATTGAGATAAATATTATATTAAAACTCCAAACTGAACTTACCTGATAGATAGTACGTTAGCAGAATATACCACAATGCTGTAACATAAATACAAAACGTTTATTTTTTCTCCTGTATCTTTTCTTGTTTATTTCTTTATTCTTTTATAAACAAGAGAAATAGCGGAGAGTTTAGCGGCGATGTAAAAGATATTTATCAATAAGAGGCACAAGAATCCTTCAAAAATTTATGGCAAATATTATTAAAATAGTTAGTTTTTTTATTTCAACTTTTTTTAATCTCCATTGCCTTAATTGCAACCATCAACGAAATAGTTTATAATTAGATATAAAAGTTTTATGGAGGCATTCTATGACAACAGCTGAACAACTTAAAATACTTTGTATTCAAATGAATATAAGTATGTCTGAACTAGCAAGACGTATTGGTCAGTCGCCTCAAAATTTCAGTGCCAAACTAAAAAGAGGTACTATAACCGATACAGATCTTGTGAAAATTGCTGATGTATTAAATATCTTGTATGAGCAATCATTCATATTGCCTGACGGGAAGAAAATTCAATTAACCAATGAAAAACGGAGGTTCAGTTTATGAGTTCTAAAAAGACAATTAAATCAGTTGAACCTAATATTGCTGATTTAGCAAATGGTTGGCTAAAAAAATATAAACTTGACTATAAGCTTGAACAGGAAAGTTTAAATTCTGAAATTGATAAGGCTCTCAATGATTATCATTCAAAAAGCGGAGGCAATGGAGGAAACAGACCTGATGTAAAACTTCTATTACAGGATAAATATTTTAACTATTATCCAATTCTTATTGAATATAAAGGTTATAAGGATAAGCTCGTTAAACTTGACGGCAATGGTCAAGTAGATAATAAAACAGCTAAAAATCAACCCAACTATAAACATATTAATTCATACGCCGTAAACGGAGCAGTTCATTACTCAAATGCAATACTTCACCATACCAGTTACACAGACATTATTGCTATAGGTATGACCGGATTCAAAAATGAACACGATAAAATAGAATATCAAATAGGCGTATATTACGTATCTAAAAACAATTTTGGTGTTGGACAAAAAATTGGGGAATATTCTGATTTTTCTTTTTTAAAAAAAGAAAATTTTGATAGTTTTATAGGGAAAGTTAAATCCCTTCACTTATCACAAGAAGAAATTGAAAAACTCAAAGAACAAAGAGAACGAGAAATTGACGCAAGTTTAGTACAACTCAATAATGATATATATCAGAATGAAAAAGGATTAGGAGAAAATGATCGTGTGTATCTCGTTGCCGCCTCAATTATTGCGACATTAGGAATCCCAGGAGAAGTTGCACCATTAGAAAAATCTGAACTAAAGTCTTCTGCAGAAAAAGGCAACAAAGATGGCGACATAATACTCAGAAAAATCCAAGCGTTTTTGGATAAAAAAGACCTTCCAGATGATAAAAAACAACTTATTGTTAGAACATTACAAAATACATTAACCACCGAAAATATCAATAAAGTTGAAAACGGTGAAAGTCAATTAAAAAGAGTTTTTACTAAAATAGTTGATGATTTAGGCATATATTATAAAATCGGATTAACTACTGACTTTACTGGCAAACTTTTTAATGAAATGTATAGCTGGCTAGGATTTTCACAAGATAAATTAAATGACGTGGTACTTACTCCTTCATATGTCGCTAAGCTTTTGGTAAAACTTGCAAGGGTTGATCAAAATTCCTATGTTTGGGATTTTGCAACAGGCTCTGCTGGACTTTTAGTAGCAGCAATGAATGAGATGCTGATCGATGCTAAAAACAACAGTACTTCTCCGGAACAACTTGCAATAAAGTCGGCTAAAATAAAGTCTGAACAGTTACTAGGTTTGGAACTACTACCAAGCGTTTATATGCTTGCAATTCTAAATATGATTTTGATGGGTGATGGCAGTTCAAATATTTTAAATAAAGATTCCTTAAAAGATTTTGAAGGCAATTATGGCTTCGGCAAAACAGAAAATAAATTCCCTGCTAATGCTTTTGTGCTTAATCCACCTTACTCTGCAAAAGGTAATGGTATGAACTTTGTTGAAAAAGCCCTTGCTATGATGAATAAAGGCTTATGCTGCAATTATTATACAGAACTCAGCAGGCTCAGGAAAAGCTATTGAATATAATAAAAAGATACTGAAACGAAATACACTTTTAGCAAGTATTAAGATGCCGATAGATTTATTTATCGGAAAATCAAGCGTTCAGACTAATATATATGTATTCAGGGTAAACGAATCCCATAAAAAGGATGATATTGTCAAATTTATAGATTTTTCAAATGATGGTTATACCAGAACTAACCGAAAAAAAGCAAGTAGTAACCTAAAAGATACTGACCATGCAAAAGAACGCTATCAAGAAATTGTTGATTTAGTGCGCTTCGGAAAATCTAAGCTTAATATACTTACAGAAAAAGAGTACTATGAGGGTACTATTGATCCTGAAAATGGTGCGGACTGGAACCAAACTGCGCCAGTAGATACTAGACCTACATTGATAGATTTTAAGAAAACAGTAAGCGATTATTTAGCTTGGGAAGTTTCAAATCTTCTAAAAAATCAGAACAACGAGGATTATCGCCTGGGAAAATAAATGCCTCACTCAATAAAAAATTGCAGAATATTGAGTGGGGCGAATATAGGCTAGGCGATTTATTTGAGGTTAAATCTTATAAAAAAAGATTTGATGCGAATAAAGTTTCAGTACTTGAAACTGGAAAATTTCCGTACATCGTAAGAATGAGTACTAACAATGGACAAAAAGGGTTTATTGAAGAAGATGAAACTTATTTGAATGAAGGAAATACTATTTCTTTCGGTCAGGATACAGCCACCATGTTCTATCAAGAACATCCATACTTTACCGGTGATAAAATCAAAATATTAAAAGCAAAAGAAAGTAGGTTTAACAAAAATAACGCACAATTTCTCTTAACAATTATGAAAAAATCTTTTAGTTCCTTTTCATGGGGAAGTTCAAGTTTTAGTATTGATATTATCGAGAATCAAAAAATCACTTTACCAATTGCAAATAATAAAATTGATTTTGATTTTATGGAATCTTTTATACGCGAACTCGAAGAGGCGCGTATACGCGAACTCGAAGAGGCGCGTATACGCGAACTTTCCGCTTACCTTACGGTAAGCGGACTAAAGGATTATATTCTTACAGCAGAAGAACAAAAAGCTTTAAATGAGTTCGAAAATTTAAAGTTTGATGAATATGACGTTATTGATATTTTCGATGTTAAAAACACTGGAAATATTTTATCAAGCGATATTGTCGAAAATAGTGGCACAATACCATATTTGTGCGCAAGTGCTGAAAACAATGCTGTAAGTACTTATATTTCATACAACAAAAAAGCTTTGAACGCAGGAAACTGCGTTTTTATTGGCGGCAAAACTTTTGTCGTTACATATCAGGGCCAAAATTTTTATTCAAACGACAGTCACAATTTGGCGCTTTATTTAAAAGACCAAGAAAAAAATAAATTAAATCAATTATATCTGGCAACCTGCGTTTATAAAAGTCTTAACTACAAATATTCATGGGGTAACAGTATAAGCAAAACAAAAATTCAAAAAGATACGATTTTATTGCCTACAAAAAACAGTGCACCAGCCTTTACTATTATGGAAACATTTATCTCTGCAATTCAAAAGCTTGTTATCAAAGAGGTTGTTTTATATACTGACAGAAAAATTCAAGCAACAAAAACTGTTGTTAGTACTTCTACTTCTAATTCAATTGATAATTGCATTTCAAAATAAAAGTTTTAGTAAAATAGTTTTAAAAAGCCCAGGATTGGAAAGATGATTTTTCAACACCTGAGCTTTTTCCTATATGCTGTTTAAATGGCTTTAACTAATTAATTCCACAAATCGTTCAGATATTTTGCCTTAAATATTTTCTTATATGAAGTATATCTTGGTGCCTGAGGGCCTTGCCTTTTATCTCCAAGCGATATTTTTTCTAATTTCTTTATACTCCCACTTTTAAAAATAACCATATATTTATTTGTGTCACGATACTTTTCAATTTTTTCAACTTCTGCTATGTAAGTAATTCCTGATACTGGTGCAACCTGATAAACAGCAATATATTTTATTTTATCTAGCATCACACCAGAAATTCTAATTGCATACCAGCGTTCATTATCAATAAATTCTGATTTAAATCCATCTTCTCGCGCAGGGACAACTATAGTATCTAATTCATCTGCATCTACATTTTGCTCTAAATCAAGGCTTATCTCATCTCTAAACGGTGTTATTCTATGTATTTTTTCATTTCCATTTACATAAGTCTGTACTTCTATAACTTCCGTTGTTATTGTTAATTTAGATAAAACCATATCCAATTCAGGTGTAGCCTCATTAATAACTACAATAGCAGCGATATTCTTCTCAAAAATCACTTCATCCAATAATTCATTGATATTATTAAATTTTGATTTCTCGAAATATTTTTCCAAAACTTTTTTCTTGTTAATATCCCCAACTAAATTCTTAAGTAATATTGTTTTTATCTTGTGCTTATCTGTTTCAGAACAAATAGAAAATCTTAAAATTTGTTCTCCTATATGCCCATACAAATCATGGTTGTTTAACTCTACTTCTATAAAATACAACTTTGGATCATTATGAAAAGTAAGATCAAGATAATACCCGTCAGGGACAGCTGCCCCTTTTTTAGATGTTCCAATTTTCTTTTTTAAATCAAAATAAATGCCTTGATACCCAAAGATAATTTCATGATTATCAACTATGATTTTCTCAAACTCATTTTCTTTCTGATAGTTATACAGATTATAGATATGTTTATTAGAGTCAACTATCTTATACATTTTCACACCTCGAATATTTTATATAATTATTATACCATAGTTCAAGTATAAATTAAGTATTCATCAACAAAATTCGCGTACAACCGCAAAAAAGCTCAGGCCTGGAAAGATGATTTTCCAAAACCTGAGCTTTTTATTTGGTATAAATTTCTATGCCGACTCTGTCGATATGTTCCCGCAGAGCGCAGCTGTTAATATTATTATAATCAACGATGTCAAACTTATATGGCATAGGCAGTTCATCAAGCTGTGCAACCAGTGAACCAACATTAACACCTTCCCCAAACACAGCAATATCAATATCCGAATTCTCGCGCCAGTTACCTTTGGCTCGCGAACCAAACACCATTGCCCTGTCTATATTAGCCTGTTTCAGCGTTTCTACGATCAATTGAAAATGTTTTTCCGAAAGTCCCAGCTTCATTTGCTTTTCGCCCCAAGATTTACACGAAATTTTTCTAAAGCCGGATAAAAATCCTTCTTTATTTTTAAGAATATCACGTTGAATGTTTCTTCGTCATATCTGTGTAACATCAGATTACGTGCTTCCAGCATATCAATAAAGGCCTGTCCATCCGTAATGATATTAGCAGCAAATGCTTCTTTTATAATAGTACGAGGTGTAGGCTGTATATGCAGTCCCTCAAATTCCATAAAGTCTTTAGCTGTTTTCCACGCCAAATCAAAGGTTATCTCAAACCTCTGTATAAAACCTTCACGCACGATTGCCGGTGTCGTTGCAGGATCGCAATCATTTATTTCGGACAACAGAGCACAGGCTTTGGAAAAATTTTCAAACCTTTGCAGCCAGCGTATATCTTTATTCTCCATAATAATCAAACTCCTCATAGCATCTAAATCATAGTAAATATTTATTTTGTATCGGTATTTGATAAAATTATACCATATTTGCAGATAAATAACCGAAAAAAAGCGCAGGCTTGGAAAGATGTTTTCCCACGTCTGAGCTTTTTATTTATCTATTTACTCCTGCTCTACGATAACGGCACAGTTTCTTCCCCGACGCTTAGCTTCATACAAAGCTTTATCGGCTATTTCTATTAGTTCTGTACCAGTTTTATCCGTTGCGCTTGTATATACAGCACCAATAGTAGCAGAAATATTAAAGCAATGATTCTCATAAATAATATCTACCAGAGCAATTTCAGCAACAAGTTTCTGAATCAGAGCTGTCGCTTCCTTACGCTGTATGCCCCATAACTGAATAAAAAACTCATCACCGCCATAGCGCCCAATCATGGCCTGCGTCGGCAACAGCGAAATTATCCGCGAAACTATTTTTTGCAGTGTCAAATCGCCGGCGCTATGCCCATACGTATCATTCACCATTTTAAAATTGTCAAAATCCAGCATGCATAAAACAAAATTGCTGTCCGGCTGCATTTTATCCAGTTTTCTTTCCATTACCTCTAAAAAAGAACTGCGAGAAGCAGCACCTGTCAGTAGATCATAATATACCAGCTGTTTCAAGCGGCTGTTAATAGCCAGCGTATTATGCAATTCCCGCAGATCGCGGCTGTAGGCAACAACCATATCTTCGCCAAAAGTATTGATATGTACTAATTTTACTTCGGAAGGTATCATCTCCTGTTTATCGTTAACATACATCCATTCAAAAGAACATTGCCCGGACTGATATACCTCTTGGAATTTCATCCGCATTTTTTCAACTGTTTTGATACCGTCCGGCTGAAACTCCGGCTGAAATTCAATAAAGCTCCGCTTGACATCCTGTTCTGATGTAACACCAAACAGCTTTAAAGCTTCACTGTTGCAATCAATAATATGAGTTTCATCTTTCCAGAGAAGGCATGCCAGCGGCATGGCATTAAGCATAGCATTAATCCGCCCTTCTGCCTTGGCTTTTTCCTGCTCGGCAGCAATTTGCGAACGCATATCTCTTGTATAGCCTACAAAAATATAGTCATCACTTTCCGGGGCATCTATACGTACTAAAATGACCTCGGATGGTACAATATCACCATTTTTAGTGCAGTGCATCCATTCAAATATCTGCTTGCCTTCACGCCTGGCAACATCTATATACTGTAATACCTTGGCATCCGAACGGCTGCCATCTGACTGATATTCGGCAGATAACTGGTAGAAATTATGGAGAACGTCATCCTTATTATCAGCTTCCAGCATCGTAACGGCTTCCTTGTTACAATCGAACAGCGTTCCGTTTCCACTGAAAACAAAACAGGCTAAGGGCATAGCGTCTATAGTTTTAATAATGCGGTCGCTAAAACTCTTTTCCACCTGTTTTAATGCCATTTGCTGCCGCATATCCCTTGTAAAGCCCAGCACAATATAGTCGCCCTGATATTCTATCCTTACTAATGTAATTTCGGCCCAGATTTGTTCCCCATTAAGCTTACAGTGCAGCCATTCAAAAACGCAGCGGCCATTTTCAAAAGCTTCCGTTATACAGCGCAAGGCTTTAACATCGCTGGGAATGCCATCAGGCTGCACTGACGGCGATAGCTGAAAAAACTTTTGGGTATATTCTTCCTTGTTCTGCAGCTCAAACAGATCCACCGCGCTCTGATTACAGCCGATGTTTTCAAAATTTCTGTTCCAGATATTCAGACATAGCGGCGTTGCATCCATCATCAGCTGCAGTAGTTCCTTATCTTCAAGGAAACGTTTACGTTGAATGTTTTTTTCATCCAACGTGATCAGCTTAGACCCGTCAAAAGGCTGCCTGAGAAACAGATTAAAGAACACTTTTTCTTCCACAGGACGTGAAATATAAAAACCCTGTACATAATCTGCAAATAAAGTCGTAACGCTGTAGTGCTCATCCTTCGTTTCAACACCTTCAACACATACCCTCATGCCTATATTGTGACACAGCTTGACTACAGATTCGATAAAATCGTGATTATATTTTTTGGAATTTAAGGATTGTACAAATAAACGGTCAATTTTAACTATATCAACATCAAACTGCGTCAACCGTCCCAACGAAGAATAGCCTGTACCAAAATCATCCATAGCGATACAGACAGCGGATTCGCGTAACTGCTTCAGCGTAGATTTGATAGATGCTTCGTCCGTAATAAAATAACTTTCCGTGAGTTCCAGCACTAAATGATGCGGCGACAGCTTATATTTATCCAGCAGTTCCCGCAGATGCATACAAAAATCGTTATCACGCAGCTGCAGATAAGACACATTAACATGCATTAAAAAATCGGGCTTATATTCCAACCATTTCTTGCAAACCTGTATGGACTGCTCCAACACCCAATAGCCAACGGGTATGATTAGATTGCTGTTTTCCAACAGCGGAATAAATTCTATTGGACTGAGCGGACCCAAATTTAAACTATCAAAGCGCAGCAACACTTCAGCCCCAACGATATTCAGGTTATGTACTTCGCAGACGGGCTGGAATACTACTCTAAAACCAAGATAATCGTTGTTGATACTGCTGACCAGCATTTGTCCTACCGCCTGCTCACGCATCTTATCTTCAAATACCTCCGCTGAATAAAAGACACACTTGTTTTTACCTTCTTTTTTAGCACTCTGCAAAGCTATCGAAGCGCATTTGAGCAGGTCAGAACCATCGGCAATATCTTCCGGAAAGCAAACGATACTCCCTGAAACAGTAAAACGATAATCTTTGCCACTCACTGTATGCAGTTGTTCCGTATAAGCTTGCACAGACTGGTACAGTTCATACATATCCTCACTGCTGCACCCAAGTGATACCACTGCAAACTGGTCTCCATCAAAACGGTACATTTCTGCTCCTGCAGGCAGCATAGCTCTGATATCTTTGACCGTATTACGCAGAACGAGATCGCCAAAGCTATGATTGTTCAGCGTATTGATAGAGCTGAAATTGTCGATACCCAATAAAAGCATAGATCCATGTACGATATTATCGCCGTTAAACAATCTTTCCAGCTCGTTTTTCAGATTTTCCGTCGTATAAAGCCCAGTTACACTATCAATTCTGCCGTCGTTTTCCATATTATGCAGAAATCCAATGATAATCAGCGGTTCACCAGTTTGGTCATCACGCTGCAAAAAACCCTGCACTCTTATCCAAACATATTTTCCATCTGCCTGGAGTACCTGGTATTCCAATTCAAACTTCTCTTCATTACTGTCTAAAAACCTGCTTAAATATTCTTCCGTACGCAGATAATCATTTTCATGGATCAGTTTTCCCCAGGAAGTGCGGTAATCATTGAGTAGATTACCAGACAAACCAAAGTCTTCGACCATATTTTGTGTTACTAGAAAAGTATTTTCTTGAATATTGCCTATATAAATGTAGTCATCGGTACTTGCCTGCAAAGCATTATACAAAAACTCTACATTTAAATTAAATTTTTTAAGATTTTTATTCATATAAAAACACCTCTTCAGTAATTCACAGTTCTTATTTTTTAATTCTTACAACTATATTTTATTGTATTTAGGTTTAAATTTCAAGCTGTAACAATTTATTTTAATGTATTTGCTATATGATTTTTTTCGATAATTTCCTTGCATCCTTTCAAAGTCGTAGTATAATAGGCATTATAATAAATTTAAAGCTTTTGAGGTGATGCACTTATGCAAACAAAAAAATTAAGATACCTGCTGCTGCTTACCGTTATCGCAATGACCGCCGCAGTGACCTGGTACTTTGCCTACTGGGTCAAAACGCCGCAGTATTCGCTGGGCCTTATTGGCAGCGCGGTACAAAAGCACGATTTTACAGCTTTTGAAAAGCACGTCGATATGGAAACACTTTACAGCAGCGCTTATGATGATGTCGTTGTTGCCTCTTTTGGCAATGAACGCCTGTCAAACCCGATTCTGTCGGCGTTAGTACAAAATATCAAAGGTATTGCCGTACCGATCCTGATCGACCAGACCAAGCAATACGTCAACGGCGGTACTATGGAAGAAGCAGATCCAAGTGATGCTGACTCGCCGATGCTGCAAAACAACGGTACTGATATCGTCAATAATCTGAAAAACAAGACAGGCGTCAATTCTATGCAGTATCAGGGTGTGGAAAAGATTCAGAAAAATGGCAGTGTCGCTGTCGTGACCATCAAAGTTTTCGACAGCGAATTAGACAAACATTTTTTAGTAGAGCTTGCTATGCAGCAGCTTACTGACGATACCTGGCAGATAACCAAGATCAACAATCTGAAAACTTTGATCAATGAACGTGATCAGGCCTTACAAAACAAACTGGCTGAACTTAACGCTCCTGTGCAAAAGCAGATCGACGACGCTGTTGCCGTTTCTCCGCAAAAAATCTTTATAACTTCGGCTCCTTATTCCGGCGTTATCCGCCTGTTAGAAGCCGATATTCAGCTGACTAACAACGCGGTAAAGGAGTTGCAGTATTTTACCGGAGTCCTGGAGCTTTACAACGCTGATAATGAATTATTTTACAGTGGAAATTTTGCCAGCAGCAAGGACCTTGCCGACAAACAGACCGCAGTTTATAAATTCAACTGGGAGCTGAACCCTTTTCTGACCGATGATGCCAAGGTTATGAACAGCGATTTCAGCAAAGTGACCTGGAAGGCTTCTCTAAGCAGTCTGACCTTTGCCGACGGCTCAACAATCGAGCTTTTAACGCAGCTGCCTGTTAAAGCAGCAACTAAATAAAAACCTGAAAGCCGTAACGCCAATCCAACAGCGTTACGGCTTTTTTATTACCACTGACAGCAGGCTTTCGCTTTGCTGCGGATCAAAGCACCACCATCTTGCAAAGTTCCATCGGCAGCTGCAAGCTTCCACAGATCCCATCTTTCAAAAGTTGTTGCCGGCCCATAATCATCAAGATCAGCCGCTTCTGCATGGGTCATAACATAATTATCATCTATCGGTAAATCCAGTCCCCTGCACAAAACAGCTACTACCCGCGCCATTGTTTCTAACTGCTGCCGCGTAGGCGGTACGCTGCCAAAATCCACACTGCCATCGGCATAAGCTACCGCATCGGCGCAGCAACAGATGCTCACTGCAACTGCACCGCTGTTACGATGCCAGGTATGCTCTTTATATTCTGTCAGTTTCCCGCAGCTGCTCCATACCGTACCGTCACCTGTGATATTCAGGTGATAGTCGTCGTAAGTATTGTTATAATACCCCGCTGTCCAGTGCAAATAAATCCTTCTGATCTCACCTTTGGCGTTTTCAGCCAGCGACGCCAATTCCTGTAATGTTATTTCACGCATTTTCTATACCTCCGTCTCAGGCTGCCTGCGCCTGCTGCTCATCATAAAACTTCTCAACAGTTATGTCACAGGTTTTGCCATTGCTTTTTATAATAATATCGCCGCATAAAGCCGTATTGAAGACATCGGCCTGTAAATTGTACAGTCTTTGTACTACTTCCGAGCTGGGATGCTTATATTTATTACCTTCACCACTGCTGATGACCGCTATCTTCGGTTTGACAGCAGTTAAAAACTCATTGATCGATGATGTTTTACTGCCGTGATGTGCCACCTTTAAAACCTGAGCCTGCAGTACCGCAGGCTCAGTTTGCAGCAGATCACGTTCTACCTCAGCCTGAATATCTCCGGTCAGCAGCATTGCAAAATCTTTATACTCCAACCGCAGTACCAAACTGTTGTTATTGGTGTCAGAAGGAGTCCCCTTATACAACGCCTGCGGACTCAGGACCTTCAGCTTCACCATTTCATTGACCGGAACTTCCTGACCGCCGCGCAGCACTTCAAAAGGAATCTGTTCCTTTTCTATCTGCAAGCGAAAGTCGTTATACATCTTAGTTTTATAGTTCTGACCGCTGTCATAAACCTGTTTTACCGGAAATCTGTTCAGCACCGCTTTCATCCCGCCGATATGGTCGGCATGCGGATGTGTAGCGATCAGCATATCGATCTGCTCGACATGATTTTCTTCCAGCTTGGTCAACAGCCGAGCAGCTTCACTGCGGTCGCCGCTGTCGATCAGGATATTTTTTCCCTGCATTTGTACCAGGATACTGTCTCCCTGTCCAATATCCAAAGCAGTAACGGCAAGGATATCATCAGCAGTTTTCACAGCGTCCTGTGTTTTTGCCTCCGCTTTTGGCGGCATTTCTTTGGGTACTACAGTATCCATTGCCTGCAACTGCTCCAGCAAAACCGGCACATAACTTTTTACCAGCTCGCTGTCTTTAGTAACAACGCCGGCTGCAAGCACCAGCGCAGCCAAAAGTATCGCTAAAAATGAAGTCTTCTTCATATGTTCCGCTCCTTAATTTAAATGCAGATCGTGATGCAGCGGCTTAAAAATACTCATTTTACCGCCGCGCTCCAGCACTGCTGTTGCAAAACCTGCGTCATAATCCGGCAGCTCCGGCATTTTGCTTTGCTGCAGCGGTTCATTGCCGGGCAGCAGCAATCTTAAAGCATAATCTATTTTTACCGCTCCCAGCCACATCAGATACTCTATCTCGACATCGTGGAAGCCGTCCATATCGGTCCTTAGTGCAGCACACAGCTGTTCCACCTGCAATAGCTGTTCCATATTCATTCCTCTGGTTCCACGCTCGCGCCAATATTCTAGGATCTTTCCTATCCCACGACCTAAAATAAGCTGCTGATGCTGTTTCACCTCAAAAAGCAGCCGGCGGCGCAGATACACGACCTGATCCAGCCCTACTGCCAAAGTGCGGTTGGCAAGCTCCAACTTGCTCATGTGTGAATTATCCCACAAAGGTTGGCTTGCACCGGATGCATCCAGCATCAGTAATGAAACAGGCGATTTCAGCATACTTTCACTGCCCAGATTATCATAAACGCCGCCATCAGTCAGATAGAGCTTGGCCGGATTTTCCGGTTTCTGCGTTCCCGTACCGTAAAGATCCCTGAATTCTCTTGCCTCTACATCCAGTTCCAAAGGTGCGAAGCCTACCGGATAAGCAGCCGAAGCCGCAACGGCAAAAGCAATGGGGATATCGTCGATATCACTGCTGCGCCCCAGCAGATAACCGTAAATATCACTACTTTTAAACCTGAATCTTTTTAAGGTATTGATACAGGTAGCATTGCAGCTCCATTCTGTCGCTGCCTCTGCCTGCTTCATTTTTCTGCCTTCAAACAGTTCTTCGTCTAACACCTGTGGAAAAGCTTTGCTCATCTTCGGCCTTAAAGCAGCCGCCAGAGCCAACTGCTGCAGCTTGGGCAGATATGGCAGCAGATAAGAGAGCCAGGATGCTTTTGTCATGATACGCCTGCGGAAATTGCACTGCCCCAGATTGATCAGTTTCGTTGTCACCCGCCTGTCAAAATCAAGCAAACTGCTGAAATCACCTTCTGCCAAAGCGCTGATGACAGCACCTGCCGCAATACTGCCGCCGGACACAGAGGTTATTTCGTTGACATGTTTTTCAAGTCCCAGCTCTACTAATCTGCGGTAAGCCCCAAGACAGTAAAACGTAGCTCTGAAACCGCCGCCGCTGAAACCCAGATTGATCTTATTATCTATTTCCACTTCATTTTCCCTCCTTTGAAAAAAGCCGCCCATCACAGGCGGCTTTCTTAATCTTCCAGCCATACCGGCCTTCTGGCAAAACCAACATGGTAAACTATGTACTGCATCACCACCTGATGCTCACCGATATTCAGCAAATAGAAATTCTTCTCCTGTCCGATGATCCGTCCGCGCGGAGAATCTGACAGACAGCGGTTTAGCAGCTGACGCTGCTTTTCAATGTCTTCCTCATTTACTGTTTTTTCTGGATCGGTATTGCCGATAACAACACGTTTTACATAGCCCACCGCACTTACATCAAATGGTTTCGTCATCATAGTTACCTGCCTTTACACCTCATCAGGCAACGTCATTATCAGCTGTATAATGTTCTTGCCCCTGTGCTCCTGCTGCCGCAGTTTTCTGGATACTTGTTGGGTTGATCGCCGTATTGAGGATATCCAAAACACGGGACAGACCTTCCGGCATCTCGCCCTGAGTAGCGCGGACCTGCACATGATATTTTGCGGAATTATCACTCTTACGGGTATTTTCCTTATGGCTGGAGATAGATCCCTTAACTTTGGCTTTCATACTGAAAGGACCGATCTGCAAACCCATCTCTGCTTCCAGCTCGCCTTTTTTATCATCGATTTCCGACTGGGTTTCCGAAGATTTTACTTCCATATCGAAGGTAATATCTACCAGATCGATCGCCAGAGACGGAACTTTGACCATCGCCAAAAGCGGGATATTCATTTCCACTTTTTCAGAAGCGGGACCATTGCCGTCATCGCCGTTAGCGCTGCGGGTAAAGCTGAACCCTACGGTACGTACGACCTGTTTATCGCCTTCCTTAACCAGGCCGACCTCTTCAATAAAGCGAGCCGTTGCGCCGGCCAGCATCGTCTGTGCGTCACAGGCAGCCTGCAGAGGACCGCCGATCAAAGACTCCATTGGTAAACCGCCAAATTCTTCTGCCATTTTTACTAATGCCATATTAACTACATCCTTTCTGTTTGTACTTTATCAGGGCAGTATTTTCACCATCTGATCATTGATTTTCATAACTGCTTCAGGAGGATCGTTAGACTCAAACAGCAATTCTACATCGACAAAATTATCGGTATCCGTTTTGTTGGAAGACAAAATATTTGCCAGCAGACCGCTGTCATTGCTTTTACCATCGTCCCAGCTGCTCAGCTTCACTTTAAACTTCAGCTTCATTTCCTTCAGTTTCAGGGAATTCATCGGTACCAATGCAATTTTCGGCACCTGCACCAGTACATATTCAAGTTCGCCTGTGTCAGGATTGATACGAGGATATTGGATATCAAAAGTCAGCGGTTTCTGCGACTCGTCAAAATAACGTTTCATGACATTCAGGTGCTGATTTTCGATCATGCTGTGCGCTTTTAAAATTGATTCCTGCATCGCTCCCAACAAATTCTCAAAGTATTGCTTTTTCGCCATCACGGCTCCTCCTCTTAATCAAAATTTACGGCTGTAAAGATCGGTCACCTTAACCTGCAGCGCTCTTGCCAAAGCGTCAAGAACCGGAACAGTCGGATGCCGTTCGCCTAATTCGATCGCACTGATCATACTAGTACTGATACCTGATAATTTAGATAAATGCTTTTGCGTCATACGTTTCTCAGTGCGGACCTGGAAACAGATAATAGCAAATCATAAGCCAGCCCCCCTTTCTAGGTGCCTTTTTCTTTTGCTCCTCCACGCAGCTTCAAAAAGTTTTCCATCCCGGCTTTGGCAAAATAACCGCTGATGATAACAGAAAACGGACCGTCAACATAATCTATCAGTCTGTCCGGTATTTCTCTGTATATTAACCAAGTACCGGCAGAAAACATTATGATGCCGACAAATAGCCAGGTAACTGCCCCGACTACTTTCTTGGAAAAGCTTATTTTCTCATCATCAAATTCCATAGCTTTCACCTCCCTGGCTTTACATTACTATTATTTTTATCCACAATGGTGGAATATTATTAGAAATACTTTATTATTTTAATGTTTTATGAATATTTAAATTGTGAAACATTTTTATTTTTGCTTTTTATCCTCAAATAAGTATTCACAGCTGTATCCTGCTACTTAGAAAGGGCAATAAAAAAGCCCCGCTTACAAAAATGTAAACGGGGCTTTCGCCTTTTTCTGTATTTTTACAGGCCGCAGCATGCAAAAATACCTGTATCAATATTCATTTTATTACTTCAAATTTATTTAGATTACTTAAAGCGTTTTAAACGCAGAGCATTGCTTACTACCGAAACCGAACTCAGCGACATTGCGGCCGCAGCGATCATCGGGTCAAGCAGAGGTCCGCCGAAAATGTGCAGCACTCCTGCGGCTACAGGTATACCAATAATATTGTAGCCAAAAGCCCAGAACAGATTTTCTTTAACGTTGCGGATCGTAGCCTTACTTAAACGCAGGGTAGTACTGATATTACGAATATCTCCGTTGACCAGCACGACCTGCGCCGATTCTATCGCCACATCAGTCCCGCCGCCAACGGCAATGCCCAGATCAGCCTGCGCCAAAGCCGGTGCGTCGTTGATACCGTCGCCAACCATGGCGACGATCTCCCCACCCTGCTGGAAGCTTTTGATCAGCTCCGCCTTATGACCAGGCATCAGTTCGGCTACTACTTCGTCCACTCCTGCCTGCTGCGCAATATAAGCAGCAGCGCGTTTATTATCGCCGGTCAGGATAACGGTACGTATATTCAGTTCGTGCAGTTTCTGCATGGCTTCCTGTGTTTCTTCCTTCAGTGTATCGGCGATAGCAAAAATACCGCATAAATTACGTCCAATCGTCAAATAAACGATCGTTTTACCAACTGACGCTAATTTTTCGCCAAGTTCTATGGCATTCGGAGGAATCATTGCCACAGGCTGTACAAAGGACAAATTTCCCAGCCGTACATTGGTATTTTCACAACGGGCAGCAATACCACCGCCTACCGTAGTTCTAAACTCTGTACAGGTCGGCAGTTCCATACCTGCTGCCCGTTCTTTGACAGCTACTGCCAGCGGATGAGCTGAACCTTGTTCAATTGCCGCCGCCAGCCTTATTATCGCTTCTTCTTTGGCTCCGTTCCAGCCGATAACGTCTGTTACTATCGGTTTTCCTTTCGTAATCGTACCAGTTTTATCAAAAACCGCCATTGTTACATTATGGGCTGTTTCTAAAGCTTCTGCATTTTTGAACAGCACGCCTTTTTCAGCACCCTTACCTACAGCTACCATGATTGCCGCCGGTGTCGCCAGTCCCAAAGCGCAGGGGCAGGCAATAACAAGTACGGCAACAAAAACCTGCATAGCAAACTTACTGCCGGCGCCGGCAAACCACCAGCTCAAGCCGGCAACTAAAGCTATAACCAGAACTATCGGCACAAAAACCGCCGCAATTTTATCAGCCGTTTTGGCAATCGGCGCTTTCGAGCCCTGCGCCGCTTCAACCATCTGCATGATCTGCGACAGCATCGTATCCTTACCGACTTTTTCAGCTTTAAAACGCAGATACCCGTCGGTAACTACTGTAGCCGCAAAAACATTTTCGCCTACACTTTTACCTACAGGCATACTTTCACCAGTCAGCATCGATTCGTCAATACTGGCATGTCCGTCTGTGATCACCCCGTCGACCGGTACCTGATTGCCTGGATGGACGATAACTATATCACCTGTCAGGATCGCTTCGCGCGGAATCTCTACCTCTTCGCCGTCCTTCCAGATAAAGCCTGTCTTCGGCGCCAGGTTAAGCAGGCTGCTGATAGCGTGTCCAGCTTCACCTTTCGCGCGCAATTCTAAAAACTTACCACACAAAACAAAGGTCAAAATAGCTCCGGCAGATTCAAAATAAAGACTATGCACAGCATGCGGATTTATTTTTGCCAGAACTTCGTAGGTTGAATAGCTGCTGTAAATAAACGCAGCCCCCGTACCTAAAGCAACCAGTGTATCCATCGACGGAACACCATTTTTCAAGCTGATGATTCCATTCTTGAAAAATGGACCGCCGGCATACAATATCGGCAGCGTTAACAACAACTGCACAAAAGCATAGACATCGCTCATCTGATCCGGATCTATCGGTATCGGTAAAAATTTACCCGGAACCATCGGCGCCATCGCCAAATATAACAGCGGCACAAAAAAGAAAGCCGCCACTTTCAAACGTTTCTTTAAATCAAGGGCATCCTGTTCCGCCCTCTGTTCAGCTGTCGATTCTTCGCCCGGCGCATCATGGACGACACCAAAGCTCATTCTGGTCACAGCTTCTTCCAGCTGCTCTATCGTCGCCTGACTTTCATCATAACGCACCAACGCCGACTGAGTCGCCAGATTGACTTCCGCTCTGTCTACACCTTGAACCTTCTTCAAAGAACGTTCCACGCCATTAGAACAGGCAGCACAATGCATTCCTGAAATTTTAATAGTTACTGTTTTCATAAGCTTTATTTTTCAACAGTGAAACCAGCTTCTTTTACTGCCATTTCCAACTGCTCCACTGTAGCCGGGGCTTCATATTCTACAACTGCCATGCACTGCTCCAGGTCTACTGCTGCGTGTTTTACGCCCGGTACATCCTCCAATGCCATTTTTACACTGGCAACACAACCTGCACACGACATACCAAAAATATACATACTCGCTTTTTCCATAATTTATGCCTCCATCTCGGAATTTGATCCAGTGCTGCCAGTAAAATCGACAGCTTAAATTTTAAGGTTAGCAAAAACTGCCCCTCTACATCTTATAACTCAATCTTAACAACCTGTACAGGCTTTGTCAAATAATAACTCTGCCTTACAGAAGCTTGAAATTATACGCAGCAGGCAGCAATTCATTCCTTAAATCTATTATAACATATGAGTCGTTATTCATATATATTTTTCTGCAAAACCTTTGTGAATTATTTTTCTGCCTGCCGCAGTATTACCACATTTACCTGCTTTTTCTAACTGTCCTGCTTTATTTTTCAACTTCTGTCCATTTTACACAAACCAGTTTTGTTTTATACTATATTTTGTAGATTTAACTGAAGAGGGTGTTTTTTATGCGTAATGACAATATTACAAGGCTGACGCTGGCAGGTATGTTTGCAGCTTTGGCTTTCGTTTGTTTTACTTATCTGCGGATCGAGATCCCCATGGGTGGCGGTATGACCGGCAAAATTTATATCGGTCATGCTTTTATCCTCCTGTCTGCTCTGATTCTGGGGGCAAAATACGGAGCGCTTACAGGTGCAATAGGTCTGTCACTTGCAGACATTTTAGCCGGTTATACCACATCAGCACCGCCGACTTTTTTAGCCAAATTTCTATTGGGACTGGCGGTAGCCTTTATTGCTCATAAAGTTTTTAATCTGGCTGCGGCAGATGACAAAAAAGCGACTAAGATCGTAACTATAGCGGCTGTTTTCGGCTGCCTGGTCAATGTTATCACCGAACCGCTGATTCGCTATGGCTTTAAAGTCTTCGTTTTAGGACTTCCGCACCAGATAGCCTATCTATCTGCAATCAACTGTGCTGTTTCCATGGCGGTAAGCGCTGTGCCATCTGTTATTTTAGCAGTTTTCCTGTATAAAGCAGTGCAGCATAGTATCCTGAAAAGCTATAAATTTGTTTAACCTTACATTCACAATACCCCTAAAAAATGAAGGCCGCTGCTTGTTAAAAGCAGCGGCCTTCATTTTTAATAATCATTGTTTTATTTTAATCTATCATTTACAGCAATAACAGCAGTCCTGCAAGAGAAACTAACGAAATACAGCCTGCGACAACTTTTTTAATGCAGGAAATCTTCTTCTCCCTGCTCTGAGCAGGCTCACATAAAGCTGCTTTTTCTTTAGCTGAAGCATCGATAAACGCTTTAGCATAATATCCATCCAACTCAAGCAGACTGTATTCCCCATTCTCAAATTGAACGGCCAGCTGATACACAGATGCTTTAGGAGGTTTTAACACTGCCCCCATGAGCTCCTGACCATATTCTTCTGTCATCCCCTCAAGTGCACAATCAGACTTTCCTGCAAAAGCATCTTTGATAGCTTCCTCAGTTACAAATTCCCACGTATGAATTGTTTCTTTGCTGATGATAATTCCTTCATCAGGTTCTTTAAAATGCATCTTTGTTACGATCATACAAACTGGATTTAAGAAAACAGCACTGCCAGACAGATGCCCCAGGATCACTTTATTTTTAGCCATAAAATTTTCATCCTTCTTTACGACAGATTTTTACTATCATTACAGACTTGGCAATTTACACTTTTTCCCCTTCTTCCTGTTATTGATCCGTAATTTTCTCTGCTATTGCTGCTGTTTATTTCTAGCTTTGCGGCAAAGCTCCTGCCTGCCTCCCTTCACTTTTACACGAAATTTACGACAAAAGGCACAGTACTTTATCAGTACTGTGCCTTTATCTGCAAGATAACCAAACTACGCCTGTCTTAATATTTTTTATCTGATTTTTACACCGCTCTGATTATTTCTCAGCTCTGTTAATAGCGCAGAGGATACCCAAAAGCGCAGCTACGTTGATATTACTGTCGATACCAACACCAAAGATATGTCCATTACCGGGAATCTTCAGTTCTATGTAACAAATACCCTTCGCGTCAGAACCGCGGGAAATAGCATGTTCGTGATAATTAACAAATTCATAGCCCTCTACGCCGATTCCTGCCAGCGCCTGGAAGAATGAATCTATCGGGCCGTTGCCGACACCGGCAACTTCTTTCATATCACCACAAACATCGATTTTACCTTCAAAACGAGTATGTGTAGTGCCATCCAACTCCCGTTGTTCCAGGAAGCTGTGGGAAGCCAGTTTGTATTTACCATCAAACTCTACATATTCACGGTTAAACAAGTCAACGATCTGTTCTTCCTTCAATTCATCACCAAAAGCATCGGAAGCAGCCTTCACGATATTGCCAAATTCAGGATGCATTTCCTTCGGCAGCCTGTAACCGACAGCATGCTGCAGCACAAAAGCTGCGCCGCCTTTACCGGATTGGCTGTTGATACGGATAACAGGTTCGTATTCACGGCTCAGATCAGCAGGATTGATCGGAAGATACGGTACTTCCCAATAAGGAGTATCGCTTTCCGCCATATATTCGTAACCCTTACGTATAGCATCCTGATGCGAACCGGAGAACGCGGTAAACGCCAATTCACCCGCATAAGGCTGGCGCTCGGGCACCTTCATCTTGGTACAGGCCTCATAAATTTTTTTGACCGCCAGAATATTGGAAAAATCAAGCTCCGGATCAACGCCCTGAGTATACATATTCAAAGCAACTGTCACAATATCAAGATTGCCAGTGCGCTCGCCGTTGCCAAACAATGTTCCTTCGATGCGGTCTGCTCCGCCCAGCAGGGCAAGTTCAGCCGCAGCAACACCTGTCCCGCGGTCATTATGCGGATGAATGCTGATAATAGCAGCTTCCCTGTTTTTCATCTTAGTACAGAAATATTCGATCTGATCCGCATATGTGTTCGGCGTTGACATTTCCACTGTTGAAGGCAGATTCAGAATGATCGGGTTCTCATTCGTTGCCCCCAGGGTTTCCATTACCGACTCGCATATTTCAATAGCAAAATCGATCTCAGTACCGGTAAAGCTTTCAGGAGAATATTCATACCGAATATTCATACCGCTGCTGGCAATTTCTTCCTCAGTCAGCTGACGGATAAGTTTTGCACCCTCCACTGCGATCTTGATAATGCCTGGCATATCTTCTTTAAATACGACCTTCCTCTGTAAGGTAGAGGTAGAGTTATAAAAATGTACGATAACGTTTTTAGCGCCTTTAACTGCTTCAAAAGTTTTTTTGATCAGTTCCGGACGCGCCTGTACCAGTACCTGAATCGTTACATCATCGGGAATATGATGCCCTTCGATCAAAGTGCGCAGGATCTCATATTCGGTTTCAGATGCAGACGGAAAACCAACTTCTATTTCTTTAAAGCCAATATCTACCAGAGTCTTGAACATCAGCAGCTTTTCTTCCAGCTGCATCGGCGTAACCAAAGCCTGATTCCCGTCGCGCAGGTCAACACTGCACCAAATCGGCGCCTTGGTAATAGTTTTATTCGGCCATTGGCGATTCGGCCACTGGAGCGGCTGAAAAGGAATATACTGTTTACTTGCTTGTTTCATAAATATTTGCCTCCAATCTGTTTATGCCGACGCAGCGGCCCAACTTCGGAAGCGGAAATAAAAAATCCCCGCTCCCTACGATAAATGCATAGGGGCGAGGAACTGTTATCCACGCGGTACCACCCTAATTCAGCTGCCAAGCAGCCCTCTCAGCCTCAAACAAGGCCCAGGCTCTTAACGTTGCCACACGTTCTGCTCTACATATCAAGCAGACAACTCCGGGATGAGTTATACATAAAACTTTTGCCATCGACTTGCACCAACCGTCGACTCTCTGAGGCCTGCCAGTTTTATCTTGTTCCCTTCACAGTCTTTGAGGTGAAAATTTTTGAATTGTTAAAAGTTATTATACCTACTTGCCTGATACTTGTCAAGAGAAAATATACGACTCTAAAACGTCATCTTCATTAAAATGATTACATAAACTAAATAAAAAGCATACTTTTACTGCATATTATAACAACAGTATTTATTTTTTTAATCCTGTTTAGTTAATTCAAAGGAGTCTTTTCATATTGACAAAAAGAAAACCCGCACAAATTGTGCGGGTTTTGAACTTCTGTTCCCAATGATTAACGTTTCGAGAACTGGCTTGCTTTACGCGCTTTTTTAAGACCGTATTTACGACGTTCTTTTTCGCGCGGATCGCGAGTCAGGAAGCCAGCTTTTTTCAAAGCCGGACGATATTCAGCGTCAACGTCGAGCAAAGCACGAGCGATACCATGACGGATCGCACCTGCCTGACCGGAAATACCGCCGCCAATAACATTTACGAGTACGTCGTATTTGCCTTTGGTTTCAGTAATTTCAAGCGGTTGGTTAACGATGAGTTCCAATGTTTTCAGACCAAAATAATTGGTCAGCTCACGGCCGTTAATAACGATTTTACCTTCACCCGGAACCAGGCGAACGCGAGCAACTGAAGATTTGCGACGACCAGTCGCACTATAAGTAACTACTGCCATTTACGTTTCCTCCTCCGGATTATCTTACGTTGATTTCTAAAGTTTCAGGTTTTTGAGCTGCATGCGGGTGTTCAGGACCAGCATATACATGCAGTTTAGTGTAAATCTGGCTGCCAAGGCGATTTTTAGGAATCATACCTTTAACTGCGAGTTCTACCATTTTTACCGGGTTCTTAGCGAGCATATCGCCAGCTTTTGTGTAGCTGTCGCCGCCAAGGTAACCGGAATGACGGAAGTAAACTTTTTGAACCAGTTTTTTACCGGTCAAAACTACTTTGTCAGCATTGATTACGATTACATGATCTCCGGTATCCATATGCGGAGTAAAAGTCGGTTTGTGTTTGCCACGAAGGATTTTTGCAACTTCGGCTGCCATGCGGCCAAGAGTTTTATCAGCTGCGTCAACAACGAACCATTTACGTTCGATATTGGACGGATTAGCCATAAAAGATTTCATCCTTATGTCCCTCCCTAAAGTATTTCCTGTTCAATGTAATTTTATCGTTTCTCTCCGGGGCTAGTGGAGATAGGCGTAAAATCACGTATGTATATTGTAACCATCTTGACATTTTTTGTCAAGTAAAATCAGGATTATTTTCTGATTTTTTTAATATCTGCAAGAAAATGCGGTATATAACCAACATAATCTAAATAAAGTCCCTGAGGAGGCGCCGGAGCAACCTTAAAATGACGCTTGCCTGCTGCAAATTCACTTTTAAATGCAGCAATACTTTTAGTGCCTTTGCCGACTTCTACCAGATGCCAGACGATATTACGCACCATATGATATAAAAATCCATTACCTTCAATGCAGAATTCCAGTTCTCCCTGCTCTTTTTGCAGCCATTCAGCGCGGTAAATCGTTTTAACAGGCGAACTTTGCACACTGCCGGCCGAACGGAAAAACGAAAAATCATGTGTTCCCAAAAGCAGCTGTGCTGCCTCCTGCATCGCTTCAAGCCGCAGATATTCCCGCATTTGCCAGACATAGTTACGCAGGAAAGGGTCCGCATGTTTATTCTGCACTATGCGATAACAATAACGTTTCCAACAAGCGCTGTATCTGGCATGAAAACCTTCGTCAGCTTCCTCAGCCTGCCAAAGCACGATATCCTTCGGCAGGATTCCTGCACAGGCCTTTAAAAGATTCTCCAATGGAATACTACCGCTGGTTGTCAGCGACACTACCTGCCCCCGTGCATGCACACCCGTATCAGTACGTCCAGAACCGGCTGTAACGATTTTTTCGCCGCAGAGCAAGGATAGTTTCTCTTCAAGCACCTGCTGCACTGTAAGAGCATTAGTCTGCTTCTGAAAACCATGGTAATTAGTGCCGTCATAAGCCACTGTTAATTTCAGAGTACGCATAACGCGTTCCCCCAGCGAATAAACGCCATCAGACCAATCAAAACAAACACTATCGCTAATGCCGCATAGTCACGTCCATAATAAACGAGCTCGTGCATACGGCTGCGTCCTTCTCCACCGCGATAACAACGTGCTTCCATTGCTACCGCCAGATCATCGGCACGTCTGAACGCACTGATAAAAAGAGGTATCAAAAGCGGCAGCATATTTTTGGCTCTCTGCATCAGATTGCCGCTGGAAAAATCAGCTCCGCGTGCGGTCTGTGCCTTCATAATCCTGTCTGTTTCCTCAAGCAGCGTAGGTATAAACCGTAAGGCGATCGTCATCATCATTGCCAGCTCATGCGCTGGTACGCCAAAACGTTTAAATGGGCGCAGCAGAGCCTCTATCCCGTCAGTCAAAACTATTGGTGAAGTCGTAAATGTCAGTATCGAAGAAATCAGCAGCAGCAGAATCAGACGCATCGACATTTTCAGGCCCATTTCCAGGCCTTCCTGCGTTACTTTAAAAAATTTCCAGGAAAAAATTACATTTTCACCCTGCCCTGTAAACATATGGATTACCATTGTCAGAACAATGATGATCCACAGCGGCTTTATTGATTTTAGAACCAGCATCAGCGGCAGACGTGATAAAAGAATAATCAAAAATACGAAACCCCAAAGTATTCCATAAGATACGGCTCCTGAGGCCAGAAAAATAGCGACAATGAAAAATAATGTTATCAGTATCTTCGTCCGCGGGTCCAACTTATGAATCAGAGAATTTCCCGGGTAATATTGTCCAAGCGCAATGTCAGTCAGCATTTATTTCAACCCCTTTGCTGTTTTGATCTGCGCTTCCAGTGCTTCCGCAGTCATGGTATCCGCCTGGATTTCCATCCCGCGTGCACGCAGTTCATCACTGAGTTTAAAAAGCTGCGGTACGTCCATGCTTACCGCCAAAAGTTCATTTTTATGATTTTGATAAATTTCAGCAGGACTTCCGTCTAAAATGACGCGTCCACCGGAAATAACCAGCAGCCGGTTACTGTAACGGGCTGCTTCTTCCATACTGTGCGTAACTAAAATCACAGCCATCCGGCGTTTTTTATACAAAGCTATGATTTCTGCAAAAACAGCATCACGTGAACGCGGATCAAGTCCGGCAGAAGGTTCGTCTAAAATCAGATAATCAGGATCCATTGCTATTACCCCGGCAATCGCCACGCGGCGCATTTGTCCTCCGGAAAGCTGAAACGGAGACCGGCTGGCAAAGGTTTCAAAATCCAAACCCACAAATCTCATCGCGTCTTGGACCTGCTGCTTAACCTCATTCTCCTGCATCCCCTTATTCCGCGGTCCAAATGCAATATCCTCAAAAACAGTTTCAGCAAAAATCTGATGTTCAGGATATTGGAAAACCATACCAACCTGGTGTCTTGCTTTTTTTACGGCTTCACCTTTGCCGCTGATATCCAGTCCATCAATCGTTACTTTACCTGCCGACGGTTTTAAAAGACCATTAAGATGCTGCACTAAAGTCGATTTTCCGCTGCCGGTATGCCCGATCACAGCAACAAACTCCCCTTTGTCCACAGTCAGCGAAACACCTTGCAGCGCTTTGCGTTCGTAGGGTGTTTTGGCCATATATGTAAATTCTACGTTTTCTAATGTTATCGGCATATGCTTTCAGCCAACTCCTCATTTGTAATAATTCCCTGCTGTAAATTCAGACCGCTTTGCCGCAAATCATCGGCAATTTTAGCAGCTAAAGGCGCTTCTAAGCCTAAAGCATATAACTCTCGTACATGACTGAACACCTCTTTCGGCGTCCCCTGCATTTTGAGCTTGCCCTCTCCCATAACAATGATTCGGTCAGCCTGCAGCGCCTCTTCCATATAATGAGTTATATAAACCACGGTAATGCCTTTTTCCCGGTTCAATTTTTTGACAGTAGTTACTATTTCTTTGCGTCCCTGTGGATCGAGCATAGCCGTCGGTTCATCTAAAACAATACACTTGGGTTCCAATGCTAAAACACCTGCGATCGCCACGCGCTGTTTTTGACCGCCGGAAAGCAGATGCGGAGCATGCTTGGCATAATCACTCATACCTACTGCCGCCAGCGCAGCATCCACTCTTGTTCTTATTTCTGCCGTCGGCACCCCTATATTTTCCGGTCCAAAGGCAACGTCTTCCTCGACAATTGCCGCCACGATCTGATTATCAGGATTTTGAAACACCATCCCCACATGCTGGCGAATATCCCAAAGATTTTCTTCTACCGTAGTATCCATACCCTCGATCAGGCACACACCTTCACTTGGCCTCTGCAAAGCGTTAAAATGACGCGCTAAAGTACTTTTACCACTGCCATTGGCACCAATAACAGCAACAAATTCACCTTGTCTTATTTCTAAATTGATCCCATCCAAAGCCTTTAATTCTTTATTTTCACTGTCTGTATAAACATGTGTTAAATTTTTTACTTCAATTATAGTTTGCATGGCAAACCTCCGCTTAATTCAGTACCTTTATATTATATTATTCCAGCCCAGGTACGTCAACCGCTTCCAGCACACTTGGTTAACTTTACAAAAATAAGACCCGGAACAGTCCGGATCTTATTTTCAAACTTTCTTATTCTCGAATTTGCAGCTGCAACATTTGAAACAAGGCTATTTTTACTTTACCGCAGCTTCCATAAATTAATACTGATATCCATATGTATAAAAAGAATTTCTCAGAAGTATCTTTCAATTCTATAGCAAAGCAAATTTTTCGCTTTCAAAAATTGCTTTCATACGGCACAGACAAAAAGGATGCCCTGCAGGATCAAACATCACACGCCATTCTTCAGAAAACTGTTCAGCTGCCATTGTTGCTCCGCAGTTAATCGCATGCTGAACCGCTTCTTCCAAATCATTGACTGCAAAGTCCAAATGCGCCATCTGCTGCTGTACTCCCGGTTCTTCCGGCCACACAGGCGGACAGTACTCTGGATTTCGCTGAAAAAGTATTCCCGGATAAGCTCCCTGGGACATTCCAGGTACTCCTATACAGGCCCAGTTCTCATCATAAAAAGGGATTTCCCAATTTAGCAGCTCTGCATAGAATTTAGCCAACGCATAAGGGTTTATGCAATCCAGTGTGAAAGAATACATTTTGATTTTCAATTCTTTCTCCATTTTTAATCCTTCCAATAAAAGATGATTTTCTTATTATTTATCAGCTTTCATCCAGCTACGCATCAGCTGTACTTCACGCCAGCCTAAATATGCGGCCAGGACAGCAGCCGCAAAATCCGCTGTCATACCTGCATACATAACGCCGTTAATACCATAAAACAAAGGTAATATGACAATCAGAGGCAGTAAAAAAATAATCTGCCTGGTCAGTGAAAGAATGATACCTTTAGTTGCTTTACCAATGGACGTAAAAAAATTGGAAGAAATCGGCTGGATACAATCTAAAAAGGTGAAGAACAAATAAATTCTGAAATATTCCTCCGCAAATTGATAATAAGCTTCTGATCCTTCACCGAAGAAACCAATGATCTGCCGCGGGAAAAGCTGAAAACAGGCAAAAGCAATAATGGATACTACCGTTCCTATCAGCAGCGTTAAGCGGTAAGCTTCTATAACACGTCCGTATTTTTTTGCGCCGTAATTAAAACTGACTATTGGCTGCAGCCCCTGTGACAAACCAATAATGATTGAAAAATAAATCATATTTACTTTCGTAATGATCCCTGAGCAGGCCAGAGGTATCTCACTGCCGTATATTGAATCTGCACCATAATGAGTCAAAGTATTGTTTAATGTTATTTGCACTACCATAATCGCAAATTGATTAAAACAGCTGGCAGCGCCAAGTGCCGAGATCAAACGGGAACGTTCCCAGTTTGGCAGCAAATCGTTTTTAGACAACGGCAAAGTCTTGAACTTTCTTAAATATCCAGCGACCATAAGCCCCGACACAACTTGCCCGATAACAGTTGCAGATGCTGAGCCGGCAATACCCCAATCCATTACAAAAACAAACAGCGGATTGAGAATCAGATTGATAAAAGCGCCGGTCAGCATACAAATCATTGAATACTTAGGACTGCCGTCAGCGCGCACTAAAGTGCTTCCCCCCGTCCCCAAAATCAAAAACGGGAAACCCAGACAATTGATTCCCGCAAAAATAAGCGCATATTTTAAAACAATATCTGTTGCGCCAAAAGCGATCATCAAAGGTTTTAAAAATACCAGTACAAATACCGCCAGCACCACACCACTGCCAACAAGCAGCGTTATGGCATTACCAATATATTTAGCCGCTTCCTCGCGTTTACCTGCCCCAAGTTTCAAATTGAAATTAGACGCACCGCCAACGCCAAAAAGCAGCCCTAACGCAGTACATACCGTAGTTAACGGCAAAGCGACATTAGTAGCCGCATTACCGTACATCCCAACGCTGCGCCCGATAAAAAACTGATCAACAATATTATATAAGGCTCCTACCAGCATAGCTATAATACTTGGCAAAGCAAAATCATGTAAAAGTCTGCTTATTTTTTCACTTCCAAGTGGATTTTCTTCATTTACCTTCATAAATTATTCCTCACATATTTCTAACTTTTTCTCATATAATTATTATACATCTTTTTTATCCTGTATTGCTAATGCCACTTGTGAATTAACTGTGTCCCTTCGGGAATTTCCCACTAATAATAATAAAAAAACCAGGAACAAAAGTTCCTGGTTTTCATGCTTATTCTTAAACAAGCTCGATAATTGCCATTTCAGCAGCGTCACCGCGACGAGGACCTACTCTGTAAATACGAGTAAAGCCGCCTTGTCTTTCTGCATATTTCGGAGCGATTTCATCAAAAAGCTTTCTGGTAGCTTCTTCATCGACGAGAACTGCAAGAACTTGACGACGGGCATGCAAGTCGCCTTGTTTTGCCAAAGTAATCAATTTGGCTACATGGCTGCTAACTTCCTTAGCTTTAGTCACAGTAGTTTCAATTCTCTCGTGTTTGATGAAGGAGCTCAAAATGCTGCGAAACAAAGCTTTACGGTTGCTGGAATTACGGCCCAGTTTTCTGTATGCCATTCGTTTCCGACCCCCTTCTTATTCTTCGTCACTATTGCGTAAAGCCAGTCCCAAATCGGCTAATTTTTTCTTAACCTCATCGAGGGATTTACGACCTAAGTTACGTACTTTCATCATGTCTTCTTCGGTCTTTTGAACCAGTTCATCGACAGTATTGATGCCTGCACGTCTCAAGCAGTTGTTGGAACGTACGGACAAATCAAGATCGTCGATGGAAACGGAACCAGGACCTGCTTGGACAGGCTCCTCGACCGGAGCGGTCTCAGAACTGCCAACTACGGTGACCATACTGCTGGAAGCAGCGGTACCGGTTTGGAACAACTTCAGGTAATCAATCATGATACTGGATGCCATGCTGATTGCTTCGTCCGGCTCAACGCTTCCGTCTGTCCAAACTTCCAAAGTCAGCTTGTCATAATTGGTAACGTTACCAACACGAGTATCGGTAACACCAAATTTTACTCTCGTAATCGGAGAATAAATGGAATCCACAGGAATCATACCAATCGGTTGATCAGGGCGTTTGTTCTTATCAGCAGGAACATAGCCCAGCCCCTTGTCGATGGCAATCTCCATATTGAGTTTCGCATCTTTGTCCAAGGTAGCAATATGCAGCTCAGGATTCAAAATCTCTACGTCGGCATCAACAAGGATGTCTGCTGCAGTAACTTCTTGCTCACCGCTGCATTCGATACGTAAAGTTTTTGGTTCTTCACTGCTTACTTTAAGGCAAAGAGCCTTGATGTTGAGGATAATATCCGCAACATCTTCTCTTACGCCTGGAATTGTAGAGAATTCGTGCAGCACGCCGTCAATTTTAACAGCTGTAACCGCAGCACCGGGTAAAGAAGAAAGCAATACTCTGCGAAGGCTGTTGCCCAGCGTGATACCGTAGCCTCTTTCCAACGGTTCCCATACAAATTTGCCATAACGGCCGTCATCGCTGATCTCAGCGGTGACCATTTTAGGTTTTTCTATTTCGATCATGCGGAAAGCCTCCTTCTCGTGCGTATTACCACAATACGCCTAATGTTGGGTGGCAGATGTTCAACTAATTATTTAGAGTACAACTCAACGATGAGATGTTCTTCGATAGGAACATCGATTTCCTCACGGGTCGGGAAACGATCAACTTTACCACTCAAGCTTTGAGCATCGAGAACGAGCCAAGCAGGAGTAGTTTTGGAAGCCAGGGTTTCAGCCATACCTTTGAAGTATTCTTTACCACGGCTGTTTTCCATAACGCTGATAACGTCGCCGGCTTTTACCAAAGCGGAAGCGATATCAAGACGTTTGCCGTTAACAGCGATATGACCATGAGTTACCAATTGACGAGCTTGGCTGCGGCTATCGGCCAGGCCAAGACGGTAAACTACATTGTCCATTCTTCTTTCCAGAAGAACGAGCAGGTTTTCACCTGTAATACCTTTTTGTTTTTCGGCTTTAACGAAGGTATTATGGAATTGACGTTCTAACATACCGTAAATACGGCGTGCTTTTTGTTTTTCACGTAACTGAATACCGTACTCAGATACTTTTTTGCGTGCTTGACCATGCTGACCAGGAGCATAGGAACGAACAGCAAAAGCGCATTTGTCGCTGTAGCATCTGTCACCTTTAAGAAACAGTTTTGCGCCTTCACGACGGCATTGACGGCATACAGCCTCAGTATATCTTGCCATTTAGCGGGTACACCTCCAATAAATTAAACTCTTCTACGTTTCGGCGGACGGCAGCCGTTGTGAGGAATCGGAGTAACGTCTTTAATGGAGTTAACTTCGAGACCTGCAGCCTGAAGAGCACGAATAGCTGCTTCACGACCAGCGCCTGGGCCTTTAACGAATACTTCAACTTGTTTCAAGCCATGTTCCATTGCAGCTTTAGTTGCTTCTTCAGCAGCCATCTGAGCAGCAAACGGAGTGCTTTTACGGGAACCGCGGAAGCCTAAGCCGCCGGCAGATGCCCAGCTGAGTACATTACCGTTCATATCGGCAATAGTAACGATAGTATTATTGAAAGTGGAACGAATATGAGCTACGCCACTTTCGATATTTTTACTTACTTTCTTTTTGTTGCGAACAACTTTTTTACCAGCCACTCGTTTATCCCTCCCTCACTGATTATTTCTTCTTACCTGCAATAGTACGTTTCGGACCTTTGCGAGTACGAGCATTGTTTTTGGTATTTTGACCACGAACGGGCAAGCCCATACGATGTCTGCGGCCGCGATAGCTACCAATTTCAATCAGGCGTTTTATATTGAGGGATTCCTCACGGCGGAGGTCACCTTCTACTTTATAATCACCATCGATAGTTTCACGAAGTTTTGCAACTTCTTCCTCTGTCAGATCGCGAACGCGGGTATCAGGATTGATACCGGTTTTGCTCAGGATCTCACGAGACAGGGTAAGACCGATGCCATAAATGTACGGCAGTGCGTATTCAATACGTTTGTCTCTAGGTAAATCGACACCAGCAATACGTGCCATTAACGCTGCACCTCCTTCTTAGCCTTGTTTTTGTTTATGTTTCGGGTTTTCGCAAATTACCATTACATGGCCTTTGCGTTTAATGACTTTGCATTTTTCACATATTGGTTTAACAGACGGTCTGACTTTCATATTTTAAACCTCCTCTTGCCTGTCTTTGGTTATTTGAACCGATAAGTAATTCTTCCACGACTTAAATCGTACGGAGTAAGCTCGACAGTAACCCTATCGCCAGGCAAAATTTTGATGAAGTTCATACGTATCTTACCGGATATGTGTGCCAGAATCACATGACCGTTTTCCAATTTAACTTGGAACATGGCGTTCGGTAGGGATTCTAAGATTGTGCCTTCAACTTCAATTACGTCTTGTTTGGACACAGCGTTTTACCTCCTTACTTCAGCGCCCCGAGACTAGCTTTAACATCAGCGTAAACTTTGCCGATTTCCTGCAGGCCATCGATTTCATGATATACGCCTTGTTTTTTGTAGTACTCGATCAACGGTTCCGTTTGCGAATGATATGCATGCAAACGATTTTTTACAGTTTCTTCTTTATCGTCGTCACGTTGATACAACGCGCCGCCGCATTTATCGCACATACCTTCCACCTTACTGGGATTGTATTCTACATGATATGTAGCGCCGCAGGCCTTGCAGATACGTCTGCCGGTGACCCTGCCTACAAGCTCAGCGTCAGGAACTACGATATTAACCACACCGGTCAATTTAATGCCCAGATCAGTTAAAATGCCGTCGAGGGCAACAGCCTGCTCTTCGGTTCTTGGAAATCCATCCAAGATAAATCCATTGGCACATTCAGGTTTGGCTAAGCCTTCCCGAACAATACCGATGGTAACGACGTCGGGCACGAGGCCACCGGCGTCCATGTATCTTTTTGCCTCTTTACCTAATTCTGTGCCTTGCTTAACAGCTGCACGGAACATATCACCAGTAGAGATATGCGGAATTTTGTATTCAGCAATGAGTTTTTCTGCTTGAGTGCCTTTACCGGCACCCGGAGGTCCCATCAAAAGAATATACATTCTAATCTTCCTCCTATTTCATAAAGCCCTGGTAATGACGCATCAAAACCAAAGACTCTACTTGTTTCATTGTATCCAATGCAACACCGACTACGATCAAAAGGGCCGTACCACCGAAATAGATACCCTCTATACCGGTGATCCAACCAACAACATTCGGCATCAGAGCAATCAATGCGAGAAAGATTGCGCCGGCCAGAGTGATTCTGGACATGATTTTATCCAAGTAATCAGTTGTCGGTTTGCCAGGACGCAGTCCGGGAATAAAACCGCCATATTTTTTGATATTATCCGACATTTCAGCTATATTCACGCTTACTGCGGTATAGAAGTAAGTGAAGAATAAAATCATCAATACATACAAAGTAGTTTGAAGAGGAGTACCCCATGCAAACCAGCCTGCAACAGTTTTTACCCAAGGAATGTCTACAAACTGGCCAATCGTAACCGGAAACATCAGCACGGAGGATGCAAAGATGATCGGAATTACGCCTGCCTGGTTGACCTTTAAAGGAATGTAGCTGGTGTGACCACCGTACATTTTACGGCCAACAACACGTTTTGCATATTGAACCGGGATTTTGCGAATACCTTGAGAGATCGCTACAACAAAGACAATCATCGCCAAAGCTATCACCGCGAACAAAATCACGTTCAGAATGTTAACCGTGCCGGCTTGCAGATATTGGAAAATAACATGCATTCCATCAGGAAGTCTGGAAACGATACCAGCAAAGATGATCAGCGAGATACCGTTACCGATACCTTTAGACGTAATCTGTTCACCGATCCACATCAAAAATACCGTACCAGCAGTTAAACTGATCGCAATCAACAGAATCGACATGATCCCGGGGTTATTGATTGCCGATCTCAGACCATAAGCCATACCTAAAGCCTGGATAAAACCAAGCAGAACTGTACCGCCGCGAGTCAGCTGAGTAACCTTTTTCTGACCTTCCACACCTTCTTTGGACCATTGTTCTAATGTAGGAACAACGACCTTTAATAATTGAAGGATAATGGACGCATTGATATATGGAGTAATACTCATAGCAAAAATTGAGAATTTGCTCAAGGCGCCGCCGGAGAACATATCAAGCAGGCCAAACAAATTACCGCTTTGGAAAAGCTGCTCGATCATGGCTACGTTAACGCCAGGAACAGGGATATGTGTTCCAGCCCGAAAAACGATGAACATGGCGAGAGTAAATACAACTTTTTGCCTGAGTTCCGTAATTCTGAAAATATTAGCGAGGGCTGCGAACACTTAGATCACCTCTACTTTTCCGCCGGCAGCAATAATTTTTTCTTCAGCAGATTTGCTGAAACCCATAGCTTGAACCGTGAGCTTTTTAGTAAGCTCGCCGTTGCCGAGGATACGAACACCATCACGAATGTTTTTGATCATTCCGTGTTCGATCAGCATTACAGGTTCAACTACTGTGCCGTCTTCAAAGCAATTGAGACTACCAACATTGATTTCGACATAATTCATGCCAAATCTATTATAGAATCCACGTTTAGGCAAACGCAGATACAAAGGTTTTTGACCACCTTCAAAACCAGGACGTTTTACGCCGCCGGAGCGGGATTTTTGTCCTTTTTGACCTTTGCCAGATGTTTTACCAAGTCCGGAACCGAGACCACGGCCAACGCGAACGGAGGCTCTTTTAGATCCCGGAGCGGGAGATAATTCATGCAAATTCATCTGTAGCACACCTCCTTGTTTTAAGCTTCAACTTTTTCAACTTTCACAAGATGTTCAACTTTGTGAATCATACCGCGAATAGTCGGGGTGTCGTTTTTAACAACAGTAGAATTGATTTTTCCTAAGCCCAGAGCCTTTACGGTTGCGCGTTGATCCTGCGGGTAACCGATCAAGCTACGGGTCAGCGTGATTTTAACTTGTTCCATCATGCTACCTCCTTAGCCAAGTAATTCTTGTACGGTTTTTCCGCGCAGAGCTGCAACAGCTTCAGCACTTTTCAGGGATTTTAAACCTTCCAAAGTTGCACGAACAACATTGTTAGGGTTATTAGAACCTTGACATTTGGTCAAGATATCACGTACGCCTGCCAATTCAAGTACGGCACGAACAGGGCCGCCGGCAATAACGCCGGTACCTTCTGCAGCCGGTTTCAAGAACACACGGCCTGCGCCGAACACACCAATGATTTCATGAGGAATGGAAGTGCCAACCATAGGAACAGTAATCAGGTTCTTTTTAGCATCTTCAACGCCTTTGCGGATAGCTTCCGGAACTTCGGCAGCTTTACCAAGGCCCATACCAACATGACCGTTTTCGTCACCAACTACAACGAGTGCGGAGAAGGAGAAACGACGTCCGCCTTTAACAACCTTTGCAACGCGGTTGATGAATACGACTTTCTCTTTTAAGTCGCTTTCTTGTTTTTCGAAATTCGCCACTTTTATTCCTCCTTCTATTAGAATTGCAGTCCAGCTTCACGAGCCGCGTCTGCCAGTGCAGCAACACGACCGGTGTACAGGTAACCGCCACGATCAAATACAACTTCTTTAATTCCTTTAGCCAAAGCTTTTTCAGCAATAGCCTTGCCAACTGCTTTAGCAGCTTCAGTATTGCCGCCGTAGTTAGCTTTCAAGTCTTTCTCAACAGTGCTGGCAGCAACAATCGTTTCGCCTGTTACATCGTTAATCACTTGTGCATAAATATTGGACAAGGAACGATATACATTCAAACGAGGTTTTTCTGCCGTACCGATAATATATTGACGAGAACGGAGATGACGTTTTTGACGTTTCTCATTTTTATCAACTCTGTTAAGCAAGAGTTTCACTCCCTTCTTTTAGAAATTACTTCTTGCCTTTAGCGCCAGCTTTACCCATCTTACGACGAACGTATTCGCCTTCATAACGAATACCTTTGCCTTTATAGGGTTCAGGCGGACGCAGAGTGCGGATTTCAGCTGCAACTGCGCCGACTTTTTCTTTGTCTGCGCCGCTGACAACGATTTTGTTAGGAGCCGGAACTTCAAAAGTAATACCTGCAGGCGGCTCTTTTACTACCGGATGAGAGAACCCGAGAGTAAAGTTGATGTTATTGCCTTGTTTAGCGGCACGATAGCCGACACCGGCAATTTCTAAAGATTTGCTGAAACCGGTGGTTACACCGACAACCATGTTGTTGATCAGAGTACGGGAAAGACCGTGCATGGAACGATGAGTTTTTTCATCACTCGGACGTTCAACAGTCAGTACGCCGTTTTCCAGAGTCAATTTCATATCTTTATTGATTTGGCGAGATAATTCGCCTTTGGGACCTTTAACGGTAACCAAATTATTTTCAATAGTAACTGTAACGTTAGCGGGTACAGTAATTGGTTGTTTACCAATTCTAGACACTTATGAGCACCTCCTATCTTTCAAGTATTACCAGACGTATGCCAGCACTTCTCCACCGAGACCAGCCTTACGGGCAGCTTTATCGGTCATCAGGCCTTGAGAAGTGGAGATCACTGCGATACCGAGACCACCGAGGACTCTGGGCAGCTGATCTTTTTGAGAGTATACTCTCAAGCCGGGCTTAGAAATACGTTTGATACCGGAAATAACTTTTTCCTTATTAGCACCGTATTTCAGGCTGACGCGGATAACATTTTGTTTGCTATCGGCAATTACTTCAAAATCTTTAATGAAACCTTCAGCTTTCAAAATCTCAGCAATAGCTACTTTGATTTTGGAGCCGGGGATTTCAACTTTATCGTGATGAACCGAGTTTGCGTTACGAATACGGGTAAGCATATCGGCAATCGGGTCAGTCATTACCATACTTAAATACCCTCCTTCCTAATTTGCTGTTTTACCAGCTAGCTTTGGTTACTCCCGGAATAGCGCCTTGGTAGCTGTATTCACGGAAGCAGATACGGCAGAGACCGAATTTACGCATATAGCCATGTGGTCTGCCGCAAACCTTGCAGCGATTATAACGGCGAACTTCAAATTTCGGCTCATTTTTCCATTTTTCAATCAGGGCTTTTTTAGCCAAGGTATTCCCTCCTCACTTATGCGCTGAACGGCATTCCGAGGAGTCTGAGTAATTCTCTGGCTTCCTCGTCAGTCTTAGCGGTAGTAACAATGATGATATCCATTCCACGGACTTTATCGATCTTATCATATTCAATTTCCGGGAAAATCAATTGTTCTTTCATGCCCAATGCGTAGTTGCCACGGCCGTCAAAAGCGGTGGGATTTACGCCGCGAAAATCGCGTACACGCGGAAGAGCAATGTTCATCAACTTATCAAGGAAGTAATACATGCGGTCACCGCGCAGGGTAACTTTGGTACCGATCGGCATCCCTTGACGCAATTTAAAAGCTGCAATGGATTTTTTAGCTTTAGTGATGACTGGTCTTTGACCAGCGATCAAAGTCAGATCTGCAACAGCAGAATCTAATGCCTTGCTGTTAGCTACAGCTTCACCGATACCCATATTGATGACAACTTTTTCGATTTTAGGGATTTCCATAACATTTTTATAGTTGAATTTATCCATCATGCCTTTAACAGCTTCGGACAAATACTTTTCTTGCAATCTTGTTTTTGCCATTCAAAATTTCCTCCTTTCCCGGAATCTTATTTATCAATTACTTCGCCGCATTTTTTGCAGGTTCTTACGAAGCTGCCGGAAACTGCGGTCTTTTTAATACGAGTAGCTTTTTTACAAGCCGGGCATACTAACATTACTTTGGAAGAAGCAATAGCAGCTTCTTTAGTAATGATGCCGCCTTGGGGATTAGCCTGAGACGGTTTTGTATGGCGTTTTACTTTATTTACGCCTTCAACGACTACTTTAGCTTTTTTAGGCAGAGCTTCAATGATCTTTCCTTCTTTGCCTTTATCTTTGCCGGACAAAACCAAAACGGTATCGCCTTTTTTTACATGCATTTTGATTGCTGCAGTCATTTCAGGAACACCTCCTTATGTGCATTATCAGATTTCTTACAGCACTTCCGGTGCCAGAGAAATGATTTTCATGAAATCTTTATCGCGAAGTTCACGAGCAACAGGCCCGAAAATACGGGTGCCGCGCGGGCTCTTATCATCTTTAATTACAACTGCTGCGTTTTCGTCGAAGCGGATATAAGAACCGTCCGGACGACGAACGCCCTTTGCAGAACGAACAACAACTGCTTTTACTACGTCACCTTTTTTTACAACGCCACCGGGTGATGCATCTTTAACAGCGCATACGATAACGTCACCAATGTTAGCATATTTACGGTAAGAACCGCCCAATACGCGAATGCACATAACTTTCTTAGCGCCAGTATTGTCACCAACATTAAGAATGGTTTGTTGTTGTATCATGGTTTTCCCTCCCTTGCCAATTTATCCGATCGGCAATATCTTATTTTGCACGCTCTAAAATTTCAATAACACGCCAGCATTTATCTTTGGAAAGCGGACGAGTTTGCATAATTTGAACTACGTCGCCAATATGCGCTTCGTTATTTTCATCATGAGCTTTGAATTTGATAGTATGTTTTACACCTTTTTTGTAAAGCGGATGTTGAACAAAACGCTCAATAGCAACTACAACAGTTTTCTGCATTTTGTCGCTTACTACTTTACCGATACGGGTAACACGTGCGTTTCTTTCTTCGGTCACGACTGTTTCCTCCTTCTTCATACTTCAAACACACTCAGGCATTTAACTCGCGTTGACGCTGAATGGTCTTGATGCGGGCAATAGACTTTTTGACTTCGCGAATTTTCATCGGATTCTCACATTGTCCGGTTGCCATTTGAAAACGCAGGTTGAAGAGTTCTTCTTTCAAACCAGCCAATTTGCTGTCCAACTCAGAAGCAGACATTTCACGAATTTCTGTTGTTTTCATTAAGCTTCACCACCCTTTTCTTGTGCGGCAGCTTCGGCTTCTTGCTGTGCGCGGGTCACAAATTTGCATTTGATCGGCAATTTGTGGCTAGCAAGACGCATAGCTTCTTTAGCGATCTCTTCGCTAACTCCGTTCATTTCGAACATAACACGACCGGGTTTAACTACTGCTACCCAATATTCAGGTGAACCTTTACCACTACCCATACGAGTTTCAGCCGGTTTTGCAGTGATCGGTTTGTCCGGGAAAATTTGAATCCATACTTGACCGCCACGTTTAATATAACGTGTCATTGCGATACGAGCTGCTTCGATTTGACGATTGGTGATCCATGCGGGTTCCAATGCTACCAAGCCATACTCGCCATGAGCGATTTTGTTACCGCGCATTGCACGACCAGTCATACGGCCTCTATGTTGTTTACGATGTTTAACTCTCTTCGGTAATAACATTAGTTTATGCCTCCTTCACCGGAGCAGCTTGCGCTACTTCTTTGCTTTCAGGAAGGACTTCACCTTTGTAAATCCATACCTTTACGCCAATACGGCCATAAGTGGTATGAGCTTCTGCTGTGCCATAATCAATATCAGCACGCAGAGTATGCAGAGGAATGCTGCCTTCACGATAGCTTTCGCTGCGAGCTATTTCAGCACCGCCCAGACGACCGCCAACCTGAACTTTAATACCTTTAGCGCCCATGCGCATGGTACGGCCAACACATTGTTTCATTGCACGGCGGAAAGCGATACGGCGTTCCAATTGAGATGCAATGTTCTCTGCAACCAAAGTTGCGTCCATATCCGGGGTTTTTACCTCAACGATGTTGATATCAATTACGCTGTCGGTCATTTTTTTCAAGTCATTTTTCAGCAATTCAATGTTGCTGCCCTGACGACCGATTACCATACCAGGTTTAGCAGTATGGATAGAGATGCGGGCTCTATTCGAAGCGCGTTCGATTTCTACTTTAGAGATACCGGACAAGAACAGTTTTTCTTTAATGAATTCACGAATTTTAATATCTTCTAATAAGAATTTCTCATAGTCTTTGTCAGCATACCATTTGGAATCCCAATCTTTGATAATACCTACGCGGAGACCATGCGGATTAACTTTTTGACCCACTATCTTTTCCCTCCTTTTTCCGGGATATTATTTTTCTTTAACAGCAACGGTTACGTGGCTAGAACGTTTTAAGATTTTGAACGCTTGCCCACGGGAACGCGGATGGATTCTTTTCATGGTCGGACCTTGATCTATAAAGCAGGAAGATACGATCAGATTATCCACATTCATATCATAGTTATGTTCAGCGTTTGCAACTGCACTGCGCAGTACTTTTTCGATAACCTCAGAACCAACCTTAGGGGTATGTTTGAGGATCGCGAATGCTTCACCCACAGCTTTGCCGCGGATAAGATCAATCACGATACGCAACTTGCGCGGCGCGATGCGAACATATCTTGCAATAGCTTTTGCTTCCATGTTATTTTGCCCCCTTTCCCCTTATTTTAAAGATGTACTCTTATCGGCATGGCCTTTATAAGTACGCGTAGGAGCAAATTCTCCTAGTTTGTGGCCTACCATATCTTCAGTGATAAATACAGGCACATGTTTACGTCCATCATGAACAGCAATAGTATGGCCCAAGAAATCCGGAAGAATAGTGGAGCTGCGAGACCATGTTTTTACGACTTTTTTATCGTTAGAAGCGTTCAGCGCTTCAATCTTCTTTTGAAGACTTGCATGGACATACGGTCCTTTTTTGATTGATCTGGACACTAGGTTAGCCTCCTTTCTCTATCCTTATAATTATTTCGTTCTACGTTTTACGATTAATTTGCTAGAAGCTTTTTTCTCTTTTCGGGTACGAGTACCAAATGCGCATTTACCCCAAGGAGTAACAGGACGTTTACGTCCAACAGGAGAATGACCTTCACCACCACCATGCGGATGGTCATTCGGGTTCATTACAACACCGCGGTTAGCCGGGCGAATACCGAGCCAACGAGAACGGCCTGCTTTACCGATGCAGATATTTTCAGCGTCGATATTGCCAACTTGTCCAATAGTGGCGCGGCAGTTGATATGCACTTTACGGATCTCACCGGAAGGGAGACGAAGCAGAGCATAATCGCCTTCTTTAGCCATCAACTGAGCAGAAGTACCAGCACCGCGGGCAATTTGACCGCCTTTGCCAATTTTAAGCTCAACATTGTGAACCATAGTACCAAGCGGCATATTTTTCAAAGGCAGGCAGTTGCCGATTTTGATATCAGCATCAGGTCCGCTTTCAATAACATCGCCTACTTTAAGGTCTAAAGGAGCGAGGATATAACGTTTTTCGCCATCAGCATAGTTTACTAAAGCGATACGTGCATTACGGTTAGGATCGTATTCGATGGTAGCAACACGAGCCGGAACACCGTCTTTATTGCGTTTAAAATCGATGATACGATATTGTCTTTTATTACCGCCGCCTTGATGACGAACAGTCATTTTGCCGGTGTTATTACGACCTGCATGTTTTTGCAGTTTTTCAACCAGCGGACGGTAAGGCTTATCAGTTGTAATCTCTTCGAAGGTAGACACTGTAATGAAGCGTCTCGAAGGAGAATACGGATTAAAGCTTTTAATAGCCATTTAATTTGCCTCCTTATTACGTCAAATTACATTCCTTCGAAAAGGGGAATCGTATTGCCTTCAGCAAGTTTCACGATTGCTTTCTTATAATCGGAACGTTTGCCAACGTATTTACCCATGCGTTTGGTTTTGCCAAATACGCGGACAGTATTTACGTTTAACACTTTTACTTTGAAAATTTGTTCAACTGCCTGGCGGATTTCCACTTTGTTGGCAGTCAAAGGAACTTGGAAAGTGTATTTGTTGTCTTGAAGCATTACGGAAGTTTTTTCAGTAATGATCGGACGGAGTAAAATATCGCGAGGGTTAGCAGCCATTATGCGAGCACCTCCTCAATTTTAGCTACAGCGTCTTTTGCTAAGAACACTTTATTGTTATGAAGCAGATCAAAGCAGTTCAGGCAACCGTTAGAAAGTGCAGTGACTTTCGGAATGTTGCGTGAAGACAGCTCAACATTTTCATTAGAACCGTCAGTGATGAGTAAAGCCTTTTTATCAGCTGCATCAAAAGCAGACAGCATAGTTACAACATTTTTAGTTTTAGGAGCATCAAAGCTCAAGCCCTCAACAACGATAAGTTCACCGGCAGCAACTTTTGCAGACAATGCACAACGAATTGCCAAACGGCGAGCTTTACGGGGCATTTTTTTCGCATAACTGCGAGGTTGGGGACCAAAAGTGGTACCACCACCTACCCAAATCGGAGAACGGGTAGAACCGCTGCGAGCGCGGCCGGTGCCTTTTTGTCTCCACGGTTTACGACCGCCGCCGCGAACCATACCGCGGGTTTTGGTAGCAGAAGTGCCTTGACGTTCAGCAGCCTGTTGCATAACAATTGCTTGATGTACAACAGCTTCATTAAATTCAACGCCAAACACGAGATCATTCAATTCTATTTCTTCACCGGTAGCTTGACCGGAGATGTTATATACTGATAACTTCGGCATTAGAAGCATCCTCCTTTCTTTCGCTTACGCTCTTATTTATTAGGTTTTACTGTTTCTTTGATTACAACAAAAGAACCAGCGGCACCAGGAATGGAGCCTTTGACCAAAATAAGATTACGTTCAACATCAACTTTAGCAACAGTCAAACGTTGAACAGTTACTTGTGCATTACCCATACGGCCAGGCAATTTTTTGCCTTTGATAACTCTACCGCCAGGACCGGAATGCATAGGACCCATGGAACCAGGTTCACGATGGGATTTGGAACCGTGCTTCATAGGACCACGAGCGAAATTGTGGCGCTTAATAGTGCCTGCAAAGCCTTTACCGCGGGAAATACCAGTTGCATCAATCAGTTCTCCAGCAGCAAAAATGTCAGCAGTGATTTGTTGGCCGACTGTATATTCAGAAGGAGCAGACAACCGCAATTCTTTGACAAATTTAACCGGAGTTACACCGGCTTTGTCAAAATGGCCTTTCATTGGTCTGGTCATATGTTTTTCTTTAATTTCACCAAAGCCAAGTTGAACAGCATTATAACCGTCTGTTTCTTCGGTTTTATTTTGAACAACAACACAAGGTCCTGCTTCTACAACAGTAACAGGGATCAATCTGCCGTCAGCTTCAAAAATTTGGGTCATACCAATTTTCTTGCCTAAGATTCCTTTAGCCATTATTGCACCTCCTCCTTACAGTTTAATCTCGATGTCTACGCCGGCAGGAAGGTCAAGACGCATTAAAGCATCAACGGTCTTCGCAGTCGGTTCCAGAATGTCTACAAGTCTTTTGTGGGTACGCATCTCGAATTGTTCACGAGAATCCTTGTTTACATGAGGGGAACGCAGAATCGTATAGATATTTTTTTCAGTAGGAAGCGGAATAGGGCCGGAAACCTGAGCACCGGTACGTTTCGCAGTTTCTACAATTTTTGCAGCACTTTGATCAAGCGCTTTGTGATCATACGCTTTTAAGCGTATTCTGATTTTCTGTGATTTTGACATTAAAATTTTTCCTCCTAATCGCCCAGTTTCTAAGAACGGACATACTCCGTGAAAATCTCCCTGTCTAGCAGGCAAGCAACCTCTCACATCATCGCAGGGCCATGCAAATAAACATAAGTAAATGAGGGGCTTTTATTAGCCCCTCATTCGGGATCTAATTAAAGATTATTCATTGATACCAGCAACAACGCCAGCGCCAACAGTACGGCCGCCTTCGCGAATTGCAAAACGCAGACCAGGCTCGATTG